>Ga0136644_10000414_pt1 | contig 34252 bp, 38 predicted proteins | sample C_130820_EF_Meta_FD_94780 | JGI IMG/M metagenome (GOLD analysis project Ga0136644, IMG submission 94780) | Freshwater microbial communities from Lake Croche, Canada to study carbon cycling - C_130820_EF_MetaG (v2) (version 2) | ecosystem: Environmental > Aquatic > Freshwater > Lake | place...
CTCCCCGCCCTTCGGGGAATTCTAATTCCTTACCTTTTCCCATGACAAGATTTCTTGATGAAAAACTGTTGTAATATTCCTGGGTTCCCGGTGGATAATGCTGGGGGAATCCTAATTCCTCACCTTTTCCCATGATAAGATTTCTTGATGAAAAACTGTTATAACATTACTGGGTTCCCGGTGGATAATGTTGCTTATAAATAAACCGGGTTTGGGTTCTCTGCTAAAAATAATAATTATGAATTTTATATAATTATTATTATTATTATGTCATCATTTCGAAAATTTGGAGGATTGAACTACGCACCTAGAAATAATATTACGCGAAGTCATTACTCCAATATAGATAACTCCACAATTTCAAATACTTTAGGACTACTCAATAGTAAGATTGTATCCAATAGTCATTTGGATTTGAGTGGAAGTTCAATCTTGAATTTAGGTGGAGTTTATTTTCAAAATGGCGATGAATTGGTAAATGGAGTATATACAGGTGACTTAGAGGTCACTGGATCATTAACAGTGGATGGTTCAATAAATTTCAGCGGAGACTTGTCCTTTTCTGGAAATTTAAGTATTGGTGGGTTTTTAACAGTGGATCAGGGGATTGAAACCAATGGTAGTTTCACATTGAACGCTGCTACACCCGTAACAAATACTTCTATAAGTTGGACGGGACCAACATTGACCGATGTATTAGGTTATATCGGTTGTGGAAATAATAAAATGTGTTTTACGAATCAAGATAATACCGATGGGTGGAGTTTTTTGAACCAAACAGGACAAGTATTTGGGATTGATAATGATGGAAATACAAATGTTGGTGGTTCATTATACGTTAATACAAATGTTACCTCAAATGGGAACTTGACTTTGAACACAGATACGCCAATATCAGGAAGTAATAACTTTTTATATTGGACTTATACGGATGGAACAACTACGACAACTTTGGGTTCTATTACATGTGAAAGTAGTACCATGTATTTTTCAACGGATTCATATACAACCAATGGTTGGTCTTTTGTGGGAACAAATAACACACAAGTATTTGCGATTGATAATTATGGAATTTTATCATGTGTAAATAATATTAACTTTACTACAGATGGAACGAGTTCGAATTCAGTACAATGGTTATCTTCCACAGGAGATGCATTAGGACTAGTTTATTATTCGGTATTATCGGATTGTATGGTTTTTGATGTTGAACCGAATACATCATTAGGTTGGTCGTATCAAAATACAGGAAACCAAGTTTTGGGGATAGACACATTGGGAAACATGGATGTGTGTGGAAATATTGTGATGAGTGGAACATCTGGAACAAATTATTTGGAATTTCCAGATGGAACGAAACAATATAGTGCAGCTGGTTCAGCGAGTTCGTCTGCGAATAGTTTTGTGGTGAATACACAATTAGCACCATGTCCAAATGCGGGGTTGACAAACCCATATAATACGGGAGGTTATGCAGGTCAGTATTTTTCAAACGTTACATACTCGTCTATCAATTTATGGATAGATTTACAATCATTTCCAGAAGGTAGTATAAGCACATATAATGATAGTATATCAGTGGAATATAAGATATTCTTTGATAACTGTCCTTCGACAATAACACCGTCAAACTTGTATGGTGAGTGTTCGGGTGTGATTAAGTTGTTTCCAAAACGTTTTGTGCAATATTGGGGTGTTTATTATCCGAATGTTACTGCCGATGTTTTGAATAGTTATACAGGGTTGACAAACTATAATTCAACAAGTTCTGGTTATGCACCTCATGGTCGGCAGTATTGGTGTTATAATACAACAAACTCTGGTTCAACCAATGCGAACTATGCATATTTACGAGGAGGTTCCAGTTTTGCGGAAATACAATTTATTGCTCCGTTTGGTAGTGGTGTTGCTTACTGCGCGACTTGTTCTCTCAGAGTGTTGGATAGTTCACTCGTTCAAACAAATCCCAATTCTGGTGCGAATCAAGGAGTGAAGGTATATATTTACTATCCGAATCAAGAAAACCCTTAAATTTTGAATTAAAAATTGATTATATTTTCTATTTAAAGACATAACTACAAATAAAAGAGCGTTATAATGGAAAACCCACTTATACAACCTTCCGTATTACTACCCGTTTTATCTGGTATTAATACGCATGAGCGTGACTCTCATCTTGTGTTTGATGAGCCCACACATAAATATACCATTACTACAGACCCAGATAGTAGTTATACATCGGTGACTACATGGAATCATAGTCATTTCTCTCATTTTGACGCAGACGCGGTCATTGCTGGGATGATGGCGGGAAAAAACTGGAACCCTGAAAACAAGTATTGGGGGAAAACTGCGGAGGAAATCAAGGCGCAATGGAAGGCCAACGCGGAAAGTGTGAGTGGGGCGGGAACCAACTTACACTTTGATATTGAGTGTTTTATGAATGAACCCGATCTACCCCCTGGTTATACTCACGCGGACTTGTTGCGGAATTATAATGAAAAAATGGCGGCGGGGGTTCTTCCTCCGAACGCAACCGATGAATGGCAGTATTTTCTTGAATTTGTGAGGACTTTCCCTGACTTAAAACCGTATAGAACAGAATGGATGATTTATGATGAGGAGTTGAAGTTGGCTGGTTCAATTGATATGGTCTATGAAAACCCGGATGGTACATTGATGATTTATGACTGGAAGCGTGCAAAGGATATTAGTAAAGGTGCTGGTTTTGATAAGTACGCCATTACAGAAGAAATTAGTCATTTACCCGACTCCAACTATTGGCATTATTCTCTCCAATTGAATACCTATAAGGCAGTTTTGGAGAGAAAGTATGGTAAAACTATTACGGCGCTCTATTTGGTTCGCTTACATCCAAATAATAAGAGACGAACCTATGACTTGATTAAATGTTGTGACTTGAGTGAAGAGATACAGACATTGTTTGATTTGAGGGCAGTGAATATACAAAAAAAGTGAGAACCAACGTAAACAACTATTATTGTAAAAAGATATAAAAATTACATAAAAAGGAATGTAATGAACGAAGAAGTTAATTTATATTTGGATGGTAGTATAGAACAAGTTGATTATGAACATTATCATATAATGGATGAGGAATGCGAACAAACTGAAACATATTATAATTACTGTGTTGTATTTACCTGTTTTTTGTTTTTATTTTTGGTAACCAAAACAATGTTATGGTTTGACCGTTTTTTTATTGATGATGAGATAAAGGTTGAAAAAACGGAAGAGGAAGATGAAAAGGAAGAGAAACCAGAAATAAAATACGAGGACAAATATTTGGAAAAGTTTCGTTCCATGGAAAAGGTGGATTTAACGGAAGAACAACTCAAAAATTTCAAGAATTCGATTGTTATGGAGCATACACCACATGGAAATGTGATTATGTATTATAATCATGACAGAGAAACATTCACATATTTTTCTGATACTTCTATTCCTTATCGTTATTTAGAAGTAGTTGGACGTAAGTATGTTATTATGAATAATTGTAAGTCGTTATTTGTGGATATGGATGAAGAATTAAAACGAGCAAGTGCTTCTGTTGAGAACCCGACGACGGTTGTTGTTGAAGATAATAAACCGGATATATCTGCGACGATAACCAATGATAAGGACAATAACACCGACAAAAATAATGATAAGGATAAGGATAAAAAGAGTGTATTTACCAAATTCAAAAATTATAATACAGTGACTAAAAGTGCGGTGGTTGTAGATATCAAAAAGGGAGGAGGTGCACAACCAAACCAAAATAATTCTTCCAAAAAGACGGAGAAGGAACCTATGATTATAAAAGAACATGCAAATCATTATTCATGTGAGGGTAAATTGGTGAATTATTCTTTTTTGAAAAAGGTGGATAAAAAGGTGTTGGATAAAAATTTGGGTTATAGTTTTAGTGATTTTAAAAAGGAGTTCCTGGCAGGGTCCGCCGCTACATAAGGCGTGGTTTCCCGCTATAATATAAGTATATTATAAGTAATGAGTGTGTATCAAGAACAAGAACAACCTACAAAAGGTCTAATTCAACGTATAGAAGGTGAAATTGGCGATGAACTGAATACTATAAAAAACAAAATTGTAGGAATAGGGGAACGTTTTTTAGATGATAAAATACAACAAATCAAAAACATAATTTTGAATAATCCAACAGTTATGCTTGCGCTGGATAAAGTATTGAATAGTGATATTCCGTTGAATGAAATGTTTGAAAAAATTCAAACAATTATTGAAGAAAAATCTCCAAAACTTTTTCAGTCGATTTTTTCTAGTATGTCGGACGCAGCAGATGTAATACCAGGGGTTGCGATAGTGAGACTTTTGAATGATGGTTCTCGTGCAACACATCAAATCTTGGATATGGTAAAAGAAACCGTGCAAGCGTCGAGAGACTTGATAGATAAGGTGAATGATGAAGTTAGCCAAACCGCAAATCTTGCGAAGGGTTCAATTGGTAATGTTGGTGATATGGTTTCAAGTCATGTTACTTCAAAAATAGATGACATGGGTCAGCGTGTAAGTGATAAAATTGATAGTCATTTAAATTCTTTGGTTCCGTCTATTCCTTCTGTTCCAATACATGGACCAAAGGTTGGTGGTTCAAAGAAAGATAATTTAAAAAAGAGAGAAAATATTATCAATCAAACTAAAAAAATAAAACATAGAACATTAAATGCGATAGAAGACTTTAAAAATACAAATATAATTCGTGGACGAGATATTGTTGATTCTATTTTTATTGCCAAAGAGAGAACAAAACAGCGAAACTTGACAAAACGCAAACGAAAAGGTAATACTAGAAGGAAAAGACACTGAGTCAATTTTGCTTTTTTGACTTTTTCCATTCTTTAAACCCGTTACTTCTCAATATATTAAAGGAAGTTCCCAAGTGTTCTTTGGCGATTAGGAATGCTTTTCGTTGAATATCATCCAGTTCAAGGATATATTGTTCTTCTTCTGTTAAAATGGTGGTAGGTTCCACTTCTTTTTCTAATTGTTGTTGGTGTTGTTGTTGTTCCATTTCGTTTTCCATTTTATTTATTCTGGCATAGTAGAATAAATACAATAAGTTCAATTTTTATAGAAAATCGTTGAATCAAATGCGAATTCATGATAAAAGGTTTAAATATATTTTAAGTGTTATTCAAAGTTATGAATAAAGACTGCGAACACATGATGAAATCCTTTATTGAATGTAAAGGAAGAAAAAACATGATGTGTTATTATGATGAACGCGCGTCTAGGTATCTTTGTAATTTCAAAACCTTTTCTTGTGAATTGAAAGAAAATGATACAAAATATATGTTGAGTAGTATATTACAAAACACACTTTCGAATGAGTATCTCAAGATAAATCAATATAACGATGATAAAAATTGTAAGGGGATTGTTCTTTACACTGAGTATACAAAGTAGTGATAGCGTTGTTTAAAGTTATCAAAAAAATTGAAAGAAATTATGATTGGAATAGGTAAGATAATAAATAAACTTTAATTGAAAATGAGCAAAAACGGTGAAAACAGTGGAATGGAAAAAAATTACGAATTTGACGAAGTCAATGAACCGAGAGAAATCGATATCTTTCGTTTCAAGTTTACACAAGACTTTATGGATTTACTTTTCGAGTTTTCCAAAGTCCATCAGTACGATAATCGAAAGGATTTCAAGGAAGCGTGGAAAACTTGGACGGATGAAAATGGGGAAATCATCGCTGAAGAGACGGAACGATTGAATATGATGGGGTATAGGGGTGATGTAATGGATAAGATGTTTAAAAGTGCTCGTTACTATTTTAGAAAAAAGACAACGGATAAAAAGAAACCCAAGGAAAGACGCGACTATATTTGTGTAGGAAAGGATTTACTCGAAAGTATGGATGCGCATATTCAACATTGTATTGAAAACGCCGATTATAAACCTTCCATCGCATTTTTGAACTTTTGTAATGACCCTGTAAATAAAGTTGTTTTACAAAAGGAAGTTCTTCATTTTCATGAAATGAATATTCATGATGTTGATTTTATTCAAGACAAAATTAAAAAGACTTATAAAAATCGTTATTTTCTAAGCACGGTTGAACTTCGCTAAGATAAACCCATGAATTTATTATATCTGTTATACTGTAAAATACCATTCATATTATTTGATAATGAAATTAAACGCAAAAGACTGTGGAATATTTATAGTTGATCCAACAAAACCCCGACCTATTGCCGATGAGGAAAAACAAGAAAAAAAGGATATTACAAAGTTGAGAAAGTTTGACACAAGTTGTACGAATGAAATAAAAGTAACGTCTGTTTTAAAAGAGAGAAAACGAGAGAAAAAGTTTTTTCATTTATTAGAAAAAGTCAAACGAGTTCAATTTATGAATAAAACCTATAAAAACGCAGAAGACTATCATGTTATTATGATGTATCCGAGTCTAGATGATAATTTTGTTAATTTTGACACCTTTTTTTCAAATACTAATATCTCTCGACGTTATAAATATAACATCATAAACTCTTTCAAAAATTTATTGTGTGCCATGTTGGTGTTGGAAGAAGAACGAATTGTTTATCCAAGGATAACTGTTGATTGTATACATATTAATAATTTAACGGGTGACATCTTGTTGGGAAACTTGAACAAAACTCTTTTAATGAAGAAAGATAATAATGATGAGAGAAAAAGTAATTCAATTCAAGGATACGATTTGAATGGTTATACAATTGAGCAAAAGTTACTTGGTTTTATGAATGAAAATGAACGCGCGAGTTTATCCGTGAGAGATATAGAAGAGGTAATATTGTCTTGGTTAGGTGCCGAGTTTTCGTCTTTAAGTCCGGAAAATAAACATATATTTGATGAACTTAGAGGCGGGTTCCTTTCTCTCGTCAATCAAACCAGAGAAGTGATTGTTGAACGGATTCTGGAAATGTCAAACACATGGAATTCATACGGTCTATGTGTTTTGTATTATTTTTTTATGGAGAGAACTGGAGGTCGTGATGTATTTTTCCGAGGTTTCTCTCTTTTTTTAAAAGAGAAGATAGAAGAACCACCATTTCAAAGAAGTAGTTTACAAAAACTGATGGTAGACTTTGATACATTTATTTATGGGTTGAAGAGAGAACAATGGTAGTGATTCTATTCATTCATGTCTTCACCCTCTTTGGGTGACTCGATTTCTTCATCTTCCATTTCCTCATCATCATTTCCACCTTTTTTACCTCCCTTTTTTCCGCGTCTCTTTTTTCCAGCCTTTTTGGTTTTTCTTTTGGAGGTTTTTGATTTTTTGGAGGTTTTCTTGGATTTTTTGGCAGTCTTCTTGGATTTTTTGCTAGTTTTTGTTCCTTTGGCAGAAACGGATGATGATGATGATGATGGTGTAGAACTGTCAGACGCCGAAGACTTGTATACCTTTTTCGCATCCACCATTGCCTGTTTGTATTTATAAGACGGGTTTTTCGCACGGTTTTCTTCATAAACGCGTTTTACGGTTTCAACCCATCCTGCCATAGTTCAATTATATATTTATCATAGAAAATAACCCCGTTTGGGAACAAAAAATTGAAGTGTTTTTCTTTAAATTGTTTAAGAGTAAAAACAATTAAGTGACTGTGTTGAACTGGGACTGTGACAAGGGCATGACTAAAAGTGGACTTATTTTTACAAGATATTTGTATATTTATGATGAAGTTCGAATTGCATTACTTATTTCTCTCTTGAATCAAAGTGAAAGCGCCCTCTTTTGGGGGTTTGAACTTTATTATTCGGGTTTTGAGGATGAGTTATTTGACTTGTTATGGAAAATATATTATATGTTTTATTTCACCTTGAATCCAGGGTTTCAAGAGTATTTTATGAAGAAACAGACCGAAAAGGAAGTGTGTGGTGTTCCTAAACTCATTAGCGTAATTATTGAAAATTTGATGTATCGTCCCTCAAATTGTGATGTGTTTTATATGACATCCTTTCATCAAAGCAACTTTGACGCCGATTATGGTGAGACCATTCAAGTTATATTACTTTCCAAGACTTGTAAAAGTATAGATAATATGGTAGTCTCCTTTTTACAAGACTGTTTTCTAGATGACTCAAAGAAGTCGCATTATTTAAAAAAGTGGAAACAAGCGTCAACTTCTGTTACAAATATTGATAGAATGAGAGTTATTGCGTGTGCGTATGTGATTCATATTCTTTCTCTCAAACAAGGTTTGACAATGGGGAAAAATATGTTCTTGGGTCAAAGAGAAGAGGAAGATTTGAGTGTATATGAAACCATGTTGTATATGGATGAAAGAACAACTTATCGTGCGTATAAGATACTTCCACTTGTATATAAATATTCCATTGATGAGGAAAACTATCTTTCACTCTTTCCTTTGGAGAGAAACCGAGTAGAAAATATCCGGGATTGTTATTGGTATCATTGGGAATATTACGCATCCTTCTCTCCTGTTTGGAAAGAACGAATAGAAAAATACGGCGGAGTTTTAAATGAAGAGAGAAAACGGGTAATTTTTGAGGATGGTTCCGATGAAGAAGAAGAGTTTTATAAAAATTATAACTATGAACCCGATGAGCAAAAAATGGAAATTCAAAGAAAAAGTATACAACTCTTGGTGAATAATAAAACATGGACAATGTTTTATGAAAAGTTTGGGGGAAAAGGATTGGGGTTGTTTTCGTCATCGTCTTTCAAATATAATTCAAAGACTGTGTTTTAACCTAGCAGGGAACCCAGGAATGCGTAGCTGCCCCTGCGACCCCTCCTGTTAACCGAGTATTTGTATAATTTTTAAGTCTCACTCGAAAAATCGTAATGATATTTTAAACTTTATTCTAAAAATTTTTATTATTCTCTAAAAATCATAATTTTGGGATACCGGTGGACATGCTGGTTTGGTTTGGTTTTTTGGGATTGTTGTGTGTTCCAGTGGCGACCATTCATATGAGGGTTAAATTTCAATGATTTTTTCATTAGAAAGGAGAACACTACCCAATGTTTCGGTTTTGGTTATATTTTCCACCTTTGTATAGATAATTTTAAGGTTTTTTTCAGACTTGTATTTAGAGTGTATTTTACATAGTTCCGCGCCTTTTTTAATGAGTTTATGTTTTTCCTTTTTGGTCATGGTCATCGTCATGTTATCTGGAACCGACGCAATGACATGACAAGAAGGTCTTCCTTCTACATGAAACCATATATCTTGGGGGTTGGACTGGTCGATAATATCAAAGTTATCTTGTGCGTTTGCGCCAATCCTATAAACAATATTCAAATGTTCAATGACTTTCATTTGGTGGTTGGGTTGTATTGTTGAAGAGTTGAGAGAAAAAGTTATCAATTTTTTTTGGTTAAAATTTTATATGTCATATACCTAATAAATGCCGTCACATAATATTTATAAAATATTACCTCTTATAAATCTAGTTGTATCCACAACATCATTAGTATTACAATTAAATAGTAAATCAATTACTTTGAAACAGCATTATCCACCGGGAACCCCGGAAGATTACAACAGTTTTTCATCAAGAAATCTTGTGATGGGAAAAGGTACTGAATTAGAATTCCCCGAAGGGCGGGGAGGGGGCAAGGGGGAACCGGGGGTTCCCCCTACTTTGAAAGACGTGAAGGATTCAATAAAAAATTGAATTAAAAACACATAAAACAACAAACAAAATAAAGACAATAATCAGAGTATAACACTATAAGTAAAATGGTCAAGAATACAAAAGGTGGAAGTGGACATAAGAGTCAAGCGCGTAAATTTGCTACTTCTGGAAAAGTTGCTGCCAAAACACGACTATCTATGGATGAGTCGGAGGTATACGCTCAAGTTACCGCTATTATGGGCGGGGGTGTGTGCCATGTTACTTGCGCCGACGGTAAAACACGTATGTGTGTCATTCGTGGAAAGTTTCGGGGGCGGGGTAAGAGGGATAATTTTGTTACGCGTGGTACATGGGTTTTGGTTGGCACCCGTGAGTGGGCGAGTGAAAGTGCGAGTGATAAGGTATTGGATAAATGTGATTTGTTGGAGGTGTATAATGATGTGGATAAAGAAAAGTTGAAGACACTTCCCGGTCAAAGAAGTGTCTTCGCACAGTTTGTTGCGAATGACATTGCGAGTTCAAATATTGGTGGTTCTAGTTCGTCCGGTCGCATGGATAATGAAGACTTTGTCTTTAGTACTGCCACAGAAGATGACTATTATCGTCTAATGAATGATGAATCAACTGTAACGAATCGTGTTGCGGTGGATCTTGCGTTGGATGGGACTGAGGATGGTGAGCAACATACGTTTGCAGGTGACTTGAATATTGATGATATTTAAAAAACAACTTAAAACATTAATACTATAGTCAAGTAGATAACACATATAACAACAACAATAACAGACAAATCAATATGAGTTCTAATAAGAAATATGTTCCACCAAATAAGCGTAATGGCAACGGTAATAATAATAAAAATCGTTTGACAACACGCAAAGAACCTATTACACAAATTGATTTTTCAAAAGAGTCATTTCCTGAACTAGGGAATAAAAATATAAATAATACAAAAGACGAATCACAAACAGATTTTTTTTATTCTTCAGCGTTGGCGAAACCAAAGGAAGTGGAACCAATGGATAATATTGAAAATGAAGTGCCTCCTGGTTGGGTAAAACTATCCTATGATAAAAATAGGAAAATTAAATATGAATATAATAAAGACTATAATTTGTTGAAAGAACAAGAACAAGAACAGGAACAAATTACATTTCAAGAGGAAGCGTCTGTTGTTTTTTCAAATATGATTCACCGATGGAATAACTATAAAAAATTTTACAACTCATTATATGGCGAGGGTGCATATGAAAAAATTTATGAAATGGGTGGGAGTTATCAAGATGATAAATATTCGGATGACACAAATGGTGAAGATGAACAATCACAAGATGATGACGAAGATGAATACGATAATTGGGTCGACTAGTAATTACTAAAAAATTGACTTAAAAAACACAATATATACTTAATAGACAAGTAAATAGTGTTGAAATGTTATGCGTAGACGAGTTATCTGACGAACAAAAGTTAGCATTTCATAAATATATTACGGGAAATAATATATTTATAACGGGACCAGGTGGGACAGGAAAATCGGCAGTAATCAAGATGATTTATTCAAGTGCAATGTTACGTGACCGAAAAATTCAAGTTTGCGCTCTAACGGGTTGCGCAGCAGTATTACTTGGTTGTAAAGCCAAAACCATTCATTCATGGTCTGGTATTGGAAGAGGAGAAGGTTCAATAGAACAACTGATAAATAAGGTCAAAAACAACCGCTATTCAAAAAATATGTGGAAAGGTACGGAAATATTAGTGGTTGACGAAGTGAGTATGATGTCTCTTTCCTTATTTGAAACATTGAATCATATTGGAAAGGCTATTCGTAAAAACAGTCGTCCCTTTGGTGGTATTCAACTTGTGTTTTCAGGGGACTTTTATCAACTACCTCCAGTCGGTAATCGTGAGGAACCGGATACAATGCGGTTTTGTTTTGAGTCAAGTGAATGGAATATTGTTTTTCCAAGTGAATGTCAAATTCAACTTGTGCGTATTTTTCGACAAACCGATGAAATCTATTCCAAAATATTGAATCAAATACGTAAAGGAAAGATTTCGAGAAAGTCCTATGAGATTTTATTACAGTATGTTGGGAGAGAACGCTCACCGGATTTAATCATGGAACCGACGAAACTATATCCAACAAAAAATAAGGTAGATAATATCAATACCCAAAATATGTCTTTATTAGATGGTGAAGAGAGAAAATATGTGATTGATTATTTGACAGATGGGAAAATGACGACGATTGAAAAAATGTTACGTTCGTCATTTAGTGAGATGATGATAAAGACTGAACTGGATTATTTGGCAGGTAATTTATTATGCGATAAAGAAGTGAAACTGAAGATTGGCGCACAAGTGATGTGTGTTATCAATATTCAAGATGATGATAGAAATGTAACTATTTGTAATGGAAGTCAGGGAATTGTGACAGGTTTTTGTGAGTTAACGGGTGCTCCAAGGGTCTTATTCAATAATGGGATGGAAAGAATCATGGTGAAACATGTATGGTTGAGTGATAAGATACCCGGAATTGGTGTTTCACAAGTTCCGTTGATACTTGCGTGGGCGTTAACCATTCATAAGTCACAAGGTTCAACATTGGATATTGCTGAGGTGGATATTGGGAGTGGAATATTTGAATGCGGGCAAACATATGTTGCGCTCTCTCGAGTGAGAAGTTTGGATGGACTTTATTTGAAGGATATGGATGTCCAGCGTATTAAAGTGAATAGAAAAGTCCAAGAGTATTATCAGATTTTGGAAGAAACACGGGCGTAAAAAATGTCCATTATTTATGTTTGTAAATAATAGACGTAGATAACTTTTGGTAATATGGATAATGATGAAAAATTAGATACTTCATGGATTGACGAATTTGAAAAAGATGATAAGTATTATAGTCACTTCTATAAAGAAGATGTTTCCTCTATTAAAATACAATCTATTTATGTAAATAATTCAAATGAAATTCAAAACATGAAACAAGATAAATATAAAATGAGTGTGTTGAATGAATTGACGAGAGATGAGTTGTTTAATTTACTTTTGAATAAAAGTTATCATAATAATAAAAGATATACTTTGTTATCTATATTGAAGTATAATATTGATATAGAACCAGTTCATGTAAAATCTTTTTTGAACGCTAATTCTTGTTCTAATACCTGTGCCGGTGCTGATGCTAGTACCGATACTAACTTCTTGACAAAACATACCAATATAGATACAATATCTTTCAAAAAGACAATTCGCATGTTTAATGATTTGAATAGTATTATTTTTGTATTTATCGAGAAAAATAAAATGCATAGTGGGTTGAATGGTTCAAGAGGTATAGGTAGTAGCAATAAACAGACCAAACGTGTGGTTTTTCAACCTCGGAAAAAAACATATAAGAAAATGACTTAAAGCGTCCATCACAATTATATATAGTCGTAGGAAATGGCCGCACTTATCAACGCGATTGACTCCAATAACACTTTCTTGAATGATCACCCAATTCAACATGGTGAAAAGGGACACGCAGAATATACTTGGTCTACTAATATCAAAGAGAAAATTCTACAATTCAGTTTTCAGGTTGTGAGAACTACAAAAGAGACTAGAAATGAACTTGCTTGGAAGTTACGCGAAATTTTGACAACTCTTTCAAAATGTGAAAACGGGAACTTAAAGAGTGAGTTTCTTACTATTATGTATAAAATTTGTGCTCACACACGAGATATTGTGGATGGTAAGGGTGAGTATGACCTCACTTATATGCAAATTTTTTTATGGTATGACTTTTGGCCAGAGTTGGCCAAGTTTGCACTCTTGAAGTGTGTTACTTTTGCGGATGATGTGCATCCATACGGTTCTTGGAAAGATATCAAGTATTTTTGTGAATATTGTCGTATTCAAGGTGCCGAAATTAGTCATCCTTTGATTCAATACGCAGTCAAAATTACAAACGAGCAGTTGGCGAAGGATGACCTGTCTGTCGATAAGAAATCCTTGTGCGCAAAGTGGATTCCTCGAGAAAAGTGTAGGCGATTCGGTTGGTTGTTCAAGGAGTTAGCGCTTCATTATTTTTCACATTATTTGACAACTGGTTTAACATTTGTATCTATTCAACGTGCACATAAGAAATGTTTCATGGAATATCGTAAGATTGTGTCAAGGAATAATGCGTTCTTGGACACCGTGCAAATCAAGCAGTGCGCCAAGACTTGGGCGGTCATTGACCATTCCAAGACAACGTCTATTACGATTGCAAAACAAAAGCGGGCGTTTCTCAATGTAAAAAAGGATGGAACACAGCGTTCCGAAATGGAAGATCGGATCCAATGTGCAGAAGCGTTCAAGAATCGTATTCGTCTTGCTACGGAAGGTAAGGTCTCTATGAAGGGGAAGCGGGTTGGACTGAACAACTTTACCGTTCATGCGATGGAACTTTTGAGACAGACACCAAGTGAATCCGTTCAACAACAAATTGACTTGTTGAACGCACAGTGGCGAGATAATGCGACTCAAACCGTGGCGTTGAAGGCCATGATTCCAATGGTCGACTTTTCTGGAAGTATGGATGGTGATCCAAGGGATTGTGCGTTTGCGCTCGGTATTCGTGTTGCCGAAAAGTCTGTTTTGGGAAAGCGTGTATTGTCATTCAGTGATAATCCAACATGGCATAGTTTGGAGAACTGTGAAAATTTCGTGGACTGTGTCAAGGAACTTCAACGTGGTGAGGTTGGATATTCAACGAAATTTTATAATGCGTTGAAGGTTATCTTGGATGCAATTGTTGAAAAGGGATTGACACAGGAAGATATTTCGGGGTTGACTTTGGCGATATTTTCCGATATGCAGATGGATCAGGCAGAGGGTAATAGAGTAGATACGGATACCTTGTATAAGAAGATTGAAACATTGTATGCGGAAACAGGTGTGCGGGTTTGTGGAACTCCGTATAAACCACCGCATATTTTGTTTTGGAACTTGAGGAGTACTTCTGGTTTTCCCGCGCTTTCATCCCAAAAGAATGTGAGTATGGTTTCTGGATTTAGTCCTGCACTTCTCAATTTGTTTTGTGAGAACGGGTTAACTGCGTTTGAGTCATGCACTCCTTGGTCGAACTTGGGACTGATGTTGGATAATGAACGTTATCAGTGTATGGCGGAACGCGTGCAATGTATGGAGTTTTAGATGTTGGGTTGAGATTGTGTTATTCAAAAAAGAAATAAATATTTTGTTAGATACTCGTAACAAAATATTTAGTGTTTTATTGTTGACTAGTTATTCTTTTTATTTTTATAAATGGTAATAAGTTATTGATAAAAAGTCGTTTATATAAATTATCATTATGAAAAAAAATATTTTTTGAATGACTTGGGTTATTTGCTAATTTCAAAAAACAGTCTTTTTTATCAAAAATATTCAATAATGGTATTTCTATATGTTGTATCAAGTCTAGGAATGAATTTATATGAACTTTATTGTTATCTAAAAACCTTATCAACTTATTACAAGAACTTGGTTTTATACTAAACAAGTAGGACTGATAATGATATACATCGGGTTGTTCTATATATATCCTATCTTTTGTGTCATTGTAAGCGTATAATTCAACATCGGTCTTTGTGACTATGTTATAAAAGTGGTTGATAGAATTTTTTATACTCACAGAGTCATTCAAAAATATGACAGAGTCATAGGTTGAGTAGTCGCATTCACTGTTTTTTAAGACATAACACCACTTTCCAAAATCACAATATTTATCATTGGGAATCAAATAATGTTGTTTTATAACAAATTTTATGTTTTCATTCAATTGTGCTCCAAATGTGGCGTCTTCACTATCAATGACAATAATATCGTTATTTGGAAAACATAAATAATTTTTTATATTTGTTGTAGTTGATTCTAGTTTCAACATACTATCTGTGTTACACGCAACAATAGTTAAAAATTTTCCTGTTGGTGTATGACTATTTTCATTCATGATGTTCCACAACTCTCGATACATCTATTGTGTGGACTTTATTGTGTGTACAGATTAAATTTTGTAGCAGGGAACCCAGGATCGCGTAGCTGCCCCCTATACATCATAGTAATTTTCAGGGGTATTTTCCACTAGATTTTTCAAACCAAACTTTCAAGTTCATCGTCTCGTTTTTTAGAATACTTAAAATGGACAAGTAATACATAATATATTATACTTGTTACAAAAAAATTGGGTTATCGACCTGTCCAGACTTTTACTACAGGTTTAATAACTTTTCTTTTCTTTTTCAAAAGGTCATCGTATTGGTTGTAATGATATCCCCAAGGTTGATATTGAATTATGGAACCAAGCAAAGAACGATTGGCAATAAAAGATTTCAATTCAATGTTTGAAATGAGACCCGTAATTCTCTCAAATCCCATTCTATCTTCCCTATTTTTTATGGAATCAATCAAATTCATCATGTTGTATTTTTCCATGATATGTGTTAGAAAACGGTGTTTGATATAACACTGACAACCAAAAAATCCATTCCATCTTTTTTTGACACGTAAGTTATCCGATAATAAAATTTGTTTCAATAATCCACTATAATTGAGAGAATCCGTAACTCGTAAATTTGTATGAATATGATTTTTATCCGAGGGAAAAGACCATAGGGGGATAACGGGTATGTTTATTTGTTCGAATGGTATTCTTGAATGGAAAAACACACTATCATGAATCATAACCGCGGAGTCAAACCACTTGTTTTTATAAAAATAAATATAAGGAAGTAGTTCACCCCTTCCTGGATATTCGGATTGAATAACAGTTACATAGTCAGGACTGTATTCAAAATCTGGTTTTACAAATTCTTGTACACTGTTATCATCAATGATGACAATCTTACGATAAGGATAAAACGAACGCAGTAATTTTACATTTTGATTCCAATAACGGTTAGTTTCTGGTGAATTGACATATCTAGTTATGATAAAACCAAAATCCATTTTATATTATACTTATATTTTCCTAAAAAATTGAAGTTAAAAAAGTGTTAAATGTAGACAAAACTAAACAAACCGAGAGAAGCGAAACATTTTATGCAAAATATTCATGTTGTAACTACGCGTTTTAACAAAGATACATGGAATGAAAATTTTGAATATCGAAAAAGAATCCGTGAATTTGAAATGAAAGAGAAAAATGACGATGGAACTGTTGATGATGCGGATACAGTCAAATTGACTCGTTGTATTTATGGCGCACCTCAAAAACTTACTGAAAAAATTGGAAATAATGAACTGGTATTTGTTGTAGAAATGAATAATACGATTAATAAAGTGGAAGGAGTTGGTCTTATTCGTAACCAAGTGTTGAATAAAACAGATAATGCGTTTTATTACCGTGTTTATAAGAATGGAAACTACAACAGATATATTTATAAGAGTGCGTATCACTTGGATCGTAGAACATTAGAGACCTTGTGTGAGAGACTTGTGGTCATTTTGGATTTTATATGTTTTAAAGGTAAAACCCATTTAAAGAGGGGAAGTGGATTCACACGTATTCCGGATAAGTTGTATGAACATAAGATTTGCGAAGGGTTTCATATGAAGTCTATGTTAAGAGAAGTATTCAAAACATATTATACAACTCAGCGTAAATAGTTCCCTGCTTGACTTTTATTCAGCATTATCCACCGAAAACCCAAGAAAATTATAACAGTTTTTCATCAAGAAATCTTATCATGGGAAAAGGTAAGGAATTAGAATTCCCCGAAGGGCGGGAGGGGGCAAGGGGGAACCGGGGGTTCCCCCTACTTTTATTCTAGTTATTATTTATGTGGAATACTGGTTGGTCTATAAATCAAGATAGTGAAAACAGTGAAAACATTTTCAATGTTTTAGACAATGTATTGTTTGACAATATATTGTTTTTTTCTTCTATGATTTTTATTACGAATATCATAGTTACATATTACAATAAATATTATGTGTATTGCTGTTTTTTTATAATGCTTTTGATTACTTCTCTCGTTCTCCATTTCAATAAACCCAGTTTATTTCTAAATTTAATTGATAAGGTGAGTATTATTTGTGTTTCCATTTATGGTGCTTATTTGTTACTGAAAAAAACCATAAAAATGATTGAAGAAAAAAATAATTATGTTGTTCTTGTTTTATTGGTCGGTTTATCCTTGTTAACATTTTTATTTGATAACTATGTTTATTTTTATGGATATTGGATTGGCGACTATTGTTTTCATGAGAATAAAACTATCGCAAATGCGTATCATTTTTTGATGCACATATTATCTTCAATGATTCATAATTTTATTGTTTTGATATGAGACAAACACAGTTCATTTGTGTTTTCTCGTTCGTCTAGTATTGGGTTCTTTCGGTTGTTTCGAAGTCTTGTTTTTGATGATACGACGTTTACAATATCCACAAAAACCTGGTTTTTTTCTTGAAACAAAAAGGCATGATTTACTTGCGCCTTTACAACGCGATGATGCACGTCCTTTACATATTACGGGTGTTCTTGGTGCCATTTTATACTATAACTCAATATTAGAAATTTTCGTAAACCTTGTTCCATAGTGTTTTTTGACATTTATTTGTTATTGTACTGAAAACCATCGTCATAATTTTACTATAATTATCATATAATACATCATCTTGTTTTAACTTGTCCTCATTTTGTTCTCTCCAAATAATCAATTCTCTACTTATACGTTGTAAGATGGTTTTCAAAAGTATATCAATATTATTTTGAGTAAGTTTCGTCCAATATTTGCGTTGTTTTTCGTCTTCGTTATAAACATAATACATATTGTATGTGTCTGGCACGGAGACCCATGGTTTCTTTAAATCCCTTTTTAATATATTTTCAATGACTTTAGGGAGGTTCGTCGGGTCAATGAATAAGAGTTGGATATGTTCTTGATTGACTTGGATTTGTTGTAGCCATTCCTTATATGTCATTTCTGGTGTTTCTTGACGTTTCAACCATTCTGACATATTCAATGGTTTATGGTTTCTTTTGTTTGGTGTGTTTTTTTGTTTTTGTTGTTGTTGTGTTTGGAGCATATTTTCCAACATAACAACTCGTTCCGTTAAGTTCAAAATGAGTTGAAACATTTCTTCTTGGGTTGTTGGTGGTTCTATCAACTTTTGTCTCGTTTTTTTTAGTCGAATCACTGGTTCATCGTCGTCCATTGGTCGGGTTATTGGTTGGTTTCATTCTTATCTTTTTGAGAGAAAAGTTCAATTTTATTAGAAATTGAATGGGAGAACTAAATATTGAGATGATGAGATAAGACTCAATAACACTTTTATTATTCGCTATATATAAATAGATTTGGCATGCAGACCGTTCAACAAAAATTAAACTTTTTTTATGGGCCAAATCTTTCATGTAAAGGTTGTGGGTTTCAGTTGAATTCTACCGATCCTGCGTATCAATATCAAACACAAAAAATAATTCAAAATACGGTTCGTGTTCCTTCTTCTCTCTATACGATTAATTTAGGGGGTCTTTCTGTGTATGAAAAACCTGAACTTAGAACTGGTGTGAATTGGAATCAAATGAGTGACCGGGCAGTGCCATCCAAACAACCAACGGGTTCTTGTGGATCATCAGGGAGTTCTTATCATTCAAGTAGTACGCGCCGATCGGCAACACGAATGCGTCCTGGTGCTGCGAGTGGTGGTGGAGTTGGTGTGGATATTAAACATAACTCGTATGACCGTTATTTAGCGAGAATCAAGGGGAAGGGACCTTTGCGTCGTGGTGTCATTCCTCCCAATTTTGGAAGTCCTGTGGTATTCAACCCTGCGTTCCCTATTTATGGTGGAAAAACAATGAAAACTGCGATCGTTAATGGTTGTAACTGTGCGAATGGTGGTGTTCATGGATTTTCTCCAGAACAGTTGTTATATGTGAAACAACATTTTAACCCTCTTATGTTTTCGGGGAATTATATTTTCAAGGTGGGTGATGCGGTTTATACACAACAAACATTGGGTGTTGGACCCGTTGTAAAAGGAACCGTTATTTCTGTAAACTCGGATAAGACTCTTTATACCATTCAGTTTTCGGATGGTTCTAAGGCAACTTATCCTGGGAGTGTTTTACTTCCCTATTTTCCATGTAACTGTGAGGGATATAGTGTTACAGACTTTACAACTGGAAATTCTGATTTATTTACAGCAAATAACCTGAATGTTTTGTTGAACGGAAAGGCTGCCGAATATTGTTCTGTTTTGAATGCGTTTACGGGTCCCGACTATTTGAATGTCTTTTTGGGTCTGGTTAAAAATGTGTTATAAATCCACTTTTAAATCCACTTTTAAAAAAAGTGGAGCAAAAACCACTTTTAAATCCACTTTTAAAAAAAGTGGAGCAAAAACCACTTTTAAATCCACTTTTAAAAAAAGTGGAGCAAAATCCACTTTTAAAAAAGTTATGGTGTTTATTTTTTAATTGTCATAAATTTTTATTAGTGTGTTATTTGATACTGTTTCAGTTTATATATACGTTGTATTTCTTCACTTTCACAAATATCATTAATATTTTCATTATTTTCTATAAAGTTTGAATACAAAATGTCTATAGAGTTGTTCAATGTTTCAAGTGAATAGTGAATTACATTAAAGTCATCAATGTCTCCATCATAAGGTTCATAAATAGATTCACCAATTTTAATTATTCCAAGAATCAATGTGTTTACAAAAAAAACTAGAATTGAACCCATAACAAATGTAACTAATGATGAATTACTGTCTTGTGTTATAAGAAGTCCAAAATATATAGAAATAAAAAATAAATATAATGTTGTAATTTTGTAAATCAAATTTTTATAAACAAATGGAATGCTTTTCGTCATAGTTTCTATTAAGTTCAAAACATCATTGAAAATCTTCATAATTTTTATTTTTTCATACTCGTTGAATTTATTATCTTTATATTCTGGAAAATTCAGTAAAATATTATTCATTAACTTAGTAACACAAACAACCGCACTCATATCTTTTATATTATTCAATTCTGTTGTGGATATTAGTTGATAACTGTCATTAATTTTACTTAAGTAGTTCTCAAAATTATAAAGACTTTTACAAGATTTAGTATATAACATCATAGACGCTAAATTCAATTTACAACACATATTAGTTATTTTTTTTATTTCAGCGCAGTTCTTATTATCAATATAAGTAGTTGTTAATATTAAAACATCAAAAATAGAATTATTTATTTTAAATATTTCAGATATATATCGATCGTAGCGTTTATAACAATCTGATATAAAAAATACTAAAATAAAACTTACAAAACCGTTAACATTAGATAAAGTTACGAGACTTGTACTTACACTAGGTACATAACCTTTGTATTTTATATTGAAAACATATAAAATGATTAATAAATTGTAAATAATGTTATTTAACCAAAAAATACAATCATTAAATAATTCTTTAAAAATTGTATTGTTAAATATAAATAAGTTAATAAATCCATTATTTGATTTGTTGTATTTTTTTGTAAATTTTTTATTGTCGGTCTCGCGTTTAAAAATTTCATTAAATTCAGAGTCTAATGATTTTTTTTCATCATGAACATTTTCTAAGTCAGTAGTAGCGGGTAACCCAGTACTGCTAACTTTCTCTGCGTCCACTCCTTTTTGGAATGTAGGTGGATTTAACAGGTCGGTAGAATTTACCATATATAATATATTATGTTATATTATATATTAAAGGAATGCAAAAAATGTCTATGGTCATTCAAAACTCGAATATTCCTCGGATTCCGATCCGAGGAACATATAACACTCAAGTGAATCAAGGTTTTCGTCCCCAAATGACAATTGGATTAGGTGCTCCCATGATTCAACGAATCGCTGGAGCGAAATCGGGTTGTGGGGCGTGTGGTAAATAGTTAGCAGGGAACCTAGGACTGCTACGCTGCCCCTGCGACCCCTCCTGCTAACCTAGTATTTAGATATTTTTTAAGTCTCACTCGAAAATACGTAATGATATTTAATCATTCATTCTAAAACTAATTACGACGTATTGAAATCCCATTTTTTTGGGATACCTGAGGACATAGCGGTAAATAGTTACAGCAATTTTATATTATACTATTGTTTTATAGTATAATATGCCAGTGAGTTTCGCCCCCACCATGCGCGCTACAAATTTGAGCACAATGAATTTGTATGTCCCTGTTACCAACGTGCGGTTAAATAACTGTAATAATACGTTATGTTATACGTATAACCATAACTATATTTATCAACCACACACGGCGTATGGAAGAGTGGGGACAAGTGCGGCGGGATATTTGGCATCACGTAAACGACTCTAAAAATGTGTGAGAATACCGATTGACATTCCTAAGAACAAAATAAACGCAAAAGTATCCAAGTAGAAATTGTTTTTTTGAATGATTTTGGCAGGTGAACGCGACTGAATTTTTTCATAAATGAATAGTTTCCAAAAATAATAAATGAACACGCCTATCAAGGAGGCGTAAATAAAATTCATGGAAACTTGGTTGTGCGCGTTCTTTATATACTTTGTGAAAACAAATAATTGTTTATGAAATATACTTAAAGGGTGACACATAGTAGAAGTAACTGGAAAATGGATGAGGTAACGAATGATGCGATGGATAATGAGGAGGTCAATGTTGAACAACCCATTGATAGACCGCATTATCCACCGGGAACCCAGGAAAATTATAACAGTTTTTCATCAAGAAATCTTATCATTGGAAAAGGTAAGGGATTAGAATTCCCCGAAGGGTGGGGAGGTTGCCAGGGGTCGGCTACGCAGTCCCCGGTTCCCCCTATTGATAGAGTAGAACAAATGAGGGCAGTTCAACAACAAGCACTCGAATTATTCAAGAAAAAAAATGCGGATTATGGTGACGCTTTTGCTACTTATGGTGTGGTTGGTGTTATTGTGCGTATTGGTGATAAAATACAGCGTCTTTCTTCTGTAACAAGAAATGGGGTGACTTTGGTAAATGATGAAAACCTCAAGGATACACTAATTGATTTACATAACTATAGTGCTATGGCACTTATGCTTGCAGATCCACTTTTGGAAAAAGTGGAGCAAAACCTTCCTTCTAGTGTTACCTATTAACTCGAAGTGAAAAGTGGGAACGGATTTTGCTCCACTTTTTTTAAAAGTGGATTTTTAACTATAATTTATTTTTCAGGAGGGGTCGTAGGGGCAGCGCTGCGCGGTCCTGGGTTCCCCTCTATGAATGATCGTTATATTGGATACCTTTATGTCTGGAAATGATGCACTGAAAATATCAATGATAAAGTCATTGATATCTTCTTTCTTTCTCTCAATTTTTGACATATTACTATAACAAAACGAAATACAGTAGTTGAATTTTGATTTTGGGTTTTGTTGAGCATCTTTATATATAATTTGAAACGTTAATGACTTATTTATACATGCAATATTTGGGTCGGTGATTTGTTTTGGTAGTTTCATAGTCTTCATAAGTTTTGAAATACCCTTTGTGGATTTTTCTAGTTCGGGTGTTGAGTTTTCATATTTTACTATGGGATAATAGGGAGATGCCAAAATTTTCGCAAAGTTGATTTCGTCATGAGTTGTTTTTTGGGGTTTGTTAGTTTTTTTGAAGGTCGCATAGGATGACGCTAGTGTGAGGAGTGACATTGATGTTTCAACAACCATTACATAATTTACCTCATCGTTTTCCGTTGAAAACGGTGTGGGTAAAATGGTTATCCATGACATTTTACGGGTTTGTTTTGTTTGGGTTAGGTTAGATTCGTTGTAAAAATACTTCAATTTTTAGTGTTAATTTAAAAAAAAGGGTTAGTCCCTAATTCTTGTTTTGTTTTTGGTTTATTTTTGGGTTGGTTTTTAGTTTATTTTTATTTTTATTTTTATTTTTATTTTTATTTTTATTTTAGGGTTGAAACTCCTCACTGAGGTTGGCCGACGCGAAAAGCGTGTTCGAGTTGTTGTTGTTGATGTTGAGTTCGAACTGTAGAAACTGAATGGTTTCGTTCAACTTGGCGTTCTCGAGTTCGAGTTGATGAATACGGTTTTCCATCATCTCAAACTTTGTAGGTTGGCGAGAAAACTCGGTGTTGTCAATGGTGTTCTTGGACTGGAAGAACTCGGGTACAGAACCGGTAACTTGACTTGACGACGATGTCTTTCCGACATTGTTGTTGGTGTTGGAAGACGACGTAGTGTTGGCAGTGTTGGGCAAGACAATCCAATACCAAGGGTCATCATACACAATACGCGCCTCACGGTTGGGGTCGAGAACACGTGACTGTAGGTTGGAAACCGTAATACTATTACACCAACTATGGAAGTGGATGTATGCGCTATTATACATGTTTCCATTCTTGTCCGTCTTGGGGACGAAGTCGACACGCTTGACATCACCGATGAGGTTACTGGAAAACACACGACTCACACGCTCGGGAGTGATGTTGGGAAACATATGAGGGATGAACAGACTCAGATCTTGACGCACCTGGAGGGAAGGTGAAGATGAATTTGCTCTAGAAGTAGAAGTAGAAGTAGAAGACGACATTATAATGCTGACGAGTGTCTAGGGTGGAGTGATATTCTCCTTATTTTTGTCTTAATTTTGTTTCAATTTTTTTTCCACTTTGGAAAAGTGGAGCAAATCCCCCTCTGAATTTAAAGTGAATTTGGTTTGCTCCACTTTTTTAAAGTGGAACCTAAAAAAAATTGATTTGGATTTTTATTTTGATTACTTAAATCACATTCTTAACAAGCGCATAGTTTTTCAAAAATGAGTTTTAACAACGAGCAATCTTCTTCCGACATCATGTCTCTCTACATTCCTTATGTCAGGAATGAGTATGATGAGAATTATATCAGGTCAGTATTCCAATTCTTTCAGATTGGAGACATTGAGCGTGTGGATTTCTTCCGTAGTGAGCAAGTGGGTTCGCAGTGGCCCTGGGCGCGTAGCGCCTTTGTCCATTTGAAGGAATGGTACTTCAACGCATATACAGATGCTTTGTACTTGGCCCTTTCCGATTCAAGTATTGGGTTCCAATGGAAAATCACCTTTGGTAGTCAAGGTGAGTTTTGGATTGTCAAGAAGATGACGATTCCCAAGATTCCGGCCACGGATCTCAATATTCATCAGATTGCTGCCAAGATTGGGGATTTGGAGGCTGAGGTGGAGCGTCTTCGCGAAGAAGCCGAGTGGAACACCGCGTCGCGTTTGTTGAGTGAGCACATGGCGCATCATGTTCTGGATGACAGTGTTCCAATGGATATTGCCGAGTTTGGTGATGCTGATGTGGATGATTACGCCGATATGCCTCCACTCGTTCCAGTGAGTGATGATGAGGAAGAGGGTGAGGTTCTTCATCCCAATATCACAGTTCGGGCAGTTCATCGTTCTGTTTCACCCATGTCTCTTGCCGATGATTATGACTATGACTCTGTTTAGGTATAGGTTGTTTGTCTTGTGTTGTGTCTATAAAATAAAATAAAAATAAAAATTAAAAAATTAAAAAAGTCCTTCGGGATTTTTTTCATATTATAAACAATCCCGTTCCAATTGGTTCTTGAATACGCGTTGCTTGAATGGTAGGATATCCATTTGAGTCATTATAATTTACAAATTCCGTTATACTTGCTAAAAAGGCTTGTGGATAAATAGCGTAAGGGAATGATTGAGCACTTCCCACATTTAATAACCACACTGCGTTATGACCTAAGTTAATAAAACTACCTTGACTACTTTGAATTTTTTCCATTGCCATTATTGTTCTAGATTGACCGGATTGATTCATTATTTCTCCATTCCCAGCACTTCCTGAATTACATAGTGATAAACGAATATAACCGCTGCTTGTTGCGGCGGTGTCTCTCAAACGAGTTTGTAGCACAACTTGCCACACCCCCGCATTTGGTATTGTAAAATTACCTCCTGCTTGTAAGTCAACCCATTGTGTTACGGTACCATTAACGGTAGTTTGCGGTAGAACATATACCGAATAGTTTGTAATATTATTTATAAATTTGGTTGCGTACAAACTTCCAGTGCTTGGATTATATTTCAAAGCACCCGTTCCATCCGCATCGATTACATAACTTCCATTAGTATTATTATTGATAAATGTTGGGTAATAGTTAAAGTTATCACTTTTCGCAACGACTGTGGAGTTAATCGTTGAAAGAGTTTGTGTGATTGCTGAAAAATACGCAGTCACAATAATGACACCTGTTCCACCCGCACCACCATTATTTTGAGTTGCTCCAGTTCCCTGTGTTCCTCCACTACCAGCACCACCAACAGAATAACTATAAGATGAGGAAGGGGTTGATATTGTTGCTTTTATGTATCCACCCGCGCCTCCACCACAACCAGCCCAACCACCAGATGGACTTCCTGCTCCACCACCACCAGTTCCGGTGTTTGCTCCACCTGCCCCTCCATAATAATTTGCTTGACCTCCGTATCCTCCTCCGGCAAAAGGCGATGAACCTCCAAGACCACCATTTACATATGTTCCAGTGATGAGAAAGTTCGCATTATTTCCCGGACCACCAGATATTGCTACGCCTGTCGCACCGGTTCCAACTGTTGCCGTTCCACCACCACCTGCTCCACCATACGTTGATGGTGCACCTCCTGATCCACCCACACATGTCAATAAAGATGAACCAAATGTAGTAGTTCCACCGGTTCCACCGGTTCCACCACTATTTTGAGTGGTTGAAGCGCCACCACCCCCACCACCACCTCCGATCATTTCCACAACCAAATAAAGGGCATTCGTTGGTGTTGTATAAGTTCCGGATCCACTCGTTAGTTGTGTCACGGCGGGTGGAACAAACGTGGTTGTAGAACCTAGCGCGTTCGAAACAAATGCGGTAGTAGCAACCTGAGTGGTGTTTGTACCTATTGTGGCAGTTGGCGCTGTGGGAACACCTAAAAGTTGAGCACCGGTGCTCGTAATAGAAATACTGGATGGGTTAGTTGGGTCAGTTGAGTAAATAGTGGTTCCGGTATTTGTGCTCGTCATTAAGTTTCTACCCAAATAACCATACTGAAGAACATTATTAGATGTGTCTGTTTTCAATAAAGGGCGAATGACACCCGAACCATCATAAGAACTATATGCGATGTTGTTATTTTCAATTATAGTAGATGACGCTTGTAACTTATTGGCCGAAATATCCCACAATCTCCCATTTACTGTACTTAAAAGAGAATACGATGTGGCCATTTCGTATTTATCTTATATACATATTATCAAAAAAATAATATATATATTTGTCGCTATAATCTATAATATGACCTCCAATAATTTTGATTATGATATTGATAATTATAGTAAGTCCGAGTTGGAGGAGATTTTAGGTCTTCCTCCAAACTATAACAAAAACACCATTGATACCAAGGTTGCTCAATTAAGAGATACACTTTACCAAGATAGTTCCATCGGTTCTACAACGAGAGAAAATACGATGGCGTTTTTGGATGAAGTTTCCAGAAAGTTGAACTTGGATTTGAATGTTGTCAAGGTTCAAAAAATCGCGGATAGTGACATATATAATTTAAATGCGAACTTAAAGACATCAAAAACAACGGATGATAATAATTCGAGTCATAACTCGATTCAAAAAGAAGTCAAACCATTCGTTCTGTCCTATCCCGATACCTATTTCAATGGTGTGATGAACCCGTTGAAAAAAAGGGTTTTAACCAAGAACTTGAATATTGATACGCGTTTTCGCGATAACTATTATTCAACACAGTCTAGTAATTTTCATTTGGATTTACCTATAAAGTTCGTCGGGGTTTTATCCATGGAACTGGTCTCTTTTCAACCCCCGTTTTCTCTCTATGCGATATCAGGTAAGTTGGGAAATAATTTTTTTACTTTGACGGCGAGTCATAATGATGGAACAGGTGTAGAAAGCGCAATTATTACTGTTCCTGATGGTAACTATTTTCCACAAGATTTGAATACATACTTGAATAATCATGTTAAAAGTGCCGTGTTCAGCGTTGAATATCCTTTATTGAGTAAGGTATGTTTTTCTATAGATTTATCTGGACTTCTTGGGACGAATGGTTCGGGGAGAATGATTGTAGGTATTCTTTCACCGAATGACCCGACGAGTTTCTCATTTTCTCTCAACTTTCAAAATGATATCCATGGAAATCCCGACTATTCAACACCGTTGCCCTTGAAACTTGGATGGATGTTGGGATTTCGTCAGGGTATTTATACAAATAACCCGACTTATATTTCGGAAAGTATTGTGGATATTTCTGGACCCAAGTATATTTATATTGCGATTGATGACTATAATAATAATGTGAATAATGGGTTTTATAGTGCGTTTAATTCATCCATTCTCAATAAAAATATAATTGGGCGTATCCAGTTACCTTATTTTTCTTTTTTTAATACGTCGTTTCAAAATAGTATTTCTTTGAATGCATCCAAGAGAGAATATTTTGGTCCGGTGACCATACAAAAAATGCAAGTACAGTTGTTGGATGAATATGGTCGTGTGTTGGATATGAACAATACAGACTATTCTTTTTTATTGACGTTTGATATTAGTTATGAGTTATAGCAGCAATGTCTACCGGTATCCCAAAAATGTGATTTTTAGAGAATCATAAGAATTTTTGAAATGAAGTTTAAAATATCATTACGGTTTTTCGAGTGAGACTTAAAAAATATATAATACTCGGTTAACAGGAGGGGTCGCAGGGGCAGCTACGCAGTCCTGGGTTCCCTGCTAAGTTATAGAAGCAGGGAACCTAGGGTTGCGTAGAAAGTAGTGTCACCGTTATTCCAAAAAACTCTAGCGATGTCCACCGGTGTCCCAAAACTGAATAATATGAAATATTAAAAATACACTTTATAATATTGTTGCGTTAAAAGTTTATCAATGTTATACAAATCTAATAACAACTTGTTGCTGATATTTTTGGGATACTGGTAGACATAGTTCCATAGTTTTATTCATAAGTTTACAAAAATTATTTGTTACTTTATATAGTTGACAACCCCATTGAGTTTTTATTTTACGTTAGAGATGTTTACCAGTATCCCAGAATTAGATAATATGCAGCATTATCCACCAGGAACCCAGGAAAGTCATAACAGTTTTTCATCAAGAAATCTTATAATGGGAAAAGGTAAAGAATTAGAATTCCCCAAAGGGCGGGGAGGGGGGCAAGGGGGAACCCCCGGTTCCCCCTAATAATATGAAATGTTAACAATATAAAGCATAACATTGTTACGTTAAAAGGTATTGATGTTATACTGTCCAAATAATAACTCGTTGATGAGAATTTTTTGAGATAATAGTAGATATAATTATTTTACGTTATTTTTTCATAGTTTTATATTCTTTTTTATGTTTTCATATTTTTATATTTTTATGTTTTTAACACATTTTTTTAATGTTGTAAGAAGTTTATTTGAATTTTTATATCAATCAAAGAATACGTTAATCCTTCAAATTGTTCTGTGATATTCGTTTGGTTTTGGTTTTATTAAATGTAGGTGCAGTATTGAGACCTAGAATGAAATTGATATTCTTCTTTTGTAAAATTAAAAAATTTTAATTTTGCATCAACATTGTTTTTATATTTGTCATATTCTTTATCGTTTACAATAAAATAGTTTTCGTTTTTTAAAATATTAATTATTTTTTTATAAAAAAATTCAAGAGTTTTATAAGTCTCCGCCGAATAAGGTACACAAAATATTAAATTAGGTATCCTGTAAGGTAATATTTTTTCTACTAAATAAAAAACGTCTGGAAGTATTCTTTCTCCATCAACTATTATTTCAAAAGGAATATTATTTTTATACCCTGTCGCTAAAATAACCAAATCATAATTTTTGAATTCAATTAAACTATTGTTCAAATTTTTCACAGTTATATTTTTAAAGTTAAAATTTTTTCCATCATATGGTATACCTTTAAATGGTTGTGTATAATTGTATAAATAATTTTTAAAATTTAAATTTTCAAAAAGTCGTTGTTTCTGGGTTGTTAACTTAAGAACAGATTTTATTTTAAATCTAAAAATAAATAAAATTAAAAAATATCCAACAGTATAATGTAACATTCGAAACATCGCAAATACATAATGAACAAAATTTATTAATTTGTATTTGTTAAATAGTTTTATTAAAAAATGCATAGCAACATGCGTTTTGTACCAAAAACCTGTTTCATTAGAGACATCCGTATAAAAATTGTTAAATGACCGTGCATACCAATCTATTTTGTGCGTGTGGCTCAAACCTTTTACAATTTGTAATCCAGATTCTCTAGAACCTATTACTGCAATTTTCAAATTTTTTTTAATTTCAAGATCGTTAAAATTTGAAGAATGACAAAATTTTATATTATTTTTTTCAAAATAATCAGAAAGTTCAATAGGAATATTTTGCGTCTGAAACATTCCTGTGCAATTTATAATGAATTTACATTTAAAAACTCCATTATTTGTATTAATTTTCCAAAACTTTTCAATACTAGAAAAAAAAATAGAGTTCACTATAGTATCCATTTTTTTTTCAATATGTTTCGTTTGCTCTTTCATAATTTTATTCAAATCTTCTACTTTAATTCCATCACTAAAATATTTATATTTAGATAATACATACGTTAAATATTCAAATGGACAATAACCCATAGCCGGACTATCTGAACATAACCACGACCACTTAGTTTGATACCACACTCCGCCAACTTCTTTATTTTTATCAATAATCAAAACACTACTATTCGGAATATCTGAAATTAACTTATTTGCAACATAACAACCAGAAATTCCCGCTCCCAAAACAATATAATCACGAACAATACACTCTGTCATATATATATACCTAGAAACTTTTATTTATCAAATTATTTCATTTTCAGAACTGGTCGTATGGACGAAACTCACTTTACGTCATGTGCAATTATCACTCTTGGATAAAACATTTTTTGGTTCCTCCATCATAAGGAACTGCGTGACTATTATCCAACATCCACTGATTTATGGATGTGTTAATTCCCAACTCTCTACAGTAAACTGTTGCCAAAATTCTGCCATATTTTTCTGTTTTTCTGTTTTCAAGAGTTATTTTTTTATTCAAGATGAGAGTTTCTAAAACATGTTGTGAAATGTGCGCTGCGTCTCGTTCTTGTTGTGTTTTTCCTTTTATTTCAGGTGAGTCGATACCGTCTAATCTTACTGAAAACCGATACAGAATTTTTTTGGGGTCATGGGGTAGTGAGGCGGCGACAGTGATGGTATCACCGTCGTAAACCTTAATTACGAACGCTTCTTCGATGGGTGGGACAAAAGGAATAGTGTCTTTCCATTTTGGGGCAGGTGTCAGGTTGGATGTTGTGGCGATCGCTGTTTCATTATCATTGGTCTGTGGTCGTTTACGAGGTGGTGTTGGTGGTCGAATATCGTATATATTTCCAATTTTTGAAGGTTTTTGTAATTGTTTTTGGTCGTCGTCTTCTTCTTCTACATTAGTTACAACTTTCGTTGTATCGCAAGAATTCCATATACAGGAGCAGGATGTAAATAGTCGTTGCATCTTTCTTTTATTTCTTCTACTTATTGTATCCATTATTGTTATATAATTCAATCAATTTTTTTCTGTAACAGCAATTCAATTTTTACACTTTATAAAATATAATAAAATACCTATTTAAAGAAAAGAACAAGATGGCGAGTACATTTGGTAGAGTTCGCGAAAGTAAACCTTATTACGAATACTATGAAATCAAGAACGCAAAGTCTATGTGTTGTTCGGCGAAAAATACATATTTGAACTGTGAAAGTAATTTATTGGTATTCAATAAATTGAAATGGAATGGAAGAAGGTTGATTCCTTTTAGTAAAACCAACCTAGTTTCTGGGTTATATAGTCAAGAAGACTTGAAGTACGCTCGCACAATAGCGAATGTTAGTAATAATGAATATTATACAAATATTATTTCACCCCTTTCAGCGTTTACTCCATTTTATGATCAATATGTCATTGACCCGAATGGGTCATTATTTGGAAAGACCCCATGTGGAATTGATAACTATTTACATTTTGTAACAGGGAACCCAACCGGTTCCCCGTACCCCTCCGGAAAATAATGATTGTGTATTTTTATTTTATTCTCAATCGTTCTTGAATGACATTTTCTAAAATTATAGTTATTAGGATGGGGGTCGCTGTCGCAGGGGTTTGTAACCATTGCTACGCAGTCATTGGTTCTCTTCTTAAAAGTTTTTGACAAAAAATTGATTTAGTTTTTGTCAAAGTTGGTATGTGTAAATTCTAATTTATGAAAATGAGTAGCGCATATTATAGAATGCGTATTTATAATAAGAACACTACGCTTCTAATGGAGACAAATTTGGGTTCCGATAATTCTTATGGTGAGTTGGATAATGACTCTCATTGGGGTCAATTTGTTATTTTAGATGATAATCTTGAAGAAAAATCAAAGGTTGGATATCAAAGAAGAATAACTATTTCTCATGTTCGAACTCAAAAAGGAGTACAACTTCAAAAGAGTAATCTTTATCCTATTCATGAAAATGAGGTATATGATTATTCAGAACCTCATACTTGTATTGATATTCGCGAAGATATTGATGTTCTTATTGAACCACCGTCTAGTAAAAAATCACTCAAAAAAAAATATGAATCCATTTTGGTTTGTGTTGGATGTTGTTTAATTGGGTTATACTTCAACATTAAGTTTTAGTATCACAATAACTAGAGCATTTTCAACGCTTTTGATGCGATTTTTGAATACTTTGGTCGGTTTTTGATGGTTTGATATTCCCTGGCTCTTACATACGCCGCATAAACTCCTTTACGTGATACTTTACATGTTTTTTTCTTGCAAATTGGAAATGACTTATTGGGACCTAAAAAACATTTGGGACCACACTTGTGTTTCATGACGGTTCTTTGATGGTATCCTGGTTTTTCATTTTTCCATCCCCTCCATGGAACATTTTTACGTGTGCGGTGCATGTTCTTTATATAATAATAGTATATAAATAATAATATTATATAAATTATAAATTATTTTGTTTTATGGAACCCGAGACCGTTCATATTCACATTGATGATATTTTGAACGCGTCTCAAAATGTTGTTTCTAGTTCAAACGAAATTGGTTCTGGTGTTGTTGGTACTGGTACTGGTTCAAATGAAGTCAAGGGTACAGGTACCGGTGCATTCGTCAAAATTGAAGAAGATGAAAACTATTACGCTGAAAGTGCGAGTGATTTAAGTGATACTTATAGCGAGAGTTTAAATAGTGAGCATGATGAAGCGCACCCAGATATTATTCAAAATCATTTTATTCATAATGTTAAATATAAAAAACTTAACTATAAACAAGTTGAGAAAAACATTGACCGTTATTATACTGATATTAATCATAAATATTCTTCATCCTTGGATATATTGGCGTCTTATTTGAAAGGACAAAAAATTATTTATCTAGAGTCGAAATATTTTGCGGAGACGCGTTTAAATTATTTGATGATGCCCGCAATATTATTATCTACTGCTGCGACGGTTTTATCATCTGTCGTAAAAGATTATAAATGGGGTTCTTACTTGATATCCACAGTGAATGCGATTATTGCTTTTTTATTGGCAGTTGTGAATTATTTGAAACTTGACGCCGCATCAGAAGCGTATAAAATTTCATCTCATCAATACGATAAATTACAGTCATCCGTAGAGTTCACATCGGGTTCTATTTTACTTTTTCGAGATATGAATATGGAAAAAAATGGTTCAAATTGTGATGGTGTGAATCTTACACGCTCTGAAATTAACTTGAAAGTACACGAATCCAAGAAAGAGTTACAAGAAGATATGATGAAAAAGTTGAGTGAAGTAGAAAAGAAAATATCTGAAATAAAAGAGACGAATCAGTTCTTGATACCACGTGAAATTCGAATGCGTTATCCAGTTATTTATAATACAAATATATTTTCGGTGATTAAAAAGATTGATGACTATCGGAAGAAAATGATTACAAACTTGAAAAATGTAAAGAATGAAATAAGGTATATCAATCATGTTCAAAAAGATATGAAAGATAATGGTGAAACACCCGCGATAGAATATAATAAACAACTCATCAAACTATTTTTAATAAAAAAAAACTTAGTCAAAGATATTTTATTATTGAAGTCGGCGTTCTCCATTATCGACCAAATGTTTCATCAGGAAATTGCGAATGCAGAGATTTTGAAAAATAGGTGGTTTTGGAGTGGACTTTGCCATTATAATAAACTGGTGGAACCGACTTCTTTAAACCCATTTATAGATGCTTTGATGGATCCGTTTAAAAAACGCGGGTTGGGTAGTGGTAATGATATGGATTATTGGGTAGGTGTAGGTGCGGATGATTCAAACTGAACTACATTGTTTTCAGGTTTGCGTTGGCAGTTAAATGTTTGTTTGTTAAATTGAAATAATGCTTGATAAAGAAATAATTGGTTTTAGTTCATTATTTATCGTTATACAATGTCGGGTTGTTTTTGGTTCAAGTAGTTTTTGGGTTTGCC
>Ga0136644_10000415_pt1 | contig 34251 bp, 40 predicted proteins | sample C_130820_EF_Meta_FD_94780 | JGI IMG/M metagenome (GOLD analysis project Ga0136644, IMG submission 94780) | Freshwater microbial communities from Lake Croche, Canada to study carbon cycling - C_130820_EF_MetaG (v2) (version 2) | ecosystem: Environmental > Aquatic > Freshwater > Lake | place...
CAGCAGAAGCTAGCCCGGTTCGAGCCATACTCACGCAAAGATGAAACGTTTATATTAGTAGTTGGAAAGGTGGGTTCTTAACTCCCAAAGCTCTGGGAAGTATCGTTTTGTGAGGGTCTGAGTCAGATAAGAAACGCCTAGTGACCCTCCTGTGCCCTTTTTCATTCCGATCATTCGTTCCACCATTTGTACGTGACGAAAGCGCCAAAGGGAAAGTTGTTCATCATAGCTTAGAAGGGCTTCACACAGAGCCTGGAGATCCTGATGTTTGGGATTTTGATAGATTTCTAAAAGACCAGCTTGAAGTTTTTCAGGGGATAAATCTTCTACAACTTTTCTTTTTAATAATAAGTTTTTAAACGATTGGGAGAGATTGCCTTTGTTGTTAAGCTCTTGGAGTTTGCCCATCCACTCGGGTTCTAAGGGAGCAAATTTTTGGTAATCGGAAAGGTTTGCTCCGGAAATGATTTCCAGCTCTCTAAATTGCAAGCTCTGAAATCCGCTTGCGGGGTTTAAATTCGAGCGAAACTTGTTGAAATCGGTGGGGGTCATGGTTTCCAAAATATCCAGCTGTTGTACTAGAACTTTGAAAATTTCGGATACCCGTTTGAGTGAGTGAAAGCTTTTTATAAGTTCGTCTTTTTCCAGAAAGGAGACCAAAGAGCTTAGTTCAAAAAGAACCAGTTTGAACCACAATTCATACACCTGGTGGATAACGATAAAAAGAAGCTCGTCATGAGCTACTGGATTCGAAAGAGGTTTTTGTAAAGATAATAAATCTTTCACCTTCAGATAGGAGGAGTAAGTTAATTCTTTGTCGGGTGAGGGGATTTTAGGGTTCAAGGTTGCCTTCCCACCCGCCGAATTCTCGCGGGTTGATATTGTATTTTTTAATTTTTCTGAGCAGCGTGTTTTTGGGAATGTTAGCTATTTCAGCAGTTAAATTGATTCGCCCGCTATTTTTCTTGAGCGCTTGAACAATAAACTCTCTTTCGAAACTTTCTTTTCCTTTTTCCCAATCAAGACTGTCTACCTGCAAAGTTGTTTTCTGATTTAAGGATGATTTTCTCGAAGCTTTCTTGATATGGTCCGGTAGACTTGCAAATGTTAACACTGACGAAGATTCAACAACAAACCCATGTTCAATCGTGTTTTCAAGTTCTCGAATGTTTCCCGGCCAATTGAAATTTTCTAATGCCGTTAGCGCATCGGTTGCAATCGTCTGAATTTGTTTGTTGTGTTCCTGGTTGAACTTCTCGATAAAATGGCTAACTAATCCGGCAATATCCTCTCGTCGTTCTCTTAAAGGAGGGAGAAAAATAGGCATAACATTGAGCCGGTAATAGAGATCTTCTCGGAATTTACCCTCTCGAATCAGTTTTTCTAGATCACGATTAGTAGCAGCTATGATTCGAACATCGGATTTTACTTCACGAGCGCTTCCTACCGGAGTGAATGAGTGATCTTGGAGAACTCTTAAAAGTTTGACTTGCGTCGCGGGACTTGTGTCTCCAATTTCATCAAGAAACAATGTGCCTTTGGCTGCATATTGAAACTTTCCGATTTGTCTTTGATCAGCTCCTGTGAAGGCCCCTTTTTCATGACCAAACAATTCGCTTTCGATGAGTGTTTCAGGAATGGCCGCGCAGTTAACCGCAACGAATGGACCATCTTTTCGAGGCCCGTTAAAGTGAATGGCTCTGGCAACAAGTTCTTTACCCGTTCCATTTTCTCCACGAATTAAAACAGAGGTGCTTACTCGAGTCAGCTTATCTACGATCTGGAAGACACGTTTCATCTCTTTGCTTTGCCCGACACATTCTCTTCCTTCCCCTGGGCTCAGCATGGGGGCAGAAAGACTGATTTTTTGAATCATGTCGTGTGCTTTTTTGGCTTTAGCGACTAGCTCTAGCAAAGTCGTTTCATTGATTGGTTTTTCAATGTAATCGAAAGCACCTTCGCGCATGGCTTCCACTGCGTCTTTCACATTTGCGTGGGCAGTGATGAGAGCTACAGTCGTAGATATTTCTCTGTCTTTAATGTGTTTTAATAGTTCTAACCCTGTTAGGCGGGGCATTCTCACATCGCACAGAATTAAGGAGTAAGCACCTGAGGCCAATTTTTGAGCAGCTTCCATTCCATCGCCGGCTTCATCCACTTGATAGCCTCGTGAAGAGAGCAAACTGACCAACTGCTTTCTTAAATCCTCTTCGTCGTCTACGACCAATATCGAATACACTTAATTTACCCCAAAACAGCTACCGTTAAACTTTCCCAAAAAGAGCGAGAGATATAACAGAATATTGCCCCATTCGCAATGAGAGTTGGGCCCGTTAGCCTGTAAATACTTGAAACTAAAAGGGTAATTAATAATGCGCTGCGGTGTAATTGGCTTTATTTGGATTCAATGGGAAGGGAAAAGGTTACTTTGGTTCCTTGCCCCAACTGGCTTTCAATTTTAAGGGTTCCTTTGTGAAGCTCGACGAAATAGTTGGCTAGGTACAAACCTAATCCAGTTCCCTGGCTTTGGGATATGACCCTAGGAGATCTGAAAAACTTCTCTTTAACTTTTGGGAGGTCTTCTGGGCTAATCCCAAATCCCTGGTCTTGAATGGATACAATAACCTGGTTTTTTGTCTCTTCGGTTTTGATGACAACCTCAGTATCTGCAAGACTATATTTTATGGCGTTTTCAATTAGATTGATAATAACCTCTTGAATTAATTTTTGGTCCCCTTCGATAGAGAACAAAGGTTCGAGATCTAAAGTTATTTTTATATTTTTTTCATCTGCCAAGAATTTAAGATCGGCAGCACTTGTTTCTACTAAACGATTTAAATCGATGACCTCTTTAGAGGTTTCTAATGACATTGATTCAAGTCGCGTTATTTTTAGAATATCGGAAATTAAACGAGCTAAGTCACCGCTAGTTCTATCGATCCCCTTGAGTGATTCTAGGAGCTCTTTCGATAGGTTTTTATTGTCGGTCATGATTCGGTTGGTGATTGCTTTGATTTTTGCTATCGGAGTTTTTAAATCGTGACTAAAAAGAGATATGAAGTTGTTTTTGAATTGATCTAATTCTTTAAAATATTTCGCTTCTTGCTCTACAAGCCATTTAGACTCTTCCTGTTTTCTTAAAGAGTACCCCAAAAGAACAAGCTGTGTTCCTAGCACTGTGACGACGATGTTTGAAAAACCGAGCCATAGTTTTAATTCAGCAAACATGACTAAATTGGACAAAACTATAGCCGAACAAAAAAGCAAAATGAGAATCCAAGCTAAAGTGAGAGGGTAATAAATAACGATAGTGCCCGCGATGATAAGCGATAAAGCCGATCCGATTAAACTGTAAGAACGCGGTAGAACTTTAATTTCGTGGTGGTTAATAAAAGTATCTATTATGTTTGCTTGAACCTCAAGTCGCGACATTCTTCCAAATGGAGTGTTCAGATCTGAGGCGGGGGAGCTCTCTCTTCCAATTAATATAATTTTATCTCTAAAAGAGTCGGGATCTATTTTTTCGGCGTTGAAGAGATCCCAAGCATTATAGCTTGGAAAGCTTCCTGAAGGGCCTCGAAAATCGATACGGAGAGGTTGCTGAAGATCTCGGAAAATAGGAGATGAGCTTATTGCTTTTTGTGTCACTAAAGCTAAGGAGGCTCCGTAGGAATAGTACAGGTAACTTTGTCTAATCACGTTGTCAGCGTCTGGGAATAGATTATTAAAACCGTAATTTTCTCCAAGCGTGAGTCTTGAAGGAGGAATAAGTCGGTTCTCGTCGTTAATCATTCCAGAGAAAATAATGTTCTTGATTGCGAGAGGAGAGGGGTTTCTGTGGTCTACCCAATCAAAAAAAGGTGTAAAAACTAAAAGCGTCGGTTTGGTGGGGGCAAGTTTTTTGATGAGTTCGGCATAAAAGGGTCGGAGCCAAAGAGAGAGATTTCCCTGTTCGATGGCCAATATGTGAACCGGAAAGGTCTCTTTTTCTTGTTGGAGTAGCTGGTAAATTTTGGTGTCACTGACCCGAATGAGGACGATTGGAGTCTCTCTTTTTTGAAAACCTCTTAATTTAAAAAATTGGTCGTAAAGCCACTCGTCCAAATTTCCCAGCGGCAGAAAGATCAGGACTACGCAAAGAGCTAGTCTGATAATGAGATTAATTTTAAGCATGGGCGCGCATCATAGCAAAAACGAACGCGAAAACAACCTAAGGATAGGTGATGGGCTGGAAAGCCTGTCTAGCCAATTAAAAAGCTTATAGGGCTAGAGTCTAACTCCCACCATGAATTCGATCCCATTGATGCTGGAGTCGGAGCCTAGCCTGTTGACGAGCCATTTTAACTGAACCATGACAGGGTTGAATTCAAATCCTGTTTCAAGAACAAAACTAGGCAGAAAAAGAGTTTCTTCGTAAGGGGAAGAGTCACTGAGAGTTCGATACCAAACCGCGGTGCTGACTCCTGCTCCCACGCCAAAAGAGGCTGTGTCGGAAAATTGCCACATTCTTCGGGCAATGCCTTCGACATCGAAAACGTGAACTGAATTTAAAATATATTTGTAACCCACATATCCCCTCAACATTAGGGGAATGTTTTCGGTCATTTGAGAATAGTCGTAATCAAAAACAACTCCGCCTCCATAGCCAAAGTCGTTGAAATACTCCCCTATCGGTGCTTTGGTCGTTGCGTTTAATTTCGGTTCAATAAAAAAATTGGCTCCTGCTGCAAATGCTACGTGGAAAATTCCAGCATCGATTCTGGGATCTTTCTCTGTTCCAAAATATCGTTTGTCTTTTTTCTCTTTTTTAACCGGAAAATTGTTTTGCTGTTGAGTTATTGGAGCCGTTTGTTGTGAGGGAGTTAATTCCTCCACCTGTTGGGATTTTTCTTCCTCCGCTATAACTTGTGTAGAAAGAGAAAGTGCAAGTGCGAACGCAAAGACAAGTAGAGAGCCAAACCGATATTTAATTGATGACATGTGTTCTCCCGGTAACGTTTTAATTATTCTAACATATCGAAAGACTTAAGAAGATAACTCGCCGTATTAAACGGACTGCTGGAGTATCATTTATCAATGCCCGTAAAATACTTTTTTATCAGTCTATTTTTGTCTCTGGGCTTTGGGAGTGTCCTGGCTCTAGCAGAATCTCCAAAAAAATCTCTTTATGTTGATACGGGAGCCTATCTCAACCACCTAGTACAACGGCTTGAGGCTCCGTCAGGTTTTGAAAGTAAAGTCAGCTCTATTTCCGGCTATTTTCGTCTGAGAGGAGTGTTACCCGTGGGTAAAAAATGGGCATGGGAACCTTCGCTCGGTACCTTAATCCCATGGAAATCGGGAGTGGATGGAAAGGAAAAAAAGTTCACTACCCATTTAGATTTAACTTTTAGCTATCCACTTACCCGATGGCTACGATTTCGGCTCGGACCAGGAGTCCAATGGCTTCTTTCTTTTTCTGACGGGGGAGAGGTGGTATTGAATAACGGGAACTCTACTTCGACTTTTTACACCCCTGCGTATGCGAGTCATAGTTTTACTCTAACGGCTCAAAGTGGTCTCAGTTTTATCTTGGGTTCAAGAGTTTCTCTTAATCTCGAGATGTACGGCACCGGTCTATTAAATAGGTTGCGTCGAAATTTTGATGTGGTTGCTACGTTGGGGTGGCGATTATGAAACGAATTTTATTTTTATTCATGTTTTGTAATTTGGGTTTTGGTTGGACTCATGTCGGAAATAATATTCGAGGTTGGAATTCTAATCCGGTTATTTTCTACGTTAACTCCGCTAATTGCCCGATCTCGGATTCGGAGCTCTCTCGTATAGTGGATGCAGCTATTGAAACTTGGAATGGGGTCACCGATTCTAGGTTGGTAGTTCAAAGGGCGCAAAGCACTGCCACCGTCAGTGATTTCTTGGCCGGGAATGTCACTCAATTGCCGGTTATCTTATGTGATCCCGATTTCGCAACTCAGGTGGGAAGCGCAGGGGCTGCGATGATTCCGGCGGCGACTTTTAAAACTGCAGCCGATTCTAGCGGTTATTTAACTTCCTCGGGAGTTTTGCTCAATGCCCAGCCCGAAGCGGGAGCAAACATAGCTTTTCTTTCGACAGGGCAAACTGAGCTGACTCTGGCTCATGAAATCGGACATGCTTTGGGGCTAGGTCACAGTAGTCAAAGTGAATCGTTGATGTATTTTAGTTTGGGTTCAAAAGTGCAAGCTCTATTAACCGAGGATGATATAGATGGCATTGTTCACATCTACCCTAGAAATGAGTTCGGGGGTGGGGTAATGGGTTGTTCGGCAGTTCACTCTTTAACAAAAACCGGAACTACGGGGTTTGATCCCGTGAATGTTTTTCTCTGCTTGGCACTAATCCTAGGAAGTTTTGGATGGGGTAGGTACCGGTTCGGCAGTCCTACCCCAAACTCAAAAAATCAGAACTGAACGACCTCTTTAACTTGAGGAATGACCTCTTTGAGGCGGGTTTCCACTCCCATTTTCAAAGTAGCTACTGAACTTGGGCAGGAGCTGCATGCCCCTTGTAAGTGAAGATAAACAACACCATCTTCATATTTACCGAAAGTTATATCTCCTCCGTCCATCGCAACAGCCGGACGAATTTCGTTATCTAAAACTTCCTTAATTTTTAATTCAATCTCTGCGTTTTCTCCTGTGGATTCAGTAGGAGTGTTCATTGACCATTCTTTTGAGAAAAAAGCGGCGCCACTTAAGACAAAGGCTTCCACCGTTTTAGGAACCTCTTCTGCTATGACGTCCCAGTCTCCATCGTTGCCTTTAGTGATAGTGATGAAGTTGGTTCCAATCATCACTCCTGCTATTCCTTTGATCTGGAAAAGTTTATGGGCCAAAGGGGAAACTGAGGCCTTTTCGACATCGGTAAAATTGGCAGCTCCACGCTCTAAAAATTGCCGATTAACTACAAACTTTAAGGTGTTTGGGTTGGGCGTAAACTCTAAAGTAACGGTCACTAGGTCTTGATTCATAAATGTCTCCTAAAATCGGCTCTACCATACTCTAAAAAGGTAGTTAATTTCCACAGGGAAGTTAATAACTTAATAGAGTCGAAGATTTAGCTAGTTGATTGTTTCAAGTCGTGTTAAACGCCCCTCAGGATGTTAGTGAATTTACAAGTAGTTTTCTGTATTTGCCTTCTTTTTGCGACAGCTGCTGAAGCCGTTTTTGAAAGCCATCAAGAGCAGAAGACTTTACTCCCTATTGAGGTTAAGGCCAAAAAAGGGACTTCGAAATCGACCGAGGTCAGTGAAGGGGACGTTAAGACCTTAGAGGTAGATTCGAAAGCTTCTGCTTCATTAACTCAAGTTTTACAAAGCTCTTCATCCGTGTTTGCAAGAGAAAGCGGAACTTTAGGGGCCCCTCAAATTATTTTGAGGTCACAAGATCCTCAAGAAACTCGATATTTTCTTGAGGGGGTTTCTCTGACGGATGCCCAGTTTAATTCTGATGCGGTAGCCAACTTACCTTTCAGAAGTGTGAGTCGGATTGACCTTTATCCCGATGGTGTCCCGGCTGGATTGGTGTCAGATGGTCTCGGGGGAGCGATAGATTTTCACCTATTCGATCATGTTCCAACTAATGTGGGGGTGAAATCTGGAAGTTTTGGTTATTTGGAGTTGGATGGGAAAAGTTCGTTGGGGTCCTCCGAGAGTAATGTGGTTGTCAATTTCGTGAGGTCGGATGAAAATTTTGATTATTACGATGATGGCGGAACGCCCCTCAACACAGACCTAGGGAAGTTTAAAAAAAGAGATCACAATCGATATTTTCGTGCTGGCATTGTGCCCAACTTCACTCTTTACCGGACTAAAGATGTTTCATTTAAATATTTTGGATTGAATAGCTACCGCGATCTTGAAATCCCGGGCCCAATTTCACTGCCTATGAATGGAAATCTTAGAGGTTTTTATCATTTGTCTGCATTGAAAAGTGAATTTTGGCTCAACCCCTTTCTTAAAAACAAAAGCCTTGTTTTTGCGAGATTTAATATTGAGAATTATCGAACTGAAAATAAAACAAAAAATATTTCTAGCTCAACTTCAAACGACAGTTTTGAAAGAGCGTTCGGGCTGAAAAATCAGCTTCTTTGGTACCGGCTGTTTCCTATCCGGTTGGAACAGACGATTGCAGCCAATTATGAGATTTATCGGATAACTGCTGTGAATCCATCAAGGCAAACCTTGCTTAACGAGAGATGGGATATTCCTATCTCATTAGCAGCTGTGATTCCTGCTAGTCATTGGGAGTTTAAACCGGCTCTAGTAGGACAGACCTTTATTTATCAGGGGCAAAATAAAAAAAACTATCTCTTGGCTTCCCCCAGATTAGGTGTTGAAAGCAGCGACTTTCTAAGCGTAAAGCACTTGAAGCTTGAGGGGGCGGTGGGAATGTTTTATCGGGCTCCAAGCATGATGGAGCTAAACGGCACGGCTTTCGGCATATCAGCTTCTCCTGAACTTTTGCCGGAGCGGTCCTACAAGTTTTCAACGGGCATTGGATTTCATTCGGAATTTTCAGCGGGCTGGGTTTCGGGTTTAAAACTGTCCTACATTTACTCGTTAGCGTTTTCTAAAGATCTCATTACCTATATTCAGAACTCTCAGAACTCACAATCGGCGACCAATGTGGGGCAAGGTGTGATTCAGTCTCACGAAACGAACTTTGATTTAAACTTCGCCCAAAACATTTTTTCCAATCTGAGTATTGTTTTTCTGTCTGCACAAAATAAAAGTGACTTACCTTATTATTACGGGAAGCAAATTCCCAATAGACCCTCCATTCGACTAACGGAAAAGTTTGGATATCAATCAGACTCGTTTGGAGTTTCGTATCAAGTTCAATGGGTAGGTGAGCGATATTGGGACCTGGCAAACAAGAAAAAATTGAGCTCGATTGCAGACCACGGTATTTCGGTTAATTACGAACCCAGAGGCTGGGGCCTTTTAAGCTTTGACATCCTCAACATTTTTGATGCAACCACAGCCAATTCAGTAATTTCTGGAATACAGACTATTGATAGCACTACGGGCTATTTAGGATATCCTGCGCCCGGCAGGCGTATTTATTTGAGTTGGCATTACGATGTGTAGTAGAAATGCTTTATATGAAGTTAGACAATCAAAAAACAATACTTAAAAAGTTTGCTTTCCTGGCTTGTTTAATGGGCTTGGCCGCCTGTAACAATTTAAAGTTAATTTCAAAAAAAAATCCGCCCTTATCTATGCAACACCAAAATCATCTTTTGGTTGCCACTTCCGATTATCATTCGGGCGCCCTATTGGAAATTAGTTTGACTCAACAGCAAACAGAGGTTTTTGAAATTCCTATTCATTCCGATGCGATTGTCCGAGCAGTAGAAGATGGAAGCCTTTTTTATGTAGTGAATCGATTAGGGGCTGACAATATTGAGTGGGGAAGTAGAGAGAATCGGCAAATCATAGGACAGTTCAGTGTAGGGCGAGGAACCAACCCGCAAGACATTGCTGTGCTTTCACCTCGAATTGCCTATATTAGTAGGCTTTCTAGTAACAGACTGCTTAAAGTGAATCCGGAGACAGGGGAGTTCTTGAAAGAAATCGATCTCTTTGCCACCGCCGATAGCAAAACTATTAATAGCACTGACTCGGATGGCTTACCCGAAATGACCTGGATGAAAACTGTGGGCCAAAAGCTTTGGATAGTATTGCAAAGGCTAAAGGCAGATAAAGATTATGAGCCTTCAAATAAATCGCAGGTGGCAGTTTTGGATACAGCGAAAGATAGAGTGGATAAGATAGTCACGCTAAAGGGAACAAACCCAGTGACCGATTTTAAGCAGTTGGGAACGGAGTTTTTGTTAGGTGAAGCGGGTAAATTGGGGATTTTAGACGGGGGAATCGAGCTTTTTGACGCCGATTTAAATAGCCAAGGTTGGGTGACCACAGAAGAACAGTTAGGGGGAGACGTTATTGATTCAGCCCTGATAGACAGCGACAGAGGCCTAGCCATAGTTGCTAAAGACATCTACGGATCCAAACCGAAAACACAATTGATCTGTTTTGAAAAGAGGGACGGTCGGGTCACCTCAATAATTAAAGACTCCGGAATTTATTCTCTACAGCAAATTTTGGTCGATGAGGCACGAAATATTTTTTATCTCAGTGACAGGGATCCCAGAAGGCCAGGTGTGTGGGGTTATAATAGCAAAACTTTACAGCCGCTCCATGAGACATTCTACGAAACAGGGCTACCGCCTTATCACATGGTGTTGGTCCCATGATATGACGGTAAAGTTTTTGTTAATTTCATTGGGACTTCATCTCATGATTTGCCTCTTTGGCAAACTAGTGTCGTCCCATTCAGTAATTGATACATCGCAAGAGATTAAGCCCGTTTTTGTTTCATCTGGGCATTTTCAAGAAAAGCATCCTTCACCAAACGTGATTTCTGAAAGCTTGGGGAAAATACCCGAGATCCAAAAGACCAACAAAATGTCCTCAAGCATTCCAGGTAATTGGCTAAACATGGACGAGTTCGTTTTTAGAGAAGAAGATATTGTGAAAAATGGCAACAGGTTGCCCAAATATCCTCAACAAGCACTAGAACAAGGAGTTCAAGGAACTGTTTTGTTAAAGTTAACATTGAGCCCTAACGGGGATGTGTTTCAGAGTGAGGTCGTTGAGAGTTCTGGTTCGCCTCTTTTGGATCTTGCAGCCTTTTCCGCCAGCAAAACGTGGAAATTTAAGGTAGGGCTCGACGTCAAAAAAATTATCGCTCCCATCAAGTTTGTTATCGAATCTTAAATCAAATATTTCTGATCTCATTTTAACTGGTCCTCAAGTTGCATCTTCACCAACTTGATATCACACATACACAAAGGCGTGTGGTCAAGAACGAGAGGAGGAAGTTGCATGGTTGCAGAATTTGCTATCTATCCGATGGGAGAATCCCATTACAGTAAGATTATCGCTGAGGTCGTTCAAGAAATTAAGAATTCTGGACTTGAGTTTCGCCTCGGGCCTATGGGGACTTCTATTGAGGGTGAAGCTGATGAACTTTTTCATGTCATTCAGAAATGTTTTCAACTCGTCGATAAAAGTCACGACAGAGTGATTATGCAGGCGACCTTTGATAATAAGGACATCTCCAAAAGACACGTTATGGAGGGAATGGTGAAAAGCGTTTTGAGTAAAGTCGGAGAGATAAACCCGGGCGTTCAATCACAGTTTTCAAAATCGGCTTCAAAAAACAAAGGAGGAATCTGTGGTTAAAATAACGCTTGAAATGCCTCAGGTCACCAAGTGCGACATCGAAAATTGTGGCTATAATATGAAAGGCTCATGTCACGCAAAAGCCATCACAATTGGAGATGTTTTGTCCCCTGAATGCGACACTTTTCTAGCGACAACCGGTCCGCTCGAACATGTGACAACGATTGCTGGGGTAGGGGCCTGCAAAGTACGTGGCTGTAAATTTAACAAGGATTACGAATGCACGGGAGACAGCATTCAAGTAGGAAGGGTGGGACAAAAGATTCGTTGTCTTACCTATACACCGGCTTGAGTTTAAAGGGGGTTAATAAGTTGGGGGGACACTTCCCACATTTCGAAACTGAATTCTCGGACTGTTGTCTGTGGTAAGAATAAAATCCCAGTTAACTCTTACAAAACCATCTTCATCAAGCATGGCCTTGGGTGGATTGGGAAAAGGGGCTGCTGCTTGAAATGCTTGAATAGCAGCGTCGTCCAATTCGATGTAGCCCGAGCCAGCTATTTTTGAAATTTTACTAATTTTCCCAGCTTCGTCTAAAAGAACAAGAACTCGGGTAGTCAGTTCATCCTCTTTTACCTGCTTTCCTTTTCCCCAGAGTCTGGCCATTTGGTGTTCAATATTGGGTTTCCAATATTGGCGGAGAAGATCTTTGATCCGTTGGTAGTAACCAAAAAATTTATACTCTCGTGTGCTAAGGAGTGTTCTTTCTCCTCGATCGACATTAAGTTTGTCATCACTGGCTGCGGTCGCCCCACCATCCCCTCCAATGCTCAGGTCTTTAAGTGAGAGGGTTTTCCAGTTTCTTTTGACGCCTGTTTTAGTTTCTGGAGATTTGTTTAGTAGTCCACCCTCTTCAGAAAGCTCCGTGGGTTTTCCAGTCTCTTCAGCAGTAGGTGGTATCATTTCGACTTGATTAGGAATTCCCTTTGCTCCAGTTCCTTGTTTGCTTCGAAAATCATCAACTCGACTAGCTCTCATCTCTTTTTCTACACTTTGATTGTGTTTTCCTAGATAAGAAGCTTTAGGATCTACTTTTCTGTTTTGGGCGTCTTCTGATTCAGCAATTTGTGCTTTAGGGTTGCTTGGATTTATTTCGATCTTTTTTTGTGCTTTTTCTGGACGAGCGGTTGGAAAATCTTTGTAGTCGGTGATTTCAATAAGGTCGTTTTCTGTGGGCGCTGGTTTTTCTTTTGTTAGTTTGGGAAAGTAAAAGCAAAGAATTCCAATGTGCAAAATCAATGAAATTGCAACGGTAGACCAAGCCCCTCGTTTTTGGCTCTGGTAAAAATCTTCAAATTCGAAATTCTTTTGAGTCAAGGTTTCCCTTCAGCTCCTTTAAGGAGAACTCAGTTCATGATAAATTTGTAAAGTGTCTATGGCTTCTTTCGATAACCCCCTGCTGCTGACTTTTGGGTTTTCGTAGTTCCAAATATTGCTTTTCATTTGCTCATAAAGCATACGGGCCTCGGAACTCTTTGGTCGCTTTTCGATTTCGGCTTGTAGTGGAGCCCAAAGTCCCAAAGCTGAGCTTTTTTCAAAATTTGAATCTGGAAGTAGATCTGGAAATAGGTACAAGGCGATATTAGAAGCTAAAGTCTCTTGTTCTTCATTTTCAGGGCTCGATAAAACCTTTTCTATTTGTTTTCTTAGTTCCTTTTTATCGTTTTTAAACTGCGAATAGCCACCTCTTCTCACAGAGCTCAACAAGGCTTGGTAATTCTCTATTGTATTGGTGCTCCTGAACTCCGGGTAATGATGAGAGGACAATAAAACGCAGACACAACCACTAAAAAGGGACAAAAAAATCAAGACCGTTTTCTGGGGCGAGTAGAACTGTTTGTTTAATAAAAGACTGAGGGAAAGAACATTTCTCATGGTTCCACCTCTGTTAAGGAACGGGTGGTTTGCAATAGGGGGGACACTGCACAGGAGGTAATGTTATGAGAGTGGCTCTTGAGTTCTTGGGAGTAGGCTCTTGCAGTACGGTCTTCCCAGATTCTTTTTAAGGACTTGGTTAATAGGGGAGAATCTCCGATTGTCTTTTTGAAAGTTTCAAAATCATTTACGAGCAAAGTAAACTGCGACTGCCCCTTTTTTCTGTATACAGAGTTCCACAAGCTCAGTATGGAACGGGTTCCTTTGTTGTAAGCCATAGCTGAAAAGAGCCAGAGGATATCTGGATTGTAAGGGATAGAGCGTTTATCTAATAACTTAGAAAGTTGTTCATAACGATTGTTGAGATATATCGCGGATGTAGTGACCGCCGTAGGGATGGAAAAATATGACGATGGACTTAATAGGTCTTTCTTTTTTGCTTCAATCGGTCTGATGTCTCTACCAAACATTCTGTGGAGAAGCTTGATGTTTGAAGCAGTGAAATATTTTGATTCGTGGTTAATTTCTTGAAAACCAAACCGAGAAAATTGTCCGAGTCCCAGCGTGCTTTTTTCGCTGTCGATTCCTTCCAAGTGGTTTAGTCGACTTTCTTGAAACAACAAACACCATAAGAGGGCCGGAGGAATCGCCAGGTACTCACTTGATACAAGAAGTGCTTTTTGAATTTCCAGCTCATCAAATTCTTGCAAGGCTCCAGAATGTTTTAAAGCGACAAGTTCTTTTTGGAATTTGCCATTGGCTGGATAATTTTTAGCAAAGAGTGAGGTGCGATGAGAGATTTCGTCTGGTTTGGGATGGTTTATTTCGTTCGGTGACAGGGCAATCCAGATCGCGGCTGTTAAGCCTATGGAAATAAAAATCACACTCAGGGATGGCAGAAGAAAATAGAGAATCTTCTTTTGTGAGGCATTAAGTAGATTGTTTAGCTTGATTTTCAACTGAGATCTCCCCACTAAGCTAGTCGGAAAAACAGAGAGAAAAAGTGAGGAACTTCAGCTGATAACTTAACGCATCAGTGAACTATGTTGAAAAGAGCATTTTTGGTGCTCAGAAAGATCAATGATTTAAGAGGTTCAATCTAAATTCTTCAGAGGGTTTTTAATATTTTTAGGAATTCTTCAGGAGAAATAACGCCGTGCACTCTTGGGTTATCTAAAACTTTTCCGGAAGAGTTTACAAAGACTAACGTGGGAAGGCTTAAGACACCATATTTCTGAAGAGTCTGGTCATTGCGCTCATTGGATTCAGTCACATCGATCCGAAGGGCAACAAAACGAGAGTTCAGTTCTTCACTGACTGCGGTGTTGGTAAAGACATTCTTTTCAATGACATGACAGGCTTCACACCACTCAGCCGCAAAATCGACAAAAATCGGTAATTGTTTTTCTTTTGATATCTTTAGAGCTTCAGACTCGTCATTAATCCATTTAATTTTTGAAGTGATTTCCGGAGATACAGTCTGTGACGAAGGGGGGAAAGCTTTTTTGTACCAAAGACTGCCATAATAGCCTGAGGCTAAAATCATCAGAGTGGCTAAAACTCTGTTGACGGCTAGCATCCAATTTCCGGACCTAGGGAGTCGAGCGAGAACCCCGGAGAATCCACCTATTAACAAGAAAAGAACACCCAATCCCAATGAAAAACTTAGAAAATAAATAAATCCACGCCAGGCATTGGAAGTATCGAAAACAAAGGCCAGGATTCCAGCTATGACTGGGCCCACGCACGGACTCACTATGAGTCCTGAGAAAAGACCCATTAAAAAAATACCGGGTAAGCTTTCAGAATCGCCGATTCGGGCAACCCGAGTTTGCCAAGAAGCTGGTAGCGAAATTTTGAAGAGTCCCCATTGGCCCAAGGCTAGCACGAGGAAAAGCACTGTCAGGAAACCAAGGGTAAAACTACTTTGGAGAACTTTTCCAAAAAGAGATCCTGTCATCCCTGCAATTAACCCCATGATGGAATAGGTCGTTGCCATTCCAGCCACGTAGATGGTGCTCAGAAAAAAAGTATGGAGATTGAAAGATGAAACCTTTTCTCGATTTCCCTGCTTTTGTGAAGCGCGCCCAAAGATATTTATGGTGATTGGGATCATCGGATAAACACAAGGCGTTAAGCTGGTAAGAACGCCGGAGGCAAAACATAACAGGACCGCTAGGCCGCTTTGTTCGTTTGCGATCGCTTTAATCTGGTCCGAATCTACATTTTTGAGTAGGTGCCAAAAATTTCCTAAACTTCCCAATGTATCTGCATAGATTGATGTGTTTAGCATCTGTTTATTTTAAATCCAGTAGGCTTGAAAAGGCAAAATACTTAAGCTTTTATAAAGCTTTCTTTAACACTCGTTACTTTTTAACGATAAGACAGTAATGAAAATTTTCTCATGGATAAAAACCCCTGTTTCGCTGGCCATCAGATCTCAACAGATTAGCTATGTTTTTTCTCGGTACGGTGTGGCAGGAACCTTAAAAACCTTAGGCATTGAACTCGGAAAACGTGGGTTCTTTGTAGTAACGAAATCATCTAATTCGGTTTCCTCCTTAGACACTGTCTTTGGAAAAAGCTTAGCTGCGACTTTTGTAGAATTGGGGCCCACTTTTATTAAGCTAGGCCAACTCTTGGCGCAGAGGCCAGATTGGGTAGGGGAAGCAGTGGCTTTGGAGCTTCGAGTTCTCTTCGACAGGGTTCCCCCAATTTCCTACGGTAAAGTAGAGCGAATGTTAAAAAGGGAGTGGGGGAAAGAAAAGTTTCACACGCATATCAAAAAGATTGAGAAGAAGGCGTTGGCTTCTGCAAGTTTGAGCCAGACGCATGTAGCAACGTTGAAAGATGGTCGAGAGGTCATCTTAAAAGTACAGAAACCCAATGTGGGGAAAGTGGTCCGCCTCGATCTCCAATTGATGGAGAGTGCAATTATTGTTTTGGACAAGGTTTATCCTAAATTGAATTTAAAGTTTGCTTTCGAAGACTTTAAACAGGCTACTTTGAGAGAACTTGATTACCGTGAGGAGGCAAAAAACATTGAGAAGTTTCAAAAAAATAACCGCGGGATATTTTCGAAGTCATCAGTTGTTTTTCCAAATTTTGAGAAAGATCTGCTAACGGAAAAAGTTATAGTTCTCGAACCGATGAGAGGTAAAAAAACATCGGAAATGAAAATGGATTCACGGGTTGCTAAAAGAGCCGCCTACTTGAGTGCTTCGGCAGTTCTTGAACAGATTTTTGAACACGGTTTCTTTCATGCCGATCCGCATGCGGGAAATTTATTTTTTCTCGAAGATAGCGGAAAGATAGGATTTATTGATTTGGGCTTGGTGGGGCAATTGGAGGACGAAGACAGAAAGAAGTTTACGCGCGTAATGTTGGCAATATTGAAAAAAGACCGACATGATTTAGCAAAGTCCCTTTACGAGTTGGGAAGTCCCGGTAAAAAAACTAACTATAATGATTTTGAAAAAGGGATCGGTGAGATTTTAGATAAAATCAAAAGTGACGGCTTAAAAAATATCCATATCAATAAAGTCATTGATCAATTGTTTCAGGTGGCAAATCGAAATCAGCTTTTCATTCCTAATCGTTATGTGTTGATGATTCGATCCTGCGTGATGGTTGAAGGGTTGGCAAAACAGCTTGATAGTAAAATTTCGCTCCTGGGTATTGCGGCTCCCATTCTAACCAAAAGTCTTATTCGAAGTTATAATCCATTCAGAAAATAGTAAATTAATCGACTCAATCACCGTTTGCCTCATGGCAGGGTCTTTGCAATTACGGCTTAAGTAAGTTTGGGCTTTGTCTAGGGGGTAAAAGTGCAAAGGCCACATCTCAATACTGTAATTGAATTTGAATCACAGCAAATTAAAGTCCTTTTTTCACACCAAAATAGGCGGATCCATTCGACGATGGTGCCTTTGTTAAAAGATTTCTTATCTCACGAACTAGGTAAAAATGTTGAGGTAGTTTCCCGATTTAGTGCTTGGGACACGCTGTACGCAGCCACCGATAATGTCTTTGATCTCGTTATATTAGCTCATTCTTATGAAAGCAAAGACCTGTCATCTCAGGACCTAATAAAGAAAATTAAGAAGTTGGATCAAAGCATTCCGATTATTCAATTTTCGTCCCAAGAGGATGGTACTAATAAACAAACTGATGGGTGTTATCCGCTTCCGAAAAGTCGTCAGGAGCTGAGACCGATAGCCCATTTTTTTAAAGACTATAAACGTTATTTCAAGAAGAGTTAGGGACTTTTTTGGGAATAAATCTGACATTTTTTGGCACTTTTTATTGTCTGTTTTGAAAGGGGGAAAGAAAATGAGAATCGTTTTAACTTTATTAGTTTTCCTCACTTTCCGCAGCAGTATAGCCTCTCAGGAGGCGCAAACTGCCTCAAGACATTCCCTAGTTGATATCTTCTGTACGGCGCTCATTGAGCGAAGTTGCAAGGAAGGTTCCCCAAAAAGCTTGGAAGATATTTGGCCCGATTTAGAGAGCCATTTCGAAAGCGGTACACTTTATTCCTGCTTACTTTCCAGTGACCAAATCGAAAGTTCTCTGGAAACGTTAAAATCAACACCGCTTTTCAAGAAGTGTGTAGACGAAAACATAAAAGAATTAGAGTACGGTGAATTCATCCTAACCGGAAAAAAAATTATTCAGAACACGCTGCTTGCTTACCAGAAAACCACGAGCACTAGTCTTTCATCTGCCTCTTTTCCTTTAAATGAGGGGGGAGATTTGCCGAGTGACATTGCTTTGAATATATCGAGTGGTGAAACTAGCGTTGATAGTCCAAGAATTATTGAAGTTATTAATCAGAGAGAAAAAAAATATCAAACTATGTGGCACCGCTTCATAGCTGATTTAAAATCTAAGAGCAAATCCCTTCACTTTTAGTTGCCTGCTTATCTTATTGAAATCAAAGAGCGAAAACTCTTACAGATTATGTGGAAAACCTCATTTTAATCTAGTCAGTTTTATCGGCTTTTGTTCCGAAAAGGAGATTGAGGAAGCATGAATTAACCTAGGGTACACTATTATGCAGCTAAAATACTTCAGCGTTTTTTTCTCTCTTTCCGTAATCTATTTTGCCATCGGTTCAATGACTTTAGGCCAAGAAAAAGAATTGAGTTCAGTCCAATCCGAGAACGCCGTATCAGAATCCGAAAAAAACAACGCAGATGAAGCCGCTGATCTTGATTACATCAGGGCAAAACAACTAATTTACGAACAACGGTTTAGTGAAGCTATTCCTTATCTTGAAAAAGCGTTAAAGCGAGATCCGAAGAGCCCCCATTTAAATAATGAGCTTTCAAAAGCTTATTCCCAGACTGGGGATTTTGACAAAGCGGTCACAACTGGAAAAAAAGCGGTAGAACTCGAACCCAAAAAGGTGGAATACCGTTTCAATTTAGCTGAAGCTCTAACGGCTGCCAAAAATTATAACGCCGCCCGAGAACAATATGAAAATTCCTTAGAGTTGGATCCCTCAAATCAAAGAGCTGGTCTCCTGATCGCAATGCTTCATTCCGAAATGGGAGACGATGCTAAAGCAATTGAACAGTTAACAAAACTCATTAAAGAGAATGGTGAGTCTCCTTTAGCTTTGTTTTATCGGGCTCGAATATATATCGAGAAAAATCAGATCGAAGAGGCAAAGTTAGATCTTGAGCAGTGTCTCCAACAGCGCCCATCCTTTGTAGAATCCGGGACCGCTTTAGGACTGATTTTTGAGAAGAACGGTGAAGTTGATGAGGCCATTCGTGTTTATTCCAAGATTCAAGGTTCTGGACAGTTCAAGAAAAGATTGGCCTTTCTTTTCATTCAAAAGAACCAATTGCAACAGGCTCTTGAGGCCCTCAGCGAGTATGAAGAGATGCAGCCGGACGATTACACCGCACGGGTCAAATTAGGACTTTTACATTTTGAATTGAAAAATTACGAGAAAGCCAAAGAGAAGTTTTTGAAAATTCTAAAAGAGCAGCCCGGCTCGGATAACGTGAACTTTTATTTGGGGTGGGTTTACCAAGCCCAAAAGCATTGGAATCCAGCTATAGAACAGTTTAAAAAAGTAACTAAAGACTCTACGCTATTTCAGGAGTCTATGTTGCACGTGGGATATATTTATAGAGAATCAAACCGCATTAAAGAGGGGCTTGCCTTCTCTAAGGATCTGTTAAGAAAAAATAAGGATGTTCCTGAATTCTACGATCTACGAGCTTCTCTATTCGAGATTAACAAACATTATAGTGAAGCTTTGAATGTCATTGATGAAGGGCTAAAGCAAGTTAAGGGCGACGAGAAGCTTCTCTACTTCAAAGGGGCTTTACTGGATAAGACCGGTAAATCTGCCGAAGCTTTAAAAATCATGAAAGACTTGGTTGGAGCCAATCCACAGCATGCGCATGCATTAAATTTCATTGCCTATTATTACGCCGATCGAGGAGAAAACTTAAACGAAGCTGAGGAAAAAGCTAATAAAGCCCTCAGCATTCGCCCAGACGACGGCTACATCACCGATACTTTAGCTTGGGTAAAATTTAAAAAAGGGGAATATGAGGCTGCGCTTGAAAAATTAGAGAAAGCCGCAGAGCTCATTCCGGAAGAAGCGATCGTGTACGACCACTTCGGTGATGTTTACACAGCTAAACAGGAAAAAGAAAAAGCTATCTCTGCCTATAAAAAAGCAGTTAATTTATCCAAGGGAAAAGACAAAGAGCTGTTCAAAAAAGTTGAAGGCAAAGTAAGCACTTTAGAAAATCCTGTAGCTGCCGCTAAAAAGGACGACCGTATTCCGTCTGCAGAAAAAAAGTGAAGTTTTGTTAATCCAGTAAATATCCGCTGGCGATGCTGATAAGTATTCCCAAAATGAAAGAGATTAGGCGTTTGATTTTCTCTCCGTCGGTGCGGTGAAGTTCCGGCAGTAGGTCACAAGCCCCGATATACAAGAAAGTTCCAGCAGACAACGAAAGTAAAATCCCTGCGGCATTGGAATAGTTTTCATTTTTCAGTATCCAATAGGCCATAAAAATCCCCAAAGGGCCCGATAGGGCAACCCCCAAAACAAACCCAAGAATCTGAATAGGTTTTTTTCCCGACATCTTAAGAATAGAGGTCAGTGCGATTCCAGCGGGTGCTTTGTGAGAAAGAATAGCAATCAAAACCAAGGGGCCCAAATGAGCCACTAATTGACTTGAAGCCAAGGCAAACCCCTCGATCAATCCATGTATGGTTAGACCAACAAATGCCGCAATTCCAACGGTGTGATAATAGCAACCATGCTCCTCGCAAGCGTGTACCATGATGAAGCGCTCTAAAAACAAGAGAAGACAGAAACCGGTAAGTAGCCAAATTCCGAAAGAACGGGGGAGAAGTTTGAAAGACTCAGGGATCATATGCAAAAAGGCCATTGAAAGCAAAAGACCCGCGCCAAAACTTATGAACAGTTTTAAGTGATTTTCATTTTTGGTGCTGATCCACATAGGGACTATTCCGCCTACGAATGCAGCCAGAAAAATGAGCGAACTGTATAAAAGTAAAGTTGAAGTCATTTAAGTAATCTCGATTGGGTTAAGGGTGAAAAACTCTTCTGATTATAGGTTTCAGAAAAAAGTAATTTTGAAAGTGGATCTGTCGGCGCAGGAGGCAGAAGGAAAAAAGGGGTTGTACTCAGTGTGATTCGAAACGTTAATCGAGAGGACATGGCTTCCATCAAACGGACACTTTCTGCCAGTTCTTGGGGAAGCTGGGTGAGTTTTAAAGATTTAAGATCCAAGTTATTCACTCGCCGGATTCCCAGTAGCAGGAATTGGGGAAGCAAAGCCAAGGGTAGTAAAATGGTTTGAACCACGACCCATCTGAGCGAGTAAGAGTGTTTTCTGTTTAGAGCTTTTAAAGGTTGCTGAGAAACGGCAAGTCCTTCCATCAAGCTTAAAAATCTGGAGAACCAGGTGCTTAAACAGGTGTCTCCATGCCAAATAGCCGTTAGTTCTCTTCCTATTAGGGAAGAGATTTGAGCTCGGGTCATGGTAGTTAAAAGCCCATCGGTCAGAATCAAGACACTGCGGCGTCTACTTAACCCAAAAACCCCAATGTTGAGGGCTTCAGTTTGAAGGCGTTCAATTCGGGGCGGGGGAATTCCCAATCTCCGACTGTAGTTTTTTACCGTGTGATAAATTTCAGGAGCCTCTGCTAAGGACAAAGGAACCAAGTTTAGCTTCTGAGATGTTTTTTCTTCGGCTCGGAAAAATAGGGCAAATAAAAAGCAGGCCGATAATCCCAATCCTAGGGTGAGGCCCAAATAGCTTCCCAAAATAACGAAAGGCAAGGTGAATAAGAGGGCCACATAGAGTGCGAAAAGGCCCCATAGGACATATTTGTTGTCGATTGCTTTCACCATTTGGACCTTTCTTTTGACGGACCCCCTGTTTAAAGACTATCTCTAAATCGGGTATTTGGCGAAGTTTAGGAATTAACATTATGAGCTTCACCTGAGCAACAGTAATGGTAAACTATATAGCCTGAATTTAAAAAAAGGTCTTCTATGTTAATAGATTTGAATGCCGATTTGACTCCAATTAAGTTTACTGCAGATACCTTAACTCAGCAGAGGCTTAAACAATTTGATTCTGCCGTTCGAGCTCATTACTCGAATGTGGCCGCCCCTACTTACTCAACGACTTTCCGAAAAGGTGAGTTTGAGTTTCTGGATCGATTGCGTGTCAATTTGAGAAACCTGCTCCACACTGAACAGGACTACGAATATTTTTCCACTTTTCAAATGGGGGATGTTCCAGAAGTAGAAACTAAATTGACTTCAACTAAAGAGCGTCGGGGCATGGTGTTTGTCTCTTTATCCACTGAAGTGAAGGTTAAAAATCAGCTTCGAGTTCGTTGTGTTTCATCATTTGTTTTAAGAGAGACGGGAAAGGTGGGTTAAATGAAATTTGAGCTAAATCAAATGCTAAATCCCCTTTCAAAACCCCCAGTAACTCAAGAGCAACTGCGAGAGTATGCCGAGGCATCAGGTGATAACAATCCGATTCATTTAGATGATAATTTTGCTCACGAGGCTGGATTCCCTTCGGTGATTGCTCACGGTATGCTGTCGATGGCTTTTCTTGGAGATTGTATTAATTTTAATTTTCCGCCTGAGCTTTTCGATCTGAAAAGTTTCAATTGCCGTTTCAAAAAAGTAACTTTCCCGGGAGATGTGATCACCTGCACTGGAAAAATCAGAACCGTGGGTCCTGATGGTTCACTTATAGTCACTCTTTGGAGTGAAAATCAGTCGGGGGAACATACTTTGGAAGGGGAAGCTAGGGTGGTTCCTCGATCCTAGAGCCCTGACTTTTCAAAAGTTGCACAAACTGACACGGTATGTTACGAGTCGGTTTTGGGCTTGGAGTATGAAAGAACTTAAATCTCGACGCCATTTGAGGCTAGTTACAGAGGCTGAACGCGCTTTTTATGAAGGGCCCATTACCCGTTTAGGCCTTTGGTACCGTTATCCCACTGTTAATTACAAAGAAATTGTTAGATTGTTTTTATCCAAGATTATTTTATTGAGAGCTTTAATCTATTTAGCGTTTCAATATTGATATGAATTTAGAGCTTATAAAAAAACTTCCTGTTCCAGCCCGTTATTTTCCGCTGGATAAAGGTGTTTATGAAGTGGCTCCCAATTTGAGAAGTTTTGGTATGGACTTCGGAAATGGAGCGCAGGATCAAAAAGTTTTTCAATTTGATTCTCAGTTTGGGTTGTTTCGAAAAAACAAACTAGATTGTCGCGCTGAAAGACTTGGCAAGTATTTTTGCACTCACCGATTGTCGGCTGAACTAGAAGCGGGAGTCTGTGACTTCATAGCCAACCGATTGATTCTAGATTGGCCGGACCTTTTTAAACTCGAACTGAAAGCGGATCGGAAATTTTTGCATTGTTCTCTAACCGAAGAGATTCTAGTTTTTGATAACTCTTGGAATTGGATCGAAGCTATTGATAGCCAAGTAAAACCCATTTATGTCTCTGGAATAGATGCTTTGTGCAGTCAGATTCAAGAAGATATCGCATTAACTTCAAGAACTGCACAAGAGGAAGAGGGGTGGCTATCGGTGCTCCACCTCTGCAGTCCCAGCCATTGGGCGCCCGAAAGTAAAATCGGTAAAAGTTTTTCAGCCGTTCATGCTCCGATTGCCGGAGTAGAAAAAATGAACCGTTCAGCAGCTCAGTTGGTGGATGGCTCGATCCGAAAAGGGCCCTACGTTCGATTTGTTTGGGGGTTTGGCACCGATAAAAGGCTTAATCATCATCCTGAACCTGCCCCGGGTTTTGATCCTGGCCTTTGGCGAGGGAGAAGCTTTCAAAAAGAATCAGAACAATCGCCTTTTATTCTGCGCTTAGAGAGGCAATTGATTTATGGTTTGGCTGCATTTAACGCCTATTTTTTTGCTATTCATGTCTATTTTATCGATGGCCAAGAGATCAGAGCTAATGAGAAAGAAAAAGGATTGCTCCGTTCGGCTTTGCTATCCATGAATAGCGCTAACCTTGAATACAAAGGTTTAAGTGAGTGCCTTCAAGACGTAATCGACTGGTTTGATAATAAGTAAATTTAGCGATGGGTTAAGACTATTTTTAGAGCTGCTATATAGGTTTTATGCTCTATGGGTAAAAGTCTGCGACTTAAACTCTCTTCAGTATCCCCTGCAAAAATAGGTGTTTTTGCCTGCAAAATAGTTTCTCCTCCGTCCAAGTCGTCATTGACCCAATGGACTGTGCACCCGGTTTCCTGTTCTCCACTATCCAAGGCCTGTTTCTGAGCGTGGAGTCCGCGAAACTTAGGCAGCAAGGAAGGGTGAATGTTTATGATTTTTTGGGAGAAGCTTTTAATAATCTCTTTCCCTAAAACTAACATATATCCTGCAAGCAAAATGAGATCGGGACGAAGTTTTATCAGTAGGGTCAATAATTCTTTTTCGTATTGCGTTCGATCGAAAGACCCATCTTTTCTGTAAGAAGCCGATTCGACAAGATAAGTAGGAATCTCTCTGCTTTTTGCCTCTGCCAGTGCCGGAGATTTGGCTTTATTTGAAATTAGCCCCACTATCTCCGCTGAAAGTAAGTGCCCTTGGGCAATGGCGTCGGCAATGGCACAGAAGTTACTTCCCCTGCCAGAGGCTAAAACTACAATTCGATGTTTTATTGCCATACCACTTGGGGCTCATCTAAATTTGAGTTTCGGGGCGAGACTTGGGATGCTTTTTCAACGGTCCCAATAACTTGGGCCTTGAGGCCATTTTCTTTTAGAGAAATCAGCAAAGTATCGACGTAATCTGGATGACAAGCGGCTACCATTCCAATTCCGCAATTAAAAGTTTCAAACATCTGTTCTTGAGACAATCCTGCTGCTTCTTTTATCCATTGAAACAGTTCAGGGAAGAAAATGGCGGCTGTTTTAACTCTTGCTTCAGAGCCCCGGGGAAGAATACGGGGCAGGTTTCCAGTGATGCCTCCTCCAGTGATATGGGCGAGTCCGGTCAGTTGGGATAAATGATTTTTTAAGAATTTAGTGTAAATGAATGTAGGTTTTAAAAGGATTTCTGCCCACGTTTCCTTTGAGAAATGCGGAGCTTTGTTTGGGGATAATTTTTCTTTATCAACCAACTTTCTCACCAAAGAATATCCGTTGGAGTGTAAGCCGCTCGACTCTATTCCGATGAGACAATTTCCGGGCTGAACCTTAGACTCACCCAAAACATCTTTTCTGTCGACGAGTCCAACGCTAAAGCCCGCGAGATCAAAGTCTCGATCTAGGTAAAGCCCTGGCATTTCAGCTGTCTCTCCGCCGGAGAGTGAACAGTCTGCCATTTCACAACCGATCTGAATACTTTTTAGCAGAGTTAAGAGTTGAGTTTTTTCCAGCTTCCCACAGGCGTAATAATCCAGAAAGACCAAGGGAGTGGCCCCCACACAGAGAAGATCGTTTACATTCATCGCCACCAGATCTTCTCCCAAGCGATCTATTTGATTCCAATCAAGTGCAAGCTTAGCTTTCGTTCCCACTCCATCACAACAGGATACCAAAAGAGGATCTTTGAAAGTTGATAGGGTCTCTTTTAAAGAAAAGCAGGAAGCGTAAGGTCCAATACCGGATAGAAGTCTCGGGTCCCTCGGCCTAGATTTTAGAAACTCTGAAAAGCTATCGATAATTTGGTCGGCTTTATTAGCATCCACTCCACTGTTTTCGTAAGTGATAGAACTCATGATGTCTTTCTTTGGAGTTCTTTGGGGGTGACGCAGGTTCCACTGGCTTTAACGACCAAAATAGGGGTTTTCAAGACTCTAGCAGCGCTTGGAGCTACTTTGGGCTCCGGCTCAATAACTTTTTTGGCGGTAAATACCATTTTTCGGGAGGTGTTCCCAATTTCGGTGATCTCTCCTTCGATCTCCAAATAGTCCCCTCCGTAAACGGGGGCTAGAAACTCGACATTGTCGTAGGCTCGGAAAAGACCCTCATCTCCATCCAGTCGGATAAGTAGCTCTGTGGCTAGGTCCCCAAAATATTCTAAGATTTTGCTTCCCGATACCAGGTTGCCTCCGTAATGAGCTTCCGAATTCGGAATTCTCAGCCTCAATGAAGCTTTTATGGGAGCATTTTTTTTGGGGGATTTTACGGAAGTTGTGGATTTTTTTATTTTTTGTGGCACTGTAGGGGCCTCTCTTGAAGGGGTTAAGCTTTAAGGTTCCAAATAGTATCTTTGGGGCAAAAAGGTGTCAAAGGGAGGGCATCCGAAAAGTGGTGTCATTGCAAGTTGTTAAAATCTCACGGTTTTATGACCTGTTAATCCAGAAATTTTACTTGACTAAGCGTGGCTACTTTTTTAGATTGCCCCCTTTGGAGAATTTAAGATGCAGAACCAGACTTTGGAAAATATCAATAAAGCTCAAGAAAAAAAGCGACCCAACTTTAGAGTCGGAGACCGAGTTAACGTTTCCGTGAGACTTAAAGAGGGTGAAAAAGAGCGTATTCAAGCTTTCAGGGGCTTAGTGATTTCAAAAACCCCTAAGTCTGGTAAAGGTCCAGGCGCAACATTCACCGTTAGAAAAATCTCTGAGGGTGTGGGCGTAGAAAGAATTTTCCCAATCCACTCACCGTTTGTAGAAAAAATCGAGATTGAGGCTTCTAGTGAAGTTCGTCGTTCTCGCCTTTACTTCTTGAGAGAACTTAAAGGTAAAAAAGCTCGCTTAAAAGAATCTGAGAGATTCGGTAAAGAGATGCTTTCTGAAGAAGCTGCCGAAACAGCTGCCGGAACCGAAATCGGAGAAGGCAAGCCTGCAGAAGCTGCACCTAAAACAGATAAGTAAGCTTCAAAAAATCAATCAATTTGAATCCACGTTGGAAATTTGAATCCGAGTGCTTAGCACAAGGGTATCGGTGTATCGCCGGAGTGGATGAAGTCGGGATGGGTTGCTTGGCGGGGCCTGTAGTTGCAGCTGCCGTAATATTAAACCCCAGTGATATTCCCGACGGTATCGATGACTCGAAAAAACTGACTGCGAAAAAACGGGAACAATTAAGTGTTGAAATCAAAAACAGAGCTTTAGCCTTTAATATTGCTCACGCCACTGTGGAAGAGATTGACTCTATCAACATCTATCATGCCGCTAAATTGGCTATGAAACGGGCTATTGAGGGGTTGAAGATGCTACCCGACTTTGTATTGATGGATGGTCGAGGAACTCTAGAAATTCCCATGCGACATCTTGCGATCGTGAAGGGAGATTCTCTTTCTTTTTCGATAGGAGCAGCGTCGATCATAGCAAAAGTCACACGAGACCATTGGATGGAAGAGTACGATCAAAAAATTCCTGGATATGGTTTTTCGAAGCATAAAGGCTATGGAAGCGAGTTTCACAGGCGATGTCTGACTCAGATAGGTCCTTCCGAAATTCACCGAAAAAGTTTCTCGTGGAGTCCAGTCACTTAATTAGTTTAGAGAAGCATTCAACTTAGTTGGGAACTGTAATTGCTTTCAGTTCTCTAAATGAAACAAAATTCATTTCGAACTACGCGGACAAAAGGTCAGGCCTATGAGAAATGTGTTCGAGCCTTTTGTCGTCGCAAGGGATTTAAAATACTCCATCAAAATTTGCGTTTAAAAGAGGGGGAGATCGATTGCTTAGCTTGGGATGCTTCAAACGGGAGGCTGATTATTGTGGAGGTCAGGGGAAGGGCAAATGCCAACTTTGCCCCGGCTAGATTTATTTCTCAAAAAAAACTCAATAGACTCAAAGCTCTCGCCTTGAGTTTGATTCAAAAAAATAAATGTCCGGTGCGGATTTATTTGCTCGAAGTTAAAGGGGCTCTGCCTAAAGATCATCTCATATGGGGTTTGGAATACTTTCCCGAACGGTTAGGGCTTTCATTAAAAGAATACGAGATAGATTAGTAAGGTTTGGGTATTTAGAACAAATAAAGGGACAAAAAACGGCAACTTGAGAGAATGTTAGACGGGGATTATGTTGTTTTGACAGGTGTTTAATTGTGATTCGTGCGAGATTTTTAAGACTGTATACTGAGCACAGCTTTTGCTTTATGTCCTGGCGGGAAAGGTAGGGCGTGGCTATAATGTTTGAGCGTCTTCTGTTTAGGACTCTAGTTATTGTTTATTTAGCTCCACTGGTTTGTTTGGCACAATCCCCGGCCGATTTTAAGGCTACTCTAGGTTCTCCAAAACTTGTCGATGATTTTACTCGTCTTTTTTTGCCGGGAAATAACCTTAATCCCAATGCGGCAGCAACAAGCAGTCAGCCGGTTTCGATCCCTGGGGATCCTCGTATCATGATTAACCTCGAGGATAGGGTGAGAACGCCTACCAAAGTCAGTATCGGACTTAACACCAGCATTTTAGGGATGGTTCAAGGAGAGGTAAAAACCGAAGTCGAATGGAGTCGTGAGTACGCCGTGACCACTTTAATATTTGTTGAAGGAGAGAAGGCGGATATTATTCGACAAGATTCTCATGGAGAGCGATTTTTTGATCCGGGGACACGAAAAGCTGTTCGCCTGTGTGCTTTGAGTGGAGTTCTTCGATTGACTAACACCTATTTTGGGAAGGTTTTTGCCGGAGCAGGTGGATTGGAACATTCAAAAAATTATGATGGCGTTGAAGAAGTTAGACAAACGTCAGAAGCAGTTGTGGTAAACCCCGGAGAAAGCCCTGAGTCACATAAGAAAGCCTGCCATGATTTTGCAGATAAAAAATATAGGGGTGTAATGAAAACTTTGAAAAACCTGGCAGCTTCGCGCATTTACTGGGACGAATTGAGTCAGTGTAATCCTCACGAAGAGATCACCGAATCTTCGGTCTGTGGTAAATGGCATAGGACTTTGTTTCCTTCCGTTGCCGCGTGGACCACTCCAGTTTGTCAGAGAAGGCCCGGACAAAGGAATTATTTTTGTAATATTCTGTCGGCTAAAGGGGGAAGTTGTCCCTACCGAGATCCGGAAACAAAAAAATTGTTAACTTCGGGAATGTTTGAGTACCCTTGTGCTCAAGGGCTCGAATGTACTCTTAAGGAGCTTCCTGGCTGGTTTAAAGCGGGCAAAGCGGAGTGTCGACCTGCCATTTCACAAACAACTTTAAGGTCGAAAAACTCTCGATCCGGGTTTTCACACGACTGAGAGCAAAACCCTTTTTTAGGTCTCAAGGTTGGGTTCTGAAATCTCTTTTTTCTTCTTCTGTTTTTTAGATTTTTCAGTCTCAGGATTATCAAAAGCTATCAAAGCTTGTTCCATATTTTCATAGACGGGGAAGGGATATTTAGCTGTTCGATAAGCATTGAAAATTTTATCGAACTCGGTTGAGACTTGGATCATTTTGGGTGCTGGCGATAAGGAGAGCAGGTTTTTCATAGTTGTGATGAAGTGGTTGATACCACTTGAACCTACAAATTTTAATTTTTGGAAATTAAAGATTAGGCGGGTGTCTGGGCTTTTTTTAAGGATATTTTGACAGGTTTCTTGGAATTTTACCGTTGTTTCAAATTCCAAGTGGCCCTCGAGTTCAAAAACAACTACTTTACCGTCTTGCTTCGCTCGCATTATCATGGTGTTTCCTTGGGAAGAGAGAGTGTTAAGATGACTTCTAAATTATACATCATAGCGACCCCCTTAGGGAATCTTGGGGATATAACGCTTAGAGCAATTGAGTCCTTCAAAAGCCTGGACCTTTTTTTTGCAGAGGATAGCCGAGAATTTCAAAAGCTTCTGTTAGCCTTGCAGATTCCTACCGAGGGAAAAAAGATATTCTCTTATGCTTCGCACAATTTAAAAGAGGCAACGGAATTGGCTTTAAAAATGTTGGCCGAAGGGAGATCGGTGGGACTTGTCACCGATAGAGGAACTCCCGCTATATCAGATCCGGGGGCCAGATTGGTCAAAAGAGCTTATGAAGAAAAAATTCCTGTAGTTCCTATCCCCGGGGTTTCCAGCCTAACGGCTCTTATTTCGGTCAGTGGCATTGAATCCACGGAATTTGAGTTTGTAGGTTTTCTCCCGTCTCAGGCGAAACAAAGAAAAGATCTTTGGGAAAAGATCGCAAAACGAAATATTCCTACAGTTTTTTTTGAATCTCCTAAAAGAATTCGTGAGACGGTATTGGAGTTGAAAAATGAATTTCCTAACGGGCAACTGTTTTGGGGAAGGGAGATGACCAAAAAATTTGAGGAATATCGTTGGCTTTCTTTAAGTGAGGTTAATCCTGAATCTATCTCTGAGCTTGGGGAATATGCTGTGGCTTTGATTCCGGGTGAAAAAGAGATGGCGTCTGATTTGGAAAAAGAGATTAAACTGCGGCTGGGTACAGACAAAGAGTGGTCAAAAGAAATGGGGCGACGATTTGGAATTGCTGCTTCAGAAGTTTATAATGCGATGCAAAAAATAAAATCAAATGGGTTGTGAAGAAAAAGACATAATTCGCCGAAAAGAATTATGTGAAACACTTTATCTCAATTTTAATTTTGGCGACTGTTTGGGTCGATACAGCACATGGGACGGTGGCTGGCACTATTATTCAGGTCGCTCGTCGGTTACGGATGAGTTACAGTGAGCCTTTACCCCCCAAAGACTATTTCATCGATCTGGGTGAAAGAGATGGTCTCAAAGTAGGGGATGTGATTGAGGCTTTTCGATATGTGCCAGTACCCAACCGAATGGCTTCGGGAGATTGGCATGTGATGAGAGTGAGTTTGGGGGAGCTTAAAGTTAAGCAAGTGGGCGAGTCGACCAGTGTAGCTAGATTTGAAAAAGACCGAGAAATCAATGCCCTTCCTGCTATGGATTATCAGAGCCTAATGCTAGGGGATCAAGTAATACTTAAAACGGGTTTGCCTTTTAAATAGACCGTTTTACAATAGACTCATCTCATGCATCACACTTTGTTACTTAATGCGGGCTTTGAGCCCTTACGTGTGGTTTCTTGGCAGCGAGCTTTTATCTTAATTTTTCAAAACAAAGTAGAAATCCTCGAAGAGTATACGTCTTCAATCAATACCGTAAATCGAAGCTTTAAGATTCCAGCCGTTATTAAGCTTCGTCGATGGGTTAACTTAAAAAAACAGGTCCCTGTGATAAGGTTCTCTAGAGCTAACTTGTATGCTCGTGATGAGTACAGATGCCAGTATTGCTACAAAATTTTCACTGAAAAAGAGCTCACGATGGACCATGTGAAACCTTCGGTTAAGGGAGGTAAGAAGACCTGGGAAAATATCGTTACAGCCTGTATCAAGTGCAATCAAAAGAAAAGTGATAAAAGCCCAGAAGAGGCGGGTATGAAATTACTGACCAGACCCCGAGTCCCTACTTGGCTTCCAGGGTTTTACAATACATTGCAAACCCGTTCTGCCCATTCTCTTTGGGAGCCATACCTATCGATTATCGAAAAAAGGTTTTCTAAAGTGACGGTCTAGCCTTCAATTCCTTCAAAAACACGATTGGATAAAATTTTGGTTTGCGTGGCAAACTCGGAAACCAAACTTTGATATTTGGGTTCTTCGAGTTTTTTATAAAAGACACTAGCTAAATTTTTAAAATACCACCCCAGATCCCTTCCAGGGACAGGATAATGCTTCAACACTTTGATTGCATTCGATTTTAGTTCTTGATTGAGAGTAGTGATCTCGTGAAGTTCTTCACACGCAATGACAAAAACAGCGCGGGTAGGCAGAGTCTCAATTTTGCTTATGTAGGCTTTTTTGATATTGGCCCACTCCATTGTTTGGGAATTCACCCCAGGTGGATCTTCAAAGGCCTCGACAAGCTCTCGAACCTCTTTCCCAAATTTTTCTTCAATCTGAGTTAAAGTGGCCCCTTCTCCCAAAGTGTCATGCAGAAGAGCTGCTTGGGCTTGGGATTGATCCCCACCATAAAAAAGCACCAGAGAAGCCACCCCTATTGGGTGATGAAGAAATGTAATTTCTCCGTTTTTCCACTTTCTGTTTCGGTGCAGATTCTCAGCGAAGTCAAAAGCAGATGTCAGAGAGTCTGGAGTCATGGATTAAAAACTAACCGGACACGACTTTGGAAAGCATTGTTTTGATTTTTTCTTTGGGTTGATTGCCGACCAATTCGTTAACTTTCTTTCCGTCTTGGAAGAGGATTAAAGTAGGGATTCCACGAATGCCGAATTTTCCTGGAATCGTTTTGCAATCGTCTACGTTGACTTTCGCAAAGCGAACTTTTCCTTGGAATTCATTGGCCAACTCATCGATGATCGGAGCTAAGGCGCGACAAGGCATACACCATTCAGCCCAAAAATCGACAAGGATAGGCGTCGTGTTTTTTTCGACGGCATCAGAAAAAGAGTTGTCATCTAAATTGGTGATATTTGCGTTGGCCATTTCGATTCCTCCGATGAGTTAAAGCTTTTTAGAATCCCATTATTCAAGGAACTGTTGTTAAATTCAAGAAGTTTATGGGGTGGTTTTACCGAGGTCGAGTCATCCACTCTACTAGGTCGATTTTGGTGACAATCTTCTGAGGACGTTTCTCCCCATCCACAACCACAGCACAAGGGGTTCTCATTAAGATGTCATGCAGCGAATCGAGCGGCGTGGCCTCTTCGACACAAGCTACTGAGCGATCGGTAACCATATATACGTAACTGTCTCCATTGACCTGTTTGGAGGAAAGCACTTGTAAAATATAATCCTCGGTTAAAAGCCCCAGTAACCAACCGTCTTGGGTGACAGGAATCTGCGAAATCCCTTTGTCTTTCATAAGTGTTACTGCTTTCGAGATCTTTTCTGTGTGTTCTAAAGTAACTAGGCTTTTTCTGTCCTGCTGTCTGATCAGCTCGGAAACGGTTCCATTCAGCGCTGAAATGCTTGAGAACTTGTTCTCTTTCATCCATTGATTATCGATAAATTTGGTCATGTAATTTCGCACACCATCAGCCAAAATAACGACGCAATTTTGTCCTTTTTTTAGAGCCGTTGCGGCTTCTAGTGCTCCGAACATGGCTGCCCCGCAAGAACCTCCACACAGCAGTCCTTCTTCCCGGATCATTCGTCTAGCTAAAATAAAGGATTCTCGATCCGTAGTTTTTACCCACTTCGACACCAAAGAACGATCTAAAACATCAGGAATAAAATCATAGCCTATTCCTTCTACTTTATAAGGGGCGATCAGAGTTCCCCCTCCTAGAATAGACCCAACCGGATCGACCCCAATGATTTGAACATTGGGATTATGTTCTCTCAGCCTTCTGGCGACCCCCGTTAGGGTTCCGCCGGTTCCCGCTGTCATTACTACCATATCAACTTTGCCGTTGAGGTCCTGAATAATCTCTTCAGCTGTGGTTTCGTAGTGAGCTTGTGGGTTGGATGGATTGCCATATTGATCAAGAATATGCGCATTCGGGAGCTCTTTTTGAAGTTTTTTGGCAACACCGATATGACTCTCCGGAGAGTCCCATGCCGCTGCTGTTGGGGTTCTAATAATTTCAGCTCCCAGGGCTTCTAAGACCACCTGTTTTTCCCGACTCATTTTTTCAGGCATGGTAATAATAACTCGATACCCTTTTACGGCACCCGCCAAGGCGATTCCTATTCCTGTGTTTCCGCTTGTCGGCTCAATAAGGGTATCCCCTGGTTTGATACGGCCCGATTTTTCGGCGTCCTCTACCATACGCCAACCGATGCGGTCTTTGACCGATCCCCCCGGGTTCATAAATTCACATTTCGCGTAAAGATTGCAATCTAAGTGAGAAGCTAAACGATTAATTTTTACAAGAGGGGTTTTTCCAATGGCCCCTAAAATATTATTGTGCAGCATATAGGCTCCTAAGTCGTTGGGAAGCCTATCAAAAATAGTGGGTTAAGACTAGATCTAAAGCCTAAGGATGAGATTTCGGATGTTTGCCAATATCTTCCTCATGGAAGTTTTTTGGGAAGTCTCTCACATCGCGGAGCAGACCTCCTGACCTGGGATCTTTTCTCAGCTGGGATTTGAGCTCTGGGGTAATCGACTCCTCTTTTGAGTCTCGTCTCCACTGATAAACCCTTACCAAGGCCTCATCAAGGGTTCGATCCGGATCGGTACCGTAATAGACCACGAAAAGACCTCGTCCGATGTAGACGATATTACAGCCTTCAAATCCATTTTCTTCAGCCGATTCTGCATCCGGATTTTTAATCCATCCCCAGTCTCCTGGCACCCAATGATTTGAGGGTACTTTGAAGTGACGCTCCATCAAAGTGCCTTCTCTCACCATGGTGGTCTTAGACTCTCCATTAACAATCATCTCCATAGTGTCTAAGGGCGTAGGTGCTGTAATTCCGTCCAAATGTTCAATCATTTTGCCATCTTTTTTTACATTCTTGTAATAGTCCAAAATTCCTTGAGCCATGATTTTCTGACAAGCTTTAGTACAGCCGATTTCATAGTCTACTTTACCGGTAAAAGCGTCGGCGATAGCTTCGCTGCTTTTTACTCCGGGTTGAAGCTTCCAATCAGAAGACCAAAAGTTTTTATCAAACTTCATATCGCCTTCTGGGAACTCCCACATC
>Ga0136644_10000417_pt1 | contig 34161 bp, 22 predicted proteins | sample C_130820_EF_Meta_FD_94780 | JGI IMG/M metagenome (GOLD analysis project Ga0136644, IMG submission 94780) | Freshwater microbial communities from Lake Croche, Canada to study carbon cycling - C_130820_EF_MetaG (v2) (version 2) | ecosystem: Environmental > Aquatic > Freshwater > Lake | place...
GATTCTCGTTGGGCTCATTCCCCAAAAAATGGCGGTTCGACTCCGCTCTTTGCCTCATTAATTATTATTGGATTAAGAGTAACACTTTTAATTAAGTAATAATAATACAAGTTGAGAATTAGCCAATGTTATTGGACTATAAGATCAACTATTTTGTCATAGGTATTGTGTAAGAGCAAGAGAAATGAAAACTTCAAAGTCATAACGCAACAACGCAATAACGCAATAAAGTAACTGACCCAACTAGAATTTTAAATAGTGTATTAATAAAGCATGCTACAAGAGCTTGATTATGGCTCTGAGTGAACGCGTAACGATGCCTTTAACACATGCGAATCGAGTGTACTTTTCGAAGACACGGTGTCCGGGCGCGTAATATGAGAAATTTCTACCTAAAAATCAAGGATAAAAAAAGTTGTAGTAATACTTGATAAAGTCAATGGTGAAAGCCGGACGAAAAGATTAAATCGTTTTTAGATGAATTCTCAAGAAGATTGTGGTAGTTGGCAGAAGGTAATAGCTGGCCTAAGCCGTATACTCTTTAACGGGTCTGAGAGGATGGTCCGTCGCAGTGGAACTGAAACAAGGTCCACCCAATGGCTGCAGTGGGGAATTGTTGACAATGCGCGCAAGCGTGATCGCGGTGTTGATAGGATGGAAGACGGCGAGAATCGTAAACATCTGTACATAGCAATAATAATGACGGTAGCTATCAATTAGTTCCGGCTAATCCCGTGCCAGCAGCCGCGGTAATACGGGAGGAACAAGCGTTATTCATAGTGACTTGGCGTATAGGGTATCATGGCGGTCAATTCGAATAAAACTGAGAAGAAAAACTAGCGGGCAACGGTAGAAGATTCCAGGTATTTAAGATTATTGACTAGAGTAAATCCACGATAGAAGTATGTAAAGAGGAGCAATGAAATGCTGCGAGACTTTTCGGACTTACAGAGGCGAAGGCAATTATCTGGGTATAACTGACGCTAGCGTACTAAAGCATGGGGATCAAACAGGATTAGAGACCCTGGTAGTCCATGCCCTAAACGATGCAAATTCATCGTTCGTTGATTGTGTCAACTTATGGTATAGCTAAGGCGTTAAATTTGCCGCTAGGGGAGTACGGTCGCAAGACTGAAATTTAAAAAAATTGACGGGGGTCCGCACAATCTATGGCGCATGTTGTTTAATACGATGATCCACGTAAAATCTTACCAGTGAGTTAATTAAGTTTTAATTTACGAATTAAAAATTAGTGCTTTACCTTGTCGGTTTTGGAATCTAAATGAGAGTTTAGTATCAAATTGTTGAAAAAACCTCGCTATTGCATGGCTGTCGGAAGTCCGTGTAGTGATTCGTAGGGTTAATTCTTAAAAAGAGATAACGGGCGCAACCTCAGAATCTACTTGTAGTGGTAATCGTTAGATTATTGCGGTTCGTAGATTACCCGCTTCGGTCGGAAGATTGAGATGACGTCAAGTCTTCATGATGTTGATGGACTGGGCTACAAATGTGCGACAAAGGAAATAACAAAAGGAAGCGAGGACGCTAAGTCTCAGCTAATCAAGAAACGTTTTCATAGTTCTAATTGTTCTCTGCAACTCGAGTGCATGAAGGAGGAATGGATAGTAATCGAAATTAGTACGTTTCGGTGAATACGGTACCGGGCTTTGTACACACTGCCTGTCACGCTCCGGAAGGCGGCAGCTTCTCAAGATTAATATTGTTTAGTTTTGTTTTTCTAAACCTATATTTTTCTAGTTAGCAGCTGTTAACTAGAGTGAAGTCATAACAAGGTAGCGGTAGGGGAACCTGTCGCTGGATAACGTTAAAATTTTTATAACTACTAAGTCAGTTTCATTTAATTTTTTAATATCTATATTAATGTAAGTCTTAACATCATGGAGGGATTAATAAGTCTTACCAGAGTAGGTAAGTCTTACCCATCAATGATGATTAAAATCTATGGTCATTGAGGGTCAGGAAACTAAACTAGGGGGATTAACTGGTTTAGTCCATGCTGTCCCTTGGGACCTCAAATTTTTGCCTAAGTAGCCCAATTGGTAGAGGTAGCAGTCTTAGAAACTGAAGGTTGTGGGTTCAAGTCCCACCTTAGGCATTTTTCATAAGCCTTGATAGCCCAATTGGTAGAGGCATCGGACTTAAAATCCGACAAGTGTGGGTTCGACTCCCACTCAAGGTATTATCTTTTTTATTAGTCCTTAATAAGGTTTTAAACTATCTTTAATAGTTTTTTAACAATATAATATAAAGTCTTATCGGCACCTAAAGCTAATAATTTAATTGGTTTAGACATTAGTCTAATAATGTAAAATATGGGTTCAACTCCCATTGAAATTATAATCTTACTTATTAGTTTAGTGCTTATTAGGTAATGTGGTTAAGTATGTTAAAAGACGTTAAAGTATGTTGCTATTTTTTAACAATAAGACCATAAAGTATTAACAGTATCTGGGCGAATAGTTTAATTGGCTAGAACATATGTCTTACAAACGTACAATATGGGTTCAAGTCCCATTTTGCCCTACTTAAATTAGTGATTATTTTTGTATATAGCTTAGATATAGGTTACATGTCGGTTATTAACTAAAACTTTTATGTCCACTACTAATTTCAATAAATATCCGGTTACGGGGCAGCATTCTAACTTTAACAATCAATCTAATAAGGTTAAAGCTAACTACAATAATCAATATAAGAATAATAAGAATAATAAGAATAAGCAATATAACAATCAATCGAAAGGGTTAACCCAGTCAAACAGTAATGTTTTTCCGGCGGCGGATCAGTATCGAAATACGACGAATCAAAAGCCAGTTAATTACAATAATTATCGTCAAGGGTTCTCACCGTCTAGAAGTAAAGGTAAAAAATCATTTCGCCGTTTTCGTTTGGTGTTTAAAAATCGTTGGAAAATTTATGTTTGTTATTCGTTTAAGGTGTTAACTCGTTTGTGGTCCCTGCAACTTAAACGTTTAAAATTGGCTAATTATGCGCAAGCTGATCAACGGGTGATTGGGCGCATTAAAGATTATTTTGGTATGAAAATGCGTTATAACCGCTACTTTTTACATACTTTTTTGGTGGTACCAAGACAGTATCATATTCCTATTGATGCTAATGAAAAATTAGGGTTATTGAAAAAAAAACGTGGGTTAGCTATTTCTTATCAATATCGTCGCCATCAACAAAAACATTATCGTAATATTACTGATAATCGTGTTAAAGATTTAATTTTGGATAAAAAGAAAGAGTATCAAGAATCGTTATACAAAAAAAATAATTTTTGGATGCAAGATCGTCCCCGATTCCAATATTTAAGTAAGTTATGGCGACGATATCGTTTACAAAAAGTCTGGCGCCCGTACAGTTACTTATTAAAAAAATATAAAATTTTTTTTAATTGGTTTGATAAATATGTATTAAAACGTTGGCCTTTATATCGTCGTAAATACGAAGTGTCATTTTTATACCCTTTATATCAAGATTATCGTTTTTTACATCGTACTCAAATTAAACAACAACAATTCTTTCGTTGGTTATTTCGTTTAAAATATCAACAATTAGTTGATAAGTTTAAAAAAGCGGTTAAAGGGACCAAACGTTCTTTTGAACGAATGTTTTTAAACTTCTTTGAATTACGAATGGATATGGTAGTTTATCGTTTAAATTTTGCTTTTAGTAATAAACAAGGGAAACAATGGGTAAACCGTTCATTTTTTAAAGTTAATAGTAAAAATATTGGTTGGCATAGTTATCACGTTAATTTAAGTGATATCATCGTACCGATTGATAGTTTACGTTTAAATAATAAATATAAAGGTCAGCATACCCCCGACTTTGGTCAATCTTATCTTGATGTTCGGTTATTTTATCGTCAAATTCAAGCCGATCAATATCCGTCTCATTTCTTTTGGAATGAACGGATTCCCGCGGGTTTACTTTGGTCTTTACCAGATCCCTATCAAGTCCGTTTTTATCGCCCCTTTAGTATTCAATTCTTAACTTTATCGTTAAATAAATTTAGCTAATTTATCATCCAGGTACCTAAATTTATAAAGTTAGCATGAATTTAATTTAAAGTTACAACTTACAATTCTAATAATTTTTTTAATGTTATCGTTAAATAGTTTTAAAGTGAACAATAAAGATCAGAGTTTTCGTAACGGCTTCCAACATGTTTTAACCTTGATTTCTCAACATATCAGTTTTTATCCTACGAGTAATTCCTTAAGTTATTTGTGGGGTTTTGGTTTGTTATTAGTTTTAAATATTTTTTTATTTTTTTTAAATAGCGGTAATTGTTTTACGCTTGTTAGTTTTTTTTTAGAGGTATGTAATCAGGTGTGCAACCTGACAGATACTCTTTATTTAGCTTATGGTATTACTATGGATTATGTCTTAATGTTATGCCAAGAACATTCTTATATTTTAACGGTAGCTAATAGTTCTATGACTTCATTGTTAGGACTAAGTATTAGTTTCGCCGATTCTACTTCGACGGGTTCTAATTTAAGTCCCTATGTTGTTAGTTTGGTCATTCATACTTTTTATAGTTTGTGGATTGTTAATTATGGGATTGCTTTTGCTTATAAAGTAGGGTATGATCAACACCCTTTCTTTAAATCTTTTTTACGCCATATGCTTTACTGGGCAAGCTCTCAATTGCTTGTTGTTGTTTGCTTTATCATTATGGAGATGGGCTTATTTTATTACTTCGATATCGACTTTTTTAACGAATATTATGGCTTGGGGTTATTGTCGATCTGGTCTTCCTTATATAATGGTTTATATAGTCAAGCTTATTCAAGCTTGATTACTTACCCATTGTTATATCGATATTTGGAGTCCTGGATTGCTTTTTATGTTATGCTTTTGGTTGTTGGATCAATGTTTTATGTAGTAGTTTATTGGATGGGGTTACATAAAAATGAGGATTATTTTAAAGACAACAATTATTACTTCGTTGTCATTAAAGATACTAAAGATACTAAAGATACTAAACATACTAACGATATTAAACATACTAAAGAATCCAATATTTTTGCGTTATTCGTGGGTTTATCGTTAGCTGTAGTTAAGCGTACCGGGTTGTATGATAAGGTTCAAATTCAGTGTCAAAAAATTGCAAAACATCTGCAATCCGGGGTGTTTATTTCTTTGGGTTCTTGGTTTAAAATCACAATTTCTGCAAAAGCCTGTCAAGTTCTTGGAGGAGTGTTTGTTATTGGGGGTGGCATTTATCAAAGACTAAAAAACCAAGATGATGCTGCTGATCAAAAACTGTTAAAGTTAAGTTTAGAATCTCAAAAGCAATTGCTAGAGTTAAATTTAGCATCGAAAAAAGAGTTGCTGAACCTAACTTTAGCAAGTTTAGAAAAACAACAAACTGCCGAAGTTGAATTAGAGCGGGTGAAGGGGCTCAACCAAGTAATGCATAATATCCTTAATAATCCTGCTGCCCCTCAACCAGAGAATTTATTAAGTCTTCGTAAATTAAAAATGGCGGATAATCATGAACCGTTTTTAGTTAAGGAGTTAATTAACGCTTCAAAAGAAGTAGACTTAATTCGGCGTAATCAAACTCAACCAACGGTTCAAGATAATCCTGTTGTTAATGTTATCTCAGAGGTTATTGCTTCAACGCCAGCAGCGTTAGATTTAGAGGATCAATTAGTAATTCTTCCTGATCCTTTAGATACGGGTTGGGAATCTTCTTCTGTAGGTACGCGATCTTTGTCAGTGATCGACAGTCACGGTGATTCTTCGAATCAGTTAAATGAGTATAATAATAATCTAAAAACATAAGATTATTATTATACTCATTTAACTTTTTTTGATTGGTTATTTCCATTGGGTGTCCAACTAAGTGTCTGGTTCTTCTTGCTTTTGGTAGTTTATGCCCAAGGGCTTAAGGATTATTACGATTCTTGCCGTTTTTTCCCAAATAAATCTTACTGGGAACATGGGGGGTTTAAGGAGCTTCGTTTACTGTCAGTTTTCTTTTTAGTGTTAATTATTTTACTCGTCGGGGTTTAATCCCTGACTACTGCTCAACTGGGGCAATTATTTTACACCTTATTTTAACCTTAATTTTAATTTAATGTCAACATTATATAAATATAATAATAAAGCGATTGATCGCTCTTTAAGCGCAGGATTTATTTTACAAGATTTTATGTCTCTTTGGTGTCAATCTTATAATATGCTAACGTCTCAAGTGGGTTCATATTTTATTAAAAATCAAAAGTCTATTACGAAAGGGGTTACTTTCTGCTGGGGGGTTGCATTAATGGCGTGTTCATTTTTGGTTTTTAATCTAGTAGTCTCTTCTAGCATGCTCAATGCTAGCGATTATTTTATCGTTGGTGATGATGGAATTTCTCGTGATGTCTGTTATTCTGGTATTGGTAGTTTTTTCGTCTCCTGCTGTAATGGGACGGAACTATTAAAGAATTATGCTTTAGGAAAGTCAGGGGCAGTGGTTTATATGCCTTATTACAAATATCCACTGACGGCGCCTGTTACTAAAGAAGCATTTTTGTGGGCGCATCAATGTGACGTAACCACTATGTATCCAGGACGTACATGGGTGGAATGGTTTTATCAGCTGTTTATGAGTCCTACTCCGTGGTCGCCTTCTCCTATTAAAACCCCAACTATGGCCAACGCGGCGGAGTTTTTTGAATGTTCGATTAATGCTGTTTGTGGTCCAGACGGTAATTTTTTGTTCATTAATACGTTACCAAATGTGCCGCATCATGCTAATGCCCTTCCGGCGGTTTTGCTAGAATTGTTAGAAACCTTAGACGTAGCAAGTTTAGATTTGACGGTGTCAGCCGCTTCATTGACGTATGCCGCTTTTAGTCTCTGTCAACATAACTTTGGATTTACTCATTGCATGAGCATTTTACATCAAGTAATGGATCAGGCCGGATTATTTATGGTGACTGATCCAATTACCAATACTTTTAGCCATTATAGCATTACATTGACGCCAGAAGGAGCTAAGTCTTTAGTCGCATGGGATAATGAAAATTTAAAAATTAACCTAGCGACTAAAGATGTAGTGCCCGAAACTATGGCCAAGTTTATGCAACCTGGTGGTGTTGAACACTCCAACTGGTATGTGGATAACTATGAAAATAGTAACCCTTTTAAACAGAAAAAGCGATGGTGGGTTCGCACTATTTTGGAAAGTTCCAATTACGTTCCGTGGCGGTACCGTAATCATATTTACGTTGGTGCTAGTTTATTACAACCCCAAGCAGGTATTAAGTATCAAGTGGTTTTTATTAATAATTTAACTGGTTTACCTTTCCGCCCAGACGCGGCAGTTTAATTATATTATTGTTCTTAATGTTATTTCTAATTTACTAACTCCATAATTTTGACATGTCACTGTTATTTTATTTAATGAAACTAATGAACTTAACTAACTTAACTAATTTAATTAAATATGAATTTAATGTTGTAAAGGCGTTAACTGAGGCATTACAACGCTCTGTAACGTTAGTAATGCCAAGCTTTATGCTTATTTATGCGTTGGTGTATGCTACTTTGTCTTTAACGTTATCACGTTGTATGGATCCATCAGACGAACGTAGTCATTTCGATGATCATTATCAATACGCGCTTTCGATTAAGGAATCGAATCCGGCGTTATCTCAAGAGATTATTAGTTACTTAGTCGAAGATGGTTATGTAATTCCGGAGGTGAGCCAAGTACCGGCGGATTCCGTAATCTTACCTGTTGGAAATGTTGTTACTACGGTTGCCGAAGTGGTGGTGTCTAGTAATCATGAACTAACCCCAAACATCATTGGTGGCATTGGTGGTTCAGTGGTGAATGGTCTTATTAGTGTTGCTGGGGTGTCGGCTAATAAACCTTCAGGCCCAGGCTTAAATCCAGGGTGCGAGGAAACTGATCTTACATTAGGGATTTTAAAATTTGTTGGTGACTACTACCCAGTCATTTTAATTATCTTAACTGTAGCAACGGTCGTTTATATTGTAAAGTGTACCGACGCGCCAATTATTGTCCACGATACGGCGTTAGATATTTGTCAACGAGTAGGCAACTCTATGGTTTATAAACCAATCACTCCCGAAAGTATTGCTTTACGGAAAAAGTTCGCCTGCAAAATGACTTTTGAAAATGAACCCGGATATCGTCCGTGGGTTATTGAAGTTAAAGCCCCCTTTGAACCGGCGGATGTTTTAACTAATCTAGAACTAATGGGTGTGGGATTAATCATGGTTCTAGGTTTTTTAGGTCTAATTATCTGTGCGTATTATATCTACGGTTATTATGGTCACTTCTTTTCTCGTGGTTTAAAGACTTGGGTTTCTTCAATGGTCGCCACTTTAATTATTGGAGTACCCACGGGCTTTAAAATTTTTAGCGGGTTAGCCACTTTATACGGTGGTCGTATCGTTGTAGGGACTTCGCTGTCATTGGTTTTAGGGTTCATTATTTCCCTAGAGGTGTTACTGGTTTAAGGCCAAACTAGCATTGCTGGTTGTAGTACTAGTTTAAAACTAATTGAGCGCAGAAATGTGCTTAATTATATTAGCTAACCGATAACCGATAACTTATAACCAAGGGCAACTGTTCTTATGGGTAATATGGTCAGTTTGCTTATAACTAATGAATTAGCTTGATTCTGAGCGTCGCAATAATCAGACTTGGTTAAGTCATTAGTTTTTCTTAATGGGATGACAATTTGTCTTCCATTCAATTAATTTTAAAAATAATTTTAAGTTAATGTCAAAGTTATATAAATATAATCGCAAAGCGATTTATCGCTCTTTACGCCTAGGATTTATTTTACAAGATTTTATGTCTCTTTGGAGTTCTTATTTTCTTATCTTCTTAGTCTTTTTTTTACTGGTTTCTAAGATGGCCAACCTTACGGATCCTATTTGTTTAGCTGATAGTAGTATCATCGATACCTGTCAACAAAGTATTGGTGGCTTTGTGCTGTCTGTTTTTAGTTTACCAGAATGCTTAAAAAATTACGCTTTAGGCAAGGCAGGCGTGGTGGCTTATATGCCTTATTATAAATACCCACTGACTGCACCTGTCACTAAAGAAGCATTTTTGTGGGCGCATCAATGTGACGTAACCACTTTATATCCAAGACGTACATGGGTGGAATGGTTATGTCAATTATTTACTAGTCATACCACATGGGCACCGGTCCCTCTCAAAGCCCCTACATTGAATAATTTTACGAACTTTTTTGAATGTTCGATGAATGCGGTTTGTGGTCCAGACGGTAATTTTATTTTTATTCACGCTTTACCCACCGCGCCCCGGGCGGCTGACGTAGCGCCCGAGGTTTTACTCCAGTTTATTAAACTATTAGATGAAACAGCCGTTGATCCAATTATTCCAGCTACGGTAGCGGTGTTAACTTTAGCGCAGCATACTTTTGGATTCGGCCAGTCTATGAGTATTTTGTATCAAGTACTATTTAATGCGGGGTTATTTATTGTCCATGACCCGATTACCAATGCTTTTGATCATTACGCGCTTAAATTGACGCCAGAAGGAGCTTATTCTTTAGTTCAATGGGATGACGTTAATGGCCACATCAATTTAGCCACTAAAAAGGTGCCAGTTAGCACTCGTTGGGGGATGTTGCCCGATAGTGACTTGCACTTTGACTGGTACTATAAAAAATATAAGCAGTTACCACCTTCGCTCCTAGAGGAAGACTATCAGTTTAACTCGACATTAGATCCCGTACCACATAGACAGCGAAATGCTATTTACGTTGGTGCTAGTTTATTACAACCCCAAGCAGGTATTACGTATCAAGTGGTTTTTATTAACAATTTAACTGGTTTACCTTTTCGCCCTAATTAAAAGTGCTTAATTGATTCGGAGTTTAAATTAGGTTTTTAAAGATTTTTATTTGGTGTAAGCGTAACTGGCTGTCTGGTTTTTTTTTGTCGGTATTCCGCTTAACAATAACTATAATTTTAATGTAATGTCAACTTTTTATAAATATAATCGCAAAGCGATTTATCGCTCTTTACGCAAAGGATTTATTTTACAAGATTTTATGTCTCTTTGGAGTCAATCCTACTTTTTTCTAAAATTTAATGCGAACAGCAAAAAATTAGTCCCACAATTAACTGCAAGTAGTTATCGTAGTTTATATACCAACAAGCTCCATTTTACTAATAAAGCACTAATTAAGAAACTAGTAATGATTCATTTATTTTGGATTTTAGATATCTGGAAATTAGCTCAACCCTTAAAAATTAAGCCAGTATCTAGTAGTTTCCCTATGACTTTTACAGGAGAAGTTACCGGCAAATTAGCTGTTTATGAATCTGTACAACGTTTTATTAGTTTAACGCTTAATAACAGTAAAGTTAATGCTTTTGTGGTTAGTCCCGCTTGGTTACAATATAAGCCGGATCAATGGATGACGACTAATTATGATAATTTAGTGCGTTGGTCAGCCACCGACAAACGTAATAAAAAATGGTTAAAAAGTACGCGTTATTTATGGTTTTTAAATAAATGGTATCTTTATAATCGTGATTATCATAAAGTTCAAACCCGTTTTTTTTGTCAAGTGCCCACTAAGTTACCCGTTAATTTCGTAAAAACCTTATGGTTGCGTCTAATGCGTTATCCCGTCTTATATAACTATCAGTGGTTTCCTATTTTAAAAACGTTAACGTCTTTTGGTTATAAAACACCTTTACCTTGGACTTTAGTTTACAAATCGAAACAAGCCTGGATGTTTAACCCTCAAGCTAAAGGTTTGGCCGCAATGCTAAAAAGTATTTTTCGTCAACGTACTCAAATTACGGAACATCACATGGTCATGCGCTTCCAAGACTTATTAATTCATAAAGACGCTTTTAGTGTGTCTTTTCAAATTTTTATTCGTTCTTCTATTTTTTTGCGTCAATATCTGTTAACTCAATCTGATAATTTACATTAATTTATCTTAAGTTAACTTTGCACCTTAATAGCCCAACGGTAGAGGCGTTGATTTCAAAAATCAATTAGTATGGGTTCGACTCCCATTTAAGGTATTATTATTATTTTCTGAGTAAAATAAGTTTTTACCGGAGTTATATATTGCTCTTTAGCCGTAGAAGCTATTATTCAAGTGTTAAAGTATCTTGGTAAATTTAATTTATTTTGTTAAAAAGTGACTTTTTAACTTATCTTTATTGCAAAAAGAATTACAACATATTTATTATGCCGTTAATATTTTTAGTAAATAGGCTTTTAGCTATCTATATTAAAGTAGGGGGTTGTCTCAACAATTGATAACTAATCCTAAAGAGCGCATACTTTCTTAATTGTTTATTAACTGCAATTTCAGCGACCAGGATTTTGATAACGTTGTGAATGTCGTTGTTTCTTGTTAAAGAAATTAAATAAAGTTAAAGCTTTTACTACAGAGCACTTAGTTGTTGTTGTTTGCTTCGTCGCGATAATTTATTGCTTGTGACTTCCAATTAGTTTGTTATTACGAATAATAAGTAATAAGTATAATTTTATTATGTTATCCTTAAATAGTTTTAAAGTGAACAATAAAGATCAGAGTTTTCGTAATGGCTTACAACATGTTTTAACGTTGATTTATCAACACGTAATTTTTTATCCTACGAGTAATTCCTTAAGTTATTTGTGGGGTTTTGGTTTTTTAGCTATGATGTTTTTAACCATTCAATTAGTTACTGGTATTATTTTAGTAATGCATTATAAACCGGATGCTTTACATGCTTTTGAAAGTATTGTACGGATTTCTAATACGGTACCTTATGGTTGGTTATTTCGTTATCTTCATGCCAATGGGGCTTCCTTTTTCTTATTAGTAATCTATATTCATATTGGTCGTGGTTTATATTATGGTTCTTATTTAGCACCACGTACTTGGGTTTGGATTAGTGGTATGATTATTTTCTTATTGGTGATGGGTGCCGGCTTTATTGGGTATGTTTTACCCTGGGGCCAAATGAGTTTTTGGGGTGCGACGGTAATTACTAATTTATTATCGGCTTTACCTTATGGTAATTATATTGCCATGTGGGTTTGGGGTGGTTTTTCCGTAGGGGCTACCACTTTAAATCGTTTCTTTAGTTTACATTACTTATTACCTTTTATCATCTTAGCTTTAGTTTTTGCACATTTATATTTTTTACATGATGTCGGTTCTAATAACCCAGGTGGTGTCGAATCTTGGTTAGAGCCTGTAAAATCTTCATTTTATGTGTATTTTACTATTAAAGATATTGCGGGGTTGTTTGCTATGTTATTTCTTTATTTTACCTTTGTGTTTTTTTATCCAAATGCGCTAGGTCATCCCGATAATTATATCAAAGCTAATCCGATGGTAACGCCACCACATATTGTGCCAGAATGGTATTTCTTACCATTTTATGCCATTTTACGGTCGGTACCACATAAATTAGGTGGGGTTTTATTAATGGGTGGTGCCATTTTTATGCCGATCATTTTTGCAACGTATTTAACTTTTCGTCGTTGGTTACCCGATACTCAAATTCCTCGTCGCATGGGGGATTTAGCTTTAACGAAATTCCTTTATTGGTTTTTTATCTATAACTTCCTATTATTAGGTGTTATTGGTGGTAAACCAGTAGAAGAACCTTATTATGAAGTAGGTCAATTATCGACGTTATTTTTTTTTGCTTATTGGTTTATTGTACCACTGGCTATTGTGCTGGAAATTAACTTATTAAATGCTTATGATGAGTTAAAATGGCGTTTGTATACCTATCGTCGTTAATTTATTAACGTAGTGAAGCTCGCTCAATGAAACAGGGGGGCGTGTCTCACAACGAACTTAACAATCGAGTAATTAGACACTAATCATACCTTAATTTTATATTATGTCTTTAAGTATGTTTATTGAAGCTATTGCTTTAGGTTTGGTAATTGGTTATGTATTAGATCGTTATGTAGGAGAATATCTGGCTAACGTTCAAGATAAGACCGCTGTAAACGACACTAAGGAAGTACCGGTAGAACCCGCTACTCCAAATCTTGTGGAGACGCCAACTCCCGAGGTGACTAGTGAAATCGTTAAAGGGCCTTTGGAACAATTTGATATTTTACATTTAGATTCATTTTCGTTCGGTTTACCCGGGTTAATTTTATCCAACACGAATGCCGAAGTCTTTTTATTCTTTACTTTTTTAGTCTTAAGTTTACTATTTATTAACTATCTTCAATTATCCTCTTGGATTCCAACTAAGACCTCCCGGTTAATGTATATTTTAGAGTTGGTGTTACAGGAGTTAATGATTTTAGTATTCCGTAATGTAGGGTTAGTGATGGGTCAAGTCTATTTTCCTTGGTTAGTCTATATTTTTTTAGTCTTAACGGCATTAAATTTAGTGGGGATGATTCCTTATAGTTTTACGATTACTAGCCATATCATTGTTACTTTCACCTTATCGTTTACCTTATTTATTGGTATTAATATTCGTTCGATTATCGATAAACAATTTACCTTTTTTGGTTTATTTTTACCGAGCGGCGCTCCAGATATTATTTCTCCATTTTTAGTAGTGATTGAATTAATCTCATATATTGCCCGCGTATTTAGTTTAGCCATTCGATTATTTGCTAATATGATGGCCGGACATACGTTATTAAAAATTTTAATTGGTTTCTCCTTTACTATTGCCAGTCAAAATATTACTAGTAATTGGCCTTTAGTATTTGTAGCTTTAGTACCCTTTTTTATTGTTTATATCATTACTTTTTTAGAGGTAGCTATCGCTTTATTACAAGGTTATGTTTTTACTGTGTTAATGTGTTTATATATTAAAGATTTACACGTGGCTCATTAAGGTGGTAAATTTTTAAGTAGCCTTAGTTAGGCGTTTCGCATGGTAAATCTCAAATCCAATTTGATTAATAGTAATTAATACTAATTGATGATACTTATTATAATTAACCGACTACAGCACCGCGTCGTCTTTAAACCGCAGTTAGTTAAAAATTTATTGGTTATTTCTCCCACCCAATAGGTTACGCCCTAATTAGTATAAGGTCTTCTTTAATTGGAGAACCGCGCGGCGTTGTGAGTTCTTCTGTGGAGTGATATAAAAAGTTTCTCCTTTAGTAATCACATAGTGGTTAATCAGATACTAGTTCTTTAGAGAGTGTGGAAGCTAATCTAGCCTAATTGATAATTAAATCAGTGCTGGATAGGTTGCTCAGAATTTATTTTAAGGTTTAATCTTAAATTGAACCAAGGTATAAAACCGGGTTAAAAATTGAAAAAAGGTCTAAATTAGTAAAAATTAGATTCCTTTCCAAAATTTTAAGGTTTAATTGATACCTAGTTTAAGTAACTTTTTTTAAAAAACTAAAAATGGGTGAGGCTAAATTCCGTGATTTTGGAGTTAGCCAGGGAGTACCCTAGCCAAATTTTCATCAAAAATCTAAAATCAGCGGATTCGGCTGCTATCACCTATAAAGTCCCTTAAAAATAAGCTAGGAATTAGCCGGGGTGGTTGTTTAATTCAGGATTAATCTTTTGTTACACTTTCTGATCCTTTTCATCAGATATTGTTGATCCTATTAATTAAATTGGAGGTTGTCCACCGTGGGTACATTTCCTTTTTTAAAACTGTTGCTTTTTTTACCAAAAGCTACGTGTTGGTTGGGAATAATAAAAATAGTGTACTTTGTCCACCGTGGGTACATTTCCTTTTTTAAAAACTGTTGCTTTTCTACCAAAAGCTACGTGTTGGTTGGGAATAATAAAAATAGTGTACTTTGTCCACCGTGGGGACATTCCCTCTTTTTTTAATTAGAAGTTATAAATTTAAAATTTATAATTTTAAAAATACTTTTAAATAGAAGAAATTTAAATTTTTCGAATTACTAATAATAATCAATAACTATTAAATTTAACTTATACTGGGGGGTATAGTTTAAAGGTAGAATTTATGTTTTGCACACATAAGATGAGAGTTCGATTCTCTCTACCTCCAGTTTAGTTAATTAAGTTTTTAGTGCTCTTTCTTTCGCGACTAGATGGTGTCATTGAGAGCATAGTGAATTGTAAATTTGTAGGTAGGAGTTCAAAATTCTTTCTAGTCTATTAAGTGTTAGGTAATTTAGGATTTATTAAGATTTAATTATTTCTTTTTATTCTTCTATTTCTTCTATTTTTTCTTCCCTGTTTACTAGTTTTATTACTCTTCATCTTGCAATTTAACTAATTTACAATTAAATAATTTATGACTTTATTAAAAATTAATTTACAATTATTCAAGATCAGAATTTCAAGTAATCAAATTTCTTACTTTAGCCCTTCAGAAAAATCAGCTTTGTGGTCAATTATTAATTCTTGTCCGTTGGTTTTTAGTTATCTTTATCCAGGACTGCGGTTATCTTTGTTCTATTTATTATGTTTCTTTCTTTTAGGGGTTAGCGGTTTTAGTCTGAGTTTATTAGACTGGGACTCATTGACTCTTAGCTTTAAAGGTCCATATTTGGCCAACGATATGACTGTGCTAAATAGTAATCCTTTCGTAGGGTTATATTGTGCGTTAGAACGTTGTTATCGTTCTTGTCTAGCATTTTTTTATGCCCCAGTTCCAGTTTCTTCGGTTTATCAACCGACCTTCCATTCATCAATCCCACCACAATTTGTATCCGGTGAACATGCATTTATTAGTCCGCTTCGAGTTCCGTCGTATTGTCGTAACGTTTTAGAACCTTATTTTGATATTTCTTGGAATTTTGTAAGCGTTGGGGATCTGAACATTATGTTTATTCATAGCCTACAAAATATGGCGGGGAGTTATCAACCAGAATTACTGTTGATGGCCCAATTCCAAGCAGCCACTGGGGATTATCGGTGGGGTACTGTCAATTTAGCCGCCGTTAAACTAGGTCACTATTTTTTTAATTACGGGTTTCATTATACTAGCTTACATTATTTACTCAATAGTGGGGTGTTCAATGTCCCAGAAGCCCCTAGTTTTATTACTATGACGCCTACTTTGGCCGCTGACTTAACAGTTTTGGACAACAAGGGATTTCACATGATTCAGTATGCCTTACCTCAGTACCACCCCGGATTAACCATGACCGAGGATCAAACAGTGATTAAAAGTGAGGTATTTAATTTACGGCGGTCCCTTGTTGCTCAGCCGAGTGTTCGCGAAATTTGGAACTTTATTCATAGTAGCGAAATTAGGGGGCCAGAAGGTACGGTACATCCTGGTCAGGTTCCTCCAAGTCATCGAGCTCTTTTAACTGTAGGGTTTAACCCACCTAAAGTTGGGGTTGAGTATCAAATTGTGTATATTAATAAAGCCAATTATTTAGAGCATTTTAATCCTAATCGATTTTCGGATTAAGAGACCTTAACTTTTTAAGCTTATTAGTTGTTAAATAAGAAAAATATTAAAAATATTAAAAATAAGAGAAATAAGAGAAATATAGTTTAACTGGTTAGAACATTGGTTTCATAAACCAAGAATATGGGTTCAAATCCCATTATTTCTATTTTTAACGTGTTCAGGGTTTGATTATCAATAATTATTAAATAAAATTAATGGTAGCTAAACTTAATTTATAGTGGGGGTATAGTTTAAAGGTAGAATTTATGTTTTGCACACATAAGATGAGAGTTCGATTCTCTCTACCTCCAGTGTAGTTAATTAGGGTCTTAGTGATCTTTCTTTCGCGACTAGATGGTGTAACTGGTAGCATTGTGAATTGCAAATTCGTAGGTAGGAGTTCAAAACTCCTTCTAGTCTAATTAAGGTTGAGGTAATCGAGATTTACTCGGCGTTATAAGGCTTGAAACAGGGCTTAAACCCCTATTCTAAGATTCGATTGTTTCTTATTCTTTTATTATTCTAATTATTTATAGCTGTTATCGAGAGGTTATTATATTGGGCAATTAAATCATGACTATAATTGGAATTAGATGTTCGTTGTAATGCTATAAATTCTTTTATGACTTTTTTATCGCCTCTTAATGCGTTTTTAAAACGTTGGTTTTTCTCAACCAATCATAAAGATATTGGCACTCTTTATTTATTTTTTGGTGCTTTTGCCGGTGTAATTGGGACGATGTTATCCTTAATTATGCGTTTAGAATTATCTTATCCTGGTGATCAAATTTTACAGGGTAATTATCAATTATATAATGTTTTAGTAACGGCTCATGCTTTTGTCATGATCTTTTTCATGGTTATGCCTTTATTAATGGGTGGTTACGGTAATTGGTTAGTACCAATTTTATTAGGGGCGCCGGATATGGCTTTCCCACGTTTAAATAATTTAAGTTTTTGGTTATTACCGCCTTCTTTATCCTTATTATTATTATCTTCTTTAGTAGAAGGTGGTGCAGGGACTGGTTGGACGGTGTATCCACCATTAAGTAGTGTTTTAGGTCATCCCAGTCCAGCGGTTGATTTAGCTATTTTAAGTTTACATGTTGCGGGGGTGTCTTCTATTGCTGGCGCCATTAACTTTATTGTGACTTTTTTAAATATGCGTTCTCCAGCTTATAAAGAATTAGATACGGTTCCTTTGTTTGCTTGGTCCATGTTTATTACGGCCATTTTATTATTATTATCGTTACCGGTTTTAGCTGCTGGTTTAACGATGTTATTAACTGATCGTTTAATGGGTACTAGTTTTTTTGATCCCGCTGGCGGTGGTGATCCTATTTTATATCAACATTTATTCTGGTTTTTTGGTCATCCAGAAGTTTATATTTTAATTTTACCGGGTTTTGGGATTATTAGTCATATCGTTGTTACCTTTTCTCAAAAACAAATTTTTGGTCGTTTAGGTATGATTTTTGCCATGATTGCCATTGGTTTCTTAGGTTTTATTGTTTGGGGTCATCATATGTATACTAGTGGTTTAAATGTCGATACCCGTGCTTATTTTACTGCGGCTACTATGATTATTGCTGTACCGACGGGTATTAAAATTTTTAGTTGGTTAGCTACTTTATGGGGTGGTCGTATCGTTTTAGTGACTCCTATGTTATTTGCTTTAGGGTTTATTATTTTATTTACTATTGGGGGTTTAAGTGGGGTTATTTTATCTAATGCTGGTATTGATGTAGCTTTACATGATACTTATTATGTGGTGGCTCATTTTCATTATGTTTTATCGATGGGTGCCGTTTATGCCATGTTTGCTGCTTTTTATTACTGGGTTGGTAAAATTACTGGTCGTGCTTATGATGAAGTCTTAGGTAAAATTCATTTCTGGTCTTTTTTTGTCGGTGTGAATGTTACTTTCTTTCCAATGCACTTTTTAGGTTTAGCTGGTATGCCTCGTCGTGTACCAGATTATCCAGATGCTTTCGCCGGGTTTAATGTAATCGCTTCTTATGGTTCTTTAATTTCGTTTGTATCGGTATTACTATTTTTTTATGTAGTCTTTCAGACGTTAACTAATAAAAAAGGTTTTAATCAACCGAATACTTTTTGGGGTTTAACGACTCAAAATACGGCGAATTAACCCTTGTTTCATGTTTTATTAACGCTGAAGCTAGGCTTAAGCCAATGACGCCCCTAAGACCAGCCGATTTAACTTTGCTAGGGATTGTTATTGGTTAATGCCAATAATTTTTATTTTTAGATCATATAATTTTATTATGTTATCCTTAAACAGTTTTAAAGTAAACAATAAAGATCAGAGTTTTCGTAACGGCTTACAACATGTTTTAACGTTAATTTCTCAACACATCAGTTTTTATCCTACGAGTAATTTATTATTAAGTTATTTGTGGGTTGTTAGTTTATTAGTTATGACTTTTTTAACCATTCCATTAGTTATTGGTAGTAGTACTGATATTATTTTAGTAATGCTTTATAAACCCTATGCTTTACATGCTTTTGAAAGTATTGTATGGATTGTTAATAATGTTTTATTGTCGGTTTTAAATATTTCCTTATCTTTTTCATATAGTGCTAATTTTTTTACTCTTTTTAATTTTTTTTTCGAGGTCGCTAATAACTATATGAGTTCTTTGTTAGGATTAAGTATTAGTTTTACAGATTCTATGACTGACAATAATAGTGTCATTTTAGATCCTGACTTGGTTTTTGGTGCCGTTATGATTAGTTGTAATATGTTATTTGGTTGGTATTGGCCGGGTTTTGCGTATAAAGCGGGTTATGACCAACGACCTTTTTTGAAGTCTTTTTTACGACATTTATTTTATTTATTAAGTTTGCAACTCATTTACGTTATTCTTTTAGGTGTTTTTCATCAGTTATTAGTTTCTTACTTAGACGGCGGTTCTTTCGATAAATATTATCGTGTAGATTTAGTATTAATGCTTTCTGCATTAGAAGCTGGTTTATATCATAAAGCTTATTTAATCTTGATCCATGCCCCTATGTTATCTATCTTGTTTGATACTTTGGTTTACCTTTATTGTACTATGGTAGTTTTGGAGTTAATGATTTATTCTGTAGCATATTGGTTCGGATTACATAAAATTGATACTGTATATGTATATTTTGATAACCATAAGCATTGCCCCTGTCAAGTTAACAATGAAAAAATTGTTAAACAACAAAATATCTTTTATTTGTGGGTTGCGGTAAGTTTAATGATTTTTTCATTATTAATCTGGTTGGTAATTAATCGTGCTACTTTATCTCAAAAATTGCAGGCTTACTATGAAAAAAAGGTTAAATCTTTACAGGTAGGTATCCTTATGTTGTTTAATAAAGTTAAAATTTTAATTACCACCAAGGGCATGGAAGTGATTGGGGGGGGTGTACTTGGTTTAAGTGGTCTTTTTGTGTATAATTATTTTAAATCTAAAAAAGAACTACATCAATTAGATATTGCGGCAGATCAAAAGGTTCTGGAATTAACATTAGCAAATTTGAAAGAACAACGGGCGCATGAATTAGCGCTTAAAGCTTTAGAAATTGAATCGGAGAAGGTTAAAGCGCTTAACCAAGTACTAACTAATATCTTTCATAATCCGGTTGTCCCTCGACCAAAAGTGGAGGATCTGTTAATCCTGCGTTGTAAATTTAAGATCGATGAGACCGATCCTGCTCAGGTTAATGGGTTAATTAATGCTTCGCGAGAAGTCGAATTAATTCGACGGAATCAAATGCAGTTGCCGGTTCAACCTGGTGACGTAGTTGAACCCGTGAATGAAGTAATTCCGGGTATGGCACCCTCTTTACCTGTTGCAGATCCAGTAGTTATTCGTCCAGTTGCTTTAGAACCCGGTAGTGAAATTATTAGTGAACCGGGTTCTAAAACTAGTTATGAAACTAATGGGGGCAGTACGCGATCTTTGTCAGTGATCGACAGTCACAGTGATTCTTCTAATCAGTTAAATGAGTATAATAATAATCTGATGTTTTTAGATTATTATTATACTCACTTAACTTTTTTTGATTGGTTATTCCCATTGGGTGTCCAACTAAGTGTCTGGTTCTTCTTGCTTTTGGTAGTTTATGTCCAAGGGTTTAAGGATTATTACGATTCTTGCCGCCTTTTCCCAGATCACTCTTATTGGGAACATGCGGGGTTTAGTGAGCTGCGTTTAATCTCATTTTTCTTATTGGTATTGCTCATTTGCTTCCTCGGGGTTTAATCCCTGACTACTGCTCAACTGGTTTAATTAGTTTACCACCTTACTTTAACCTTAATTTTAATTTAATGTTCTTATTACAAAATCATAGTAATTTATATAAAACTATTGAACCTTTTACCTTAAACTTTGGTCCTCAACATCCAGCGGCTCATGGTGTTTTACGTCTAATTTTAACTTTAGATGGTGAATCGATTATTGATGCAGATCCTCATATTGGTTTATTACATCGTGGGACGGAAAAATTGTTAGAATATAAAACTTATATTCAAGGGTTACCTTATTTAGATCGCATGGATTATGTCTCCATGTTATGCCAAGAACATTCTTATATTTTAACTTTAGAAAAGTTATTAAATGTTACTGTTCCTTTACGGGCTCAATATATTCGTGTTTTATTTGCGGAATTAACTCGTATTTTAAATCATATCATGGCTATTACGACTCATGCTTTAGATGTAGGTGCTTTAACTCCATTTTTATGGGGGTTTGAATACCGTGAACGTATTATGGAATTTTATGAACGGGTGAGTGGGGCGCGAATGCATGCGGCTTATTTTCGTGTTGGTGGTGTCTCTCAAGATTTACCTTTAGGTTTATTAGAAGATATTTTTTTATTTGCTTCTGATTTCCTGCAAAACATTAATGAATTAGAAGAGTTACTAACGGCTAATCGGATTTGGCAACGTCGTTTAGTTGATGTCGGGGTGGTTACTAAAAAACAAGCCGAATTATACGGTTTAAGTGGTCCCATGTTACGTAGCGTCGGCTATGATTGGGATTTACGAAAAAAACAAACCTATGAAATTTATAGCCATTTAAATTTTTTAATTCCTTATACCACTTATGGTGATTGTTATGATCGTTATTTATTACGTATTGAAGAGATGAGACAATCTGTGTTAATTATCTTACAATGTGTGGAACAAATGCCGGCCGGTCCTTACAAAATTGCGGATCAAAAATTAATGTTTTCTAATCGTGCGGTAGTCAAAAATTCAATGGAAGCGTTAATTAATCATTTTAAATATTATACGGAAGGTTTTTCCATCCCTTTTGGTGATCTTTATTTAGCTACTGAAGCACCCAAAGGCGAATTTGGTGCGTATGTCGTGGCGAATAATACCAATAAACCTTATCGTAGTAAATTTAAAAGCCCAGGTTTTATGCATTTACAATTTTTACCGGTAGTGGCCAAAGGTCATTTAATTGCGGACGTCGTTACCATTATTGGGACTTTAGATTTAGTATTTGGTGAAATTGATCGTTAAGGTGCTTTAACGTGGTACACCAGGTATTACTAGTTTTGGATCGAGTACTAATCTGGAGACTAATCTGGAGACTAATTCTGATAATCATCGTTCTAATTATGAGGATACCTCATCAGTCTAATAATTATTAACTTCATGTTAAGACAAAAAAAGTTATATTATCCGTATAATCCCAATAATCCTACTAAATCTGATCCTAAATCCAATTCGAGACAATTTTTAAAAGAAGAAATTAATTTATTAAAAGGCGTTATCTTAAAAAACAAAAATAAATACAAAAGTAAATATGAAATCTTTCTTTTAAATAGTTTTATTGCTAATATTAAAGGTAGTCAAAACATTGGATCTATTTTACAACGTGTTTATGGTTTAGGTTATACTCGATCTTGGAATATTTCCTTATTTTTTACTTATTTTGCGGAAGCTTTTCCCTTTCGTAAAGCTAATCGAACTCATCAACGTTTATTAAATGATTTAGTCGAAGCGAAGAATTATTGTTTAAAAGAAGTTTTATTAAAGGTAAAAAAAATTAATATTTCTTTTTATAAATCGATTAAATGTTATAAAGGCATTCGTCATACTTTATATTTACCAGTCCGGGGTCAACGAACTCATTCTAATGCGCATGTTGCTCGATATTTAAGTAGTGGTACCTTTGAATATGTGCCGAAAAAACCCTCGAAAAAAACTAAAAAATTAAGTAAATATAGCCGTCGTAAACCCTTTTTAGTGGAAGCTTCTCAATCACGTTATCAACGTTTATTAAATAAAAATTATGTAGAATATTGTAAAACTAATCCTTTACAATTTAAATATTTAATGAAAAAAGGTAAATTAGGGATTTTCTCGAAAATTTTAAAAGATAAACAAAAAGCGGCTAAAAAAGCTTTAAAAAAAGCTAAAAAATAATTGATTTAACGATTGTTAATAAAAGTTTCTTTCCCTATAATTATTAATAAATGGCACAAAAAACTCCCTTACCAACTAAAACTGTACATTACGCTGATCGCTGGAATGGCACTTGGTTCTCTGATTTATCGAATTTTAAACATAAATATAAAGAAGATTTTTTTTTACGTTTTTTAATTACTTACCATTTACGTATGAAACGTTTATGGTTACAATTTTTATCGATTAATAATAGTGGTGGTTTTAACTTTTTTCAAATTGTGACGTTACAATCGCAAAAACCGATTAAAATCAATAGCTTACTTTATCCTAATAAATTTGCTAAGCAGCATTTAGAACGTAGCCAAAAAGCTTTGAATACTACGGCTTATTTTGAAGACGGTGAAGAAAGTAAGTTGTGGACCAAAAGATTAACGGTGCAAAAACACAAACGTTGGTTAATTACTTTATCGTTTCGTTTAAAGCATCTAAAAAGTTATGGGATGTTTTATCGACAACAGACTTTTAATCAACAACTTATTAAAGGTACCCAATCGACTGATTTAAGTCAACAAATGGTTAAAAGTTGGTTTTTAGCCAATACGAAATCTCAAATTTTATTACGCTTAGATACCGGTTTCTATTTTTTAAAAGAGCGTCTAACTAATCTATGGCTTTTACCGTCGATCTTAAAAAAACGATTACTTAAAAAAGCTATTAATAATCCGTGGTTAAAAACTTCTTATTTGTTGAATTTACCTACTTTTCGTTTTAAAAAAGTCAAAAAAATCAAAAAATCGGGTAATAAGTCTTTCAAGTCTTAATTATAGTCTTTTAATTACTGACTTGGGTCGCGCCAGCGTTAAATATTAACTTTTGGCTAATGATCTACTAATTTAATTATTAATGGCTCTTTTAAAAATGAACTTAAAGTTATTAACGATCAAACTTTTAAATACTCAAATTACTTACTTTAGCCTTGCAGAAAAATCTTTTACTATCTTATTTACTTCTTCGTCTTTCTTGATTATGATCTTTTTTTTATTAGGCTTAGCGTCTGGCGAAAGTTTAAATATCTTATTGGCTATTTTAGTCAACAATGGTCCAGTAGCTCCTTATTGGATTAGTATTAGTTCTTGTGATCCTTTAAATGGTTCACAGGCACTTGATGTTCCTCTTCCTACTTTAGGTAAGATTCTCCTCGTTAGTTATCACTTCTTTACTGTGGTAATTGAGTGCTATGGTTATTATCACAAGGGCTTGGTACTCGGTTATGCTAATGGTCTATTACTTCATAGTAATAAAACTAAGTTAACTAATCAACCAAACTTACCGGCTTCTTCGGAACCGGAGGTGAAAAAAAAACAAGAGGAGCCGTTTGATTTAACCTCTTTGTCTTATAACACCATGTTTTTACTATTACTTACGTTGATTATTTTTAGTTTGTTGCGTAGTATTTCCCTAAATTATACTTGGGCTGCAATTAGTTCATTTTTTACAATTATTGCTTTTGAATTTCTTGGTTTGTTAGTAACAGCATTATTGTATTGTGCTTTTATTATTTCAATTATTTATAGCTGCTATAGATGGGGCTATTATATTGGGCAATTAAATCATGACTATGATTGTAAAAAAGAAGAGGTTAAAAACCGATTTTTAAAAAATAATCAGAAAGAGCAAAACGTATTTAGTCTAATCTGGGTATTAGTTCGTATGCTGCTTTGGGTATTAGGCGGGGTTGTTGCTGTCGTCTTTTCTACTACTCCCCATTATTTGCAAACCAAAAAAAACGGACGTTTCTTATTGGTAAAACATAGTGGCTTTGATGTTTTGAGTAATAATATTTTAAAGTTACTAGGCGGAGGAGCTAGTTTGGCGGTAATTTGGGAATTTTTCAAGCCAAAAACTTCGGAAATTTCATTACCGCCATTACCACCTACGATTCACTATGTCACTCACATTACTGAAGTTGTTAAAAATCCTGGTTTGAATACTTCGACCGTTGTAATCGGGGCAGTGGCGTTGGTGGGTGTCACGTCTTTAGTATCTTATTACTTCCACCGAAGTCACCAACTAAAAAACTTAGAAGAGAACATTGGTTTATTACAGGAGAAAATTAAATTCTTCGAAGAACAACCCCATTTAACTTTTAAACAGCAATGGCAACTAATCGAAGCTAAAAAAAAACTTAGCCATTTATTACCTGATAATAACAATGAGGCTGCTGTGGTTAACCGACAACAGGTTGTTGATCATCCGCAACCGGTAGTAGTAAACTTTGAATTTGATCCAAATTTGGCCAATTATTCACCATTGGCAGCCAAACTAGGATTAAAACCCAACCCGTCGGCCGGTGATTATTTTTTACCAGCTAAACCAGCCGCGGTGCCTTCGTTTCACCATGGACCTGGTCCCCGGGTACGCGATAATGCTGATCTTTTATCCAGTCCTTATGAACATGCAGATCTGTTACCGATTATCCCACCAGGTGCCTTATCAGTCTTATTGATGGTTTTTCAGTTGGGGCTATTGTGGGTTAATCATCCGTATTTATTTTGGTTAACTTATGATAGTTCAAAACGGAAATTTGATTACTTAAAGTCTTATGGTTTAATTTCTTTAGGTTTATCAGGTTTATTAGTTCTTCTTGGTGGTATTTGTCTCTACTAATTTAATTATTAATGGCTCTTTTAAAAATGAACTTAAAGTTATTAAATATTAAGGTTTTAAGTAATCAAATTTCGGTTTTTAGCCCTTCAGAAAAATCTTTTTATTTGTTATATACTTGGTCTGATGCTATTTTTTTAAATTATTTAATTAAAAGCCAAGGTCTAGTAATGTTTATTTTTCATGTGTTACAAGCGATGGTTCAGTTTATGATCCGTCGTTATGGGAATGGATTAGTATTACCTGAAGTCGTTACGACTTTAAATACGATGACTTATACTAACTTTTTAGTTGCAGTCGAAAAATATTATTTACGTCAAGTCTGGTTTGGTAATGCGCTAGCGATTACGGCGTTAAATCAATTTACGACTGAATTAATTACGGAATCTAACGCTAAAGCTGACGCCGACTCCATCGGTATCTCGACTTTAAGTTTAGTAGGTCCAAAATTAGAAGCGCTTCAAGCTGTTAATTTTACGTTAAGTGGTCCAAGTCCAATTAATACCGTAGTACCACAAGAGATTACGGTAGCCGAAGAAGTAAATACTTTTCCTTTATTTTCTCCGGTAGCTCATTATGCCAAAGATAATAAAAATGTGTTTGCGGGTTATGGTCATCCATTTCATTTAGTGGATCCCTCTCCATGGCCATTTTGTGTGTCGATGGGTTTATGGTATATTGCGTTTACGACGGTGGCTTGTTTTCATAAATTTTTAGCAAGTCCTTTAAATGTAATTGCGGGTTTAGTCTATTTATGTTTAAATTTAGGTTTTTGGTGGCGTGATGTTATTCGCGAATCGACTTATGAATTTAAACATACGCCTTATGTTCGTCGTGGTTTATTAACTGGGATGCTACTTTTTATTATCTCTGAAATTATGTTTTTCTTTGGTTTTTTTTGGGCTTTTTTTCATGCCAGTTTAGTACCCTCTCATTTTATTGGTGGGGTATGGCCTCCTTTAACCATTGACGTTATTTCACCATGGCAATTACCGTTAGTTAATACTTTATGTTTATTATTATCTGGGGTAACGTTAACCATTGCGCATCGTCAATTAAATGGGTTATCTTATTATAATCAAACGGTCTCTGTTCATTGGCCTTTTGTTCGCCGCTTAATTTTATGGTTACAAGTAACCGTAGCGTTAGGTGTGTTTTTCTTAGGCTGTCAAGCTGTAGAATATTATTTATCTCCTTTTACTTTTCAAGATACGGTGTTTGGGGGGACTTTTTATATTTTAACCGGTTTACATGGTATGCATGTTTTAGTCGGGACTGTTTTTTTAATTGTTTGTTTATGGCGTGCTTCTCGTTTACATTTTACTATGTGGAAACAAGTAGGGTTTAAATCAGCGGTGTGGTATTGGCATTTTGTTGATGTAGTTTGGATTTTTCTATTTTTAGTTATTTATGTGTGGGGTGGTTTATAATTGAACCCTCTTGTAATACTTAGCCACTAGTTTTTAATGACTGGTAGCTAGTCGTTAATAGTAATCATTAGTTATGTCCTCTTCGACGCTTTTTTTCCAAATCATAATAAAGTTAATATGACCCTTTAAATTAATAATTAGCCTACAAAGGCGTATCTTTTAATTGGTAGAACTATGGTTTCATAAATCAGTAATAGGGGTTCCAATCCTATTATCTCTCAAATTTGGAAGGTATCCTAATTCCTTGGAACTTTGTTTTCTAAACAAGAAAATCAAGTTGGAAAAAGGTCCAAATTCAGAAAATTGTATTTTCTGTACAAAATTTGGGGTTTTAATTGATACCGAATTTAAGTAACTTAATTTTAAAAACTAAAAATGGGTGAGGCTAAATTTCGTGATTTGGGGGTGAGCCAGGGAGTACCCTAGCCAAATTTTCATCAAACACCTAAAATCAGCTGATTCTGTTGCCATCACTTATAAGTCCATTGAAAATAAGCGATGAATGTTTCATGGTGGTTGTGTAATTCTTGATTAATTTTTTCTTAGTCTGTTTCATCTTTTTTCATACGTTCTTGTTTTTCATAAGAAGTTAATAAAAATAGTGTACTTTGTCTACCGTAGGTACATTTCTCTTTTTTAAAAAACCATGCTTTATTAACAAAAGCATCGTTTTTCAACGTGTTGGTCGGGGATAATAAAAATAGTGTACTTTGTCCACCGTGGGGACATTTCCTTTTTTAAAAACTGTTGCTTTTCTACGTGCTTGTTGGGGATAATAAAAATAGTGTACTTTATCCACCGTGGGGATATTTCCTCTTTTTTTAATTACGATTATAAATTTATAATTTTAAAAATACTTTTAAATAGAAGAAATTTAAATTGATAATTAAAAAATACTTTTCCATAGAAAACATAGAAGAATGACCAATTTAACCCCCTTTAACAAAGGTATAACTTAGATTTTTAAGCTGAAGAATGAGAGGTGGAGCAACGTCTGTCGTTTTCTCCTTCTTTGATGACGACGCGTGGTTAATTAAAATTAACCCGGGAAAGAAAAATTACCAGAATTCATTAGATTGAGGCTGGGCGGAAGAAGAAAGTTAGATGCAACCGTTGCAAGGGATGCCAAAACCGGAGTTTCCCGTCGGTTGCTTAAGCGGCTAATTTTCTTCCCTGGCAGTTATAAAGGTTAAAGTTATTAAAGGGATTAACAACATCATATTAATAGTCTATGTTAGTTTTAAATAGTTATAACTCTTTATTAATTGGGTGTTTAACTTGGCCTTTATGGAGCGCTATTGTGTGCGGCTTTTTTGGTAATCAATTAGGTGTGATTTGGGCACCACGTTTTGCTGTCTTTAGTTTATTAATGTCGTTTTTAATTTCCGTTTATTGCTTATTCTTTGTCGGTTTGGCTAATCAACTGACTATTATTCCATTATTTACTTGTTTTAAGATCCCAGTTTTTATGGATCCTTTAACTTTACAAACCAGTGTTGACTACCAAGCTAATTGGGCTTTATTGTTTGATAGTTTAACGATGGTGATGTTAATTGTAATTACGAGTGTGTCGGGTTTAGTTCATTTATATGCCACCAGCTACATGGCGAATGATCCCCATGTTACTCGCTTTTTCAGTTGTCTATCGTTATTTACTTTTTTTATGTTAATGTTAGTCACGGCTGAAAATTATTTTCAATTATTTGTTGGTTGGGAAGGGGTTGGTTTATGTTCTTATTTGTTAATTACCTTTTGGTATACGCGTTTACAAGCTAATAAAAGTGCGTTACAAGCCGTTGTGGTTAATAAAGTCGGTGATTTAGCTTTAGTGCTTGCTTTATTATTATTATTATTAACGTATCATGATACTTCCTTTCAATATTTATTCCAAGAATCCAGTTTAAATCTATTATTATTAAATTTTTATATTGGTTATTGGCATTTTTCTTTAGGAGAAGCGATCGGGTTTTTATTTTTTATTGGCGCGGTTGCTAAATCAGCCCAAATTGGATTACATACTTGGTTATTATCGGCGATGGAAGGACCAACGCCAGTTTCGGCTTTATTACATGCCGCCACCATGGTAACGGCCGGGATTTTTTTAATGATTCGAGGTAATCCGATTTTAAGCTATGCACCAACTACGTTAACTTTAATGATTTTAGTCGGTGCTTTAACGGCTTTTTTTGCAGCTACTTGTGGTTTAGTGCAACATGATATTAAAAAAATTATTGCTTTTTCGACGTGTAGTCAATTAGGTTATATGTTTTATGCTTGTGGTTTAGGTAATTTTACGGCTAGTTTATATCATTTAACTAATCATGCTTTTTTTAAAGCCTTATTATTTTTATGTGCTGGAGCCGTAATTCACGCTTTACAAGGGGAACAAGATTTACGTCGCATGGGTGGTTTAGCTCAATTAATGCCGATGACTTATGTCGCTATGCTAATTGCGTCGTTATCTTTATTAGGTTTTCCCTTTTTAAGTGGTTTTTATTCCAAAGATATTATTATTGAATTAGCTTGGGCTCATTATACGATTCCGGGTACTTTTGCTTTTTGGTTAGCAACGTTCTCGGCCTTTTTAACGGCTTTCTATTCAACTCGTTTATTATACTTAGTTTTTTTATCGCCAACTAATGGTTATAAAAATATTTATAAAACGGTTCATGAAAGTGATGAAGTCATGTTATGGGCTTTTCGCCCTTTAATTATTGGTAGTATTTTTTCTGGTTATTGTATTAAAACTTTATTTATTAGTTTTGGTTCGACGTTCTTTTTAAGTTCTTCGCTATCCAATTTAACGGGTTTTGCTACTTTATTAGAAGCTGAATTTTTACCTTTTTTTATTAAATTAATTCCCGTGATTTTTAGTTTTACTGGTTTATTATTAGCTTTACAGCTGTATAATAATGTCGGACACCTAACTTTTTTAGTAGAAACTCAAATGAAAGTTTTATGGATTAAAGAAATCCATACTTTTCTTATTAAAAAATGGTATTTCGATATTTTATATAATCGTTATATTGCTAAAGTTTGTTATCAAGCGGGGGCTGATTTTTATAGTTTAGGTGATCAAGGCCTATTAGAATTTGTGGGTCCTCAAGGTTTATATAATCAGTTAGTCGTCGTGCCTAATGTTAAATCTTTAGAAGTTACCGTCTTATATAATTTAGTGTTTTTTAGTCTAGGTCTGATCATTTTTACTCAAACTTTAGATTTTTTTGCTTTCTTTTAATCAGCGGTTAAATCAGCTGCTAGTTGCTTCCATCATTTAGTATCCTGGTTGCTAAGTAGTTGGGTTCATTAACTTATAATTTTTTTATGTTATTATTCTCTACTTTTAATAATCTGTCTGGGTTAAATTCTCCTGTTGTTTATTTTAATAAGGAAGAGTTACAATTCGATTTATTAGATGAATTAGAAACTACTGAAGACTCTAGTTGGTCTCATTGGTGGTCTAATGAATTAGCTGTTGATTTCAGTTCTATGGGTCAAGTTATTACGGCGGCTGATAACATTGTGACGGTGCGTGGTTTAAATGATGTCATGGTTGGTGAAGTTGTTTACGTATTATACTCTTTTGTTGGTGCTAATGACGTGGTGACCATGGGTGAAATTGTTGGTCAAGCGTTAAACTTAAATAATGACGGTACTACGGGGGTTGTCTTATTTGGGGATGAAACTTTAATTTTAGCTGGTAATATGGTGTTTGGGTCGGGCCGTTTATTATCGGTAGTAGTGGGTGCTTCTACCTTTGGCCAAGTAGTTAATGCCTTAGGGGAAGTTGAATTAGCCGGTGCTAATAATACTTCAATTTGTATGAGTCCCGGTAATTATGATGTCATTGATATTGCTAATAAATTAAGTGCATTATTAAATGATGCTTCTTATCTGACTAGCTTAAAAGAAACTGGTTTAGATTGGACTAATACTCAATTAGATATGTTAGCTTGGGGGGAAACTTTAGCTACTTATTTAAAATATCAATGGGCTACTGAAATGAATACTGTACCTTATCGTAGCGTTTCGGCTGTGGAAACTAAAGCTCCGGGGATTATTCAACGTCGTAGTGTTAATCGCGCCTTATATACGGGGATCAAAGCCATTGATGGTTTAATTCCAATTGGTCGTGGTCAACGTGAATTAATTATTGGTGATCGTCAAACTGGTAAAACGACGATCGCTATTGATACGATTTTACGTCAAAATACTGGTGCTTGGTTACCCGAGACTCAAATTTATGATGTTTTTTCCATTTATGTGGCAATCGGTCAAAAACGTTCTTTTGTGCGTCAATTATTTTTACGTATTGGCGCTTATGATCGTTTAGATTCCACTTTAATTGTGGCTGCTACTGCTTCTGAACCGGCAGCTTTACAATTTTTAGCACCTTATACTGGGGCCACTTACGGGGAAGCTTTACGTGATTTTAAAAAAGATGCTGTTATCATTTATGACGATTTATCGAAACATGCCGTAGCTTATCGTCAAATGTCTTTATTATTACGTCGTCCACCAGGTCGTGAAGCCTATCCAGGTGATGTGTTTTATTTACATTCTCGTTTATTAGAACGTGCCGCTCAAATGAGTACTGGTGGTTCTTTAACGGCTTTACCGGTTATTGAAACTCAAGGTGGTGATGTAACTGCTTATATTCCAACTAATGTTATTTCTATTACTGATGGTCAAATCTTTTTAGAAGCGGAAATGTTTCATAAAGGGATTCGTCCAGCCATCCATATGGGTTTATCGGTTAGTCGTGTTGGTTCTGCTGCGCAAATCAAAGCGATGAAACAAGTAGCTGGTTCTTTAAAACTTCAATTAGCTCAATTCCGTGAATTAGAATCGTTTGCTTCTTTTGGTGGTGAATTAGATGAAACTACGATGATTATCATTAATCGTGGTATGCGTTTAGTAGAGCTATTAAAACAAGCGCCTTATAAACCATATGATGTTCATTGGATTATTGCTGGTTTATATGCTGGTTCTTTTGGTTTTTTAGATAGTTTACCGGTTAACAAAGTCGGTGAATTTGAAACTAAATTAATTAACTATTTAGATAATAATCCAGCTTTTGTTTCGTTATTAAAACGCGCTGGTCAAATCAATCCGGTGACTAAACGTTTATTAACGAAATTAGTTCGTCAATTAGTTAATTCTTTAAAATAAAAATAATTTCGATCATGTTACTATGGCTAAAATTAAAATTAAAAGAAATGTTATTAAGTGTTTGTCAAATGGATATCGCCCTTAGAAAAATTGTGTTACCAATTCTTATTGTTATTAACCTCTATTATGGAAGTTCCAGGATTAATTTAAGCTTAATCTTTAGTTATGCCGATGTAGCAGAGACTGCTTCCAGTGTATATGTTGCTGGCCTTTTCTATGCTTTAGTTTTATTTACTTTTTATAGTTTTTTGCTTAATCAGTGGATTAATTTAGGTTATGGCTTAGGTTATGACCAACAACCCTTTGTTCAATCTTTTATTATTAATACCGGTTATTTACTTCTGTATCATTTAATTTATTTGGTATTCTTAATGATTTTAACTTGGGTGTTAATGGATTATAGCCACTTAACCTTTGTTAATTCGAATACGCCATCAGTGGGATTAGTCACGGTTTTAGTTTTAAAACCTGATTTTATTAATTCTATGGTTTGTTGGTCCTTAATTGCTAATGTGCCTCAAATCTGTGGGGTGACTGGAATTTTAATTTTAATGGCTTATGTCGTAGCTTATCGCCAAGGGTTACAACAGATTAATAATCAATTGCCCTGTTCGACCTACGAATTTCAGTTTTCGTGGAGTAAATACTGTCGACAACAGAATTTATTTAAATTGTTACAGGGAGGATTTTTAATGGTCTTTTGTTATGTAGTCTATACGGTATTTAATGCACCCGCCTCTAATATCAAAGCGCGGGCTTATTATCAGGCGAATAAAACCTATTTCAACAACGGGTTAGGTTTATTTAGTTCTAACTTAATTATTTCAACAACGGGTGTTAAACTCTTTTTTATCATCTTATTTATCGGTTGGCTCGGTTATGGTTCCAATATTGTCTTTTTTACACTTTTTCAAGGGTTATTAAGTCTGGTGATTCCGTTGTTGAGTTTTTATGTTCGAGTGCTAGTTGATTTTGATGAGTATTGCCGGTATACCTCTTATCAAACATATCCCTCCTTAAACTGTATTGTCATCATGTTAGTCGTTTATTTCCTAATGTTATTAGGATTGGGAGTTTTATGCTTTTCTTAACCAGTAACCAGTAATTATAATTCATGACTTTTTTACAACAAAATTTATTAATTTTATCAGCTTCTTGTGATCGCCCAGAACCTTGGCAATTATCCTTCCAAGATCCTGCTAGTCCTGTATTTGAAGGGATTATTAATTTACATCATGATGTAATGACTTTATTATTATTTATCTTAGGTTTAGTGTCGGTAGTGATGGGTACGGCAATTTATTATTTTAATAGCTCTCGTTATCAACCTACGACGATTTATACGGGTTTAGTTCATAATACTCCCTTAGAATTTGTGTGGACTTTAATTCCTTGTTTAATTTTATTGGTGATTGCTATTCCCTCTTTTGCTTTAATTTATTCGTTAGATGATATTATTAATCCGAAATTAACCATTAAAGTAATTGGTCATCAATGGTATTGGACTTATGAATATGGTGAAATTGCGGACGATAATACCTTATTAACTGATCCTTTAACTCAACAACCCAAAAATTATGATAGTTATTTAGTTAGTGAAGATAGTTTAGATACGACCTTAACTGATGAATACGATATCATGAAAGATTTAACTGAAGTGCGCGTATTACGTTTATACGAAGTGGATAATCGTTTATTATTACCTTCACGTGAACATATCCGCTTTTTAATTACGTCGGCTGATGTATTACATAGTTGGTCAGTACCATCTTTAGGTATTAAAATTGATGCTTGCCCAGGCCGTTTAAATCAATTTAGTGTTTTTATTAACCGTCCTGGTGTTTTTTATGGTCAATGTTCTGAAATTTGTGGTGTAAATCATGGTTTTATGCCCATTGTTATTGAAGTTTTACCCTAAGTTATTACTGAAGCTTAACAATGATTAGCAAGGATTACATTTTATTGTTGTTTCTAAGCTAGTCTGTTCTGTCTTGTAATTAACATAATTTGATCATTCCTGTCGAATTTGATATTGATATTGATGGAAGCTTGCCTTAATGTTAAAGTATACAATCACTGGAAGGGCCATTA
>Ga0136644_10000419_pt1 | contig 34069 bp, 31 predicted proteins | sample C_130820_EF_Meta_FD_94780 | JGI IMG/M metagenome (GOLD analysis project Ga0136644, IMG submission 94780) | Freshwater microbial communities from Lake Croche, Canada to study carbon cycling - C_130820_EF_MetaG (v2) (version 2) | ecosystem: Environmental > Aquatic > Freshwater > Lake | place...
AGAGCAGTAGGTAGAATTTATCAAGGATTGCAGAAAGAATTGTATCTAGGAAATCTTGATTCTCTTAGAGATTGGGGTTATGCTGGAGATTATGTTGAGGCCATGTGGCTCATGTTGCAGCAAGAAACCCCGGATGATTATGTCATCGCTACAGGACAAATGATTTCTGTTAAAGAATTCTTGGTAAAAGCATTCGAATACGCAGGTCTAAAAAATTATCAAGATTATGTAAAAATTGATTCAAAGTATTTCAGACCAGCCGAAGTAGACCAATTGCTAGGTGATTCAACCAAAGCAAGAAATGTTCTTGGATGGAATCCAAAAGTAAACATTGATGGTTTGGTAAAAATGATGGTCGATCATGACATGGCATTGGCCAGAGAAGAATTCATGATTCATCATATGACTAAAACAAAGATTGATCCAAAAAAGTATGAAATCAGTTATTCTTAACGACAGTCATTTTGGCTATAAAGCCGATTCTCCTATCGTATTGGAATACTTTCTGTCCTTCTATGAAGGACAATTATTTCCTTATTTAAAAGAAAACAACATAAAAACCATCTTTCATTTGGGGGATGTTTTTGACCGAAGAAAGTATATAAACTTTAGAACACTTCAACAAGTTCGCACAAGGTTCTTTGAACCTCTCAGGGATATGGGAGTTAAGTGCATTGCCATCTGCGGTAACCATGACACGTATTATCGCAACAACAACAATGTAAATTCATTGCAGGAATTGGTTGCGCCTTATCAGAACTGGGAAATTTATTCAGAGCCCACGGAGATTCAGACTTCAGCCGGTTGTGTGGCTCTTGTACCGTGGATCAATCCAGAGAACGAATCTGCTTCTGCAAAGTTTATTTCTGAGACTACTTGTTCATTGATGTTGGGGCATCTTGAACTGTGCGGCTTTCAAAGCATTCGAGGAATCTTTATAGATCAAGGATATGACCCAAAACATTTTGACAAATTTGAGTATGTTCTTACTGGGCATTATCACATCAAGTCTAGCAGGGACAATATACATTACTTGGGTACACAATACCAAATGGCTTTCTCGGATGTTTGGGAGCCAAAAGGATTCCACGTTTTTGATTTCTCGGACAGGACGCTGGAATTTATCGAAAACCCTAGAAAACTTTTCTATACGTTTGACTATAACGAAGACGAACCAGAGAAACTCGACTATTCGAAGTTTAAAGATTGTTACGTCAAAATTTTTATCAAGAAGCGCACGAAAGGTCCGGCATTTGAAAAATACATGGATAAATTCTATGAAGCGGGTGTGGCAGAACTGGCTGTGACCGAAGAGGTTTCATCTAACCCAGAACTGGTTGCCGTAGATGTCCATAAAGACACCTTGGAACTATTGCATGAAGAGATTGGTACCATAGACGAGAAATCTATTGATAAACAGTTTCTTGCCAAGATCATAGATGAAGCATATAATTCTGCATTGTCAAAGGATGAAGAGTGATTGAATTCTTAACTGTACGTTTTAAAAATTTTGGATCGTTTGGTAATAATTTTTCAGAAATTAACTTAAACAGCCATAAGACCACTTTGGTGACTGGAACTAACGGTCACGGAAAGTCTTTTGCTCTATTGGACTCTCTGTGCTTTGCTTTGTTTGGAAAACCATTTCGACCAATCAATATACCTCAACTGGTTAACACCGTAAACGGAAAGGGATGCCTTGTTGAACTTGAATTTAACAAGGCCGGATCACATTACTTGATTCGCCGTGGTCTATCTCCAAAGATCTTTGAGATTCATAAAAATGGAGAGATGTTGGATCAAAATGCTAAATCCAAAGATTATCAGGAAATGTTTGAAGAGCAGATCCTAGGATTTGATTATTCTGCTTTCAAGCAAGTAGTAATCCTTGGAAAGTCAAACTTTATTCCATTCATGCAGTTAACTCCAATGGAACGTCGAAAGATCATCGAGGGTCTTCTCAATCTCGACATCTTGGCTGATATGAATCAGTATGTCAAAGGACAACTTGGATCTTTAAAAGTTTCAATTGTTGAACATCAAAGTTTGTTAAAGATTGCTCATGAAAAGATTAAATCCCAAAAGGAATTTTTAGAGCAAGTAAAAAACAGCAATGATGATGATATAAAAGTCATTGTAGATCGTATTGCCGAATACAATAAACAGATAGATGGAGATAAAGAAGAACAAACAGCTCATTTAGAAAAGCATAAAACCCTTTCTGATGAAATAAAAAAGAACAACAAAAAGATTGAATCTCTAAAAGATGTTCCTGCAATGCTTATTAAAGCAGAAACCTTAAAAGCAACTTTGTTGGAAGAAATAAAAGCATTGGAGGAAAATGCAACCTGTAAATGTTGCTTACAAGTTCTTCCACCTGAACAAAAACAAAAGCATCTTCAAGAAAAACACAGAAAAGCAGAAGAATGCTTTGAGGCACTTAAAGTTGCAAGGAAAAAAGAAGTTGAGTTGGAAGAGTTTAAAAAAATAGCAATTAAACTCGATGCTTCTTTAAAAATAATAATTGATGATATGCAAGGTTTGAATTATCGAATTGGAAATGCTGAATCCAACATAAAAGTTTTGGAGAAGGACAAGAAAGAAAAAGAAGCAGCCAGCAATCTTACTTCACTGTTAAATAGTCTTGAAACTTCAGAACAAAAGAAAAATGAAATCGCAAAGCAACTTGAAAAATTTATTTCAGAACAGATTCACTATGATGTGGTCTATGATATCCTCAAAGATGGCGGTCTTAAGAGCCGGATTATCAAGCATTATGTTCCCATCATCAATGGACTCGTCAACAAGTTCCTCGGAAAACTTAATCTCTATGTTGACTTCACCATCGATGAGGAATTCAAGGAAACAATCAAGTCCAGATACAGAGATGCATTCTCATATTCCTCTTTCTCTGAGGGAGAGAAACAACGCATCGACTTGGCGATCCTGCTGACTTGGCGTGAAGTAGCCAAGATGAAGAATAGCCTTAATTGCAATCTATTAATATTTGATGAAATTTTGGATTCATCATTGGATGCAAGTGGCACCGAATCATTTATGAAGATTCTTAACAAGATGAAGAACAAGTGTTCTATTTATATCATAAGCCATAAAGCAGATTCATTGATTGATAAGTTTGATCAAACTTTGCAATTTGAAAAGAAAAATAATTTTTCTAAAATCAAAGTTCAGGTATAAATATATTTGTATTCACGTAAATTGGAGATATAATAGAGCCATGAATGAAGACAGCTTTGAAAAGTTTACCAATCGCCGCAAGAACAAGCCTACCGGCTTGAGTAAGAAACAGCAAAAGAGAAATGTTCGTGGTAATCGCCATGAGCAAAAACAGCAATTGAACGATAGTGTTTATCGTAAAGATTTTGAATAATTTACAGAAAGATTTATATGAGTACTGTGACAAAAATGCGTTTGAGCAAAGAAACCTATAGCATTCTCAAGAATTTTGCAGCCATCAATTCCAACATTCTGATTCAACCCGGAAACGTTTTGAAGACAGTTTCTGCGGGAAGAAATATCTATGTTGAGGCTAAAATTGCCGAAGAATTTGATGTTGATGTTCCCATATGGGATCTTAATAAGTTTCTTGGTGTAATCAGTATGTTTGCGAATCCCGATCTGGAGTTCCACGATAATCATGTCGTAATCTCTAATGGTCGTTCAAGCGTCACTTATTATTATTCTGAACCATCACTCCTGACAGTTCCAACCAAAGAACTGAAGATGCCAAAAAGTTCTACTAAATTTGATCTAGATGAAAAAGATTTGAACGAAATCCTCAAGGCAGCAAGTATTCTTCAGGTCAGTGATCTTCGTCTTGTTGGTGGTGATGGACAACTTGTTATCAGCGTAGATGATTCCAGTCAGAGCACCAGCAACAGTTTTGAAATTGTTATTGATGAGAACTACACTGATAAGGATTTTGAAGGAACAATAAATGTTTCTGAAATCAAGTTTATTCCGGGTTCATACACTGTAGAACTCACTGATACTATTATTTCTAAGTTTACACACAAGAGTCTGGATCTTTCTTACTACATCGCTATCAAGCGGGGTTAAACGTGTCTGATGTGAATAATCTACTTTGGGTCGAAAAGTATCGCCCCAAAACACTATCTGATTGCATTCTTCCAATCGATCTTACCAAGATCTTTCAGGGTATGATCAAGGAAGGTACAATTCCAAATATGATGCTTTATGGCAAGGCGGGCACGGGCAAAACTACTGTTGCCCGTGCCCTTGCACGTGATTTGGGTGCCGATAGCATCATCATTAACTGCTCCGAAGAAAATGGTATTGATACTCTCAGAACAAAAATTCGTAATTATTGTTCAACAGTCTCACTTAATGGCGGACTAAAGATCGTCATCTTGGATGAGTTTGATTATGCAAACGCACAGTCAATTCAACCAGCATTGCGTGGAGCAATTGAAGAATTTGCAAATAATTGCAGATTTGTAATGACTTGCAACTATAAGAGTAGGATCATCGAGCCCCTTCACTCTCGTTGCACCGGTATTGACTTTACGGTTCCAAATAGTGAAAAGGCACAAGTTGCATCTGAAGTATTGAAGCGTATTGAATTTATCTTAAACAGTGAAAAAGTTTCATATGACAAACAAGTATTGATTAATCTTGTCAAGAAGCATTTTCCTGATGTACGCCGAATCATCAACGAGTTGCAGAGATATTCTTCTTCTGGAAAGATTGATGTTGGAATCCTTGCACAGGGTAGCAGTGAATCCTATAAAGAACTATTGGGGTTCATGAAGGGTAAGGACTTCGTAGGATGCCGTAAATGGGTTGTACAAAATTTGGATCTGAATACTGCTGATTTCTTCAAGCGTCTGTATACTGAACTATATACAGCGCTTAAACAGAATTCAATTCCACAGGCTATTCTGATTATTGCAGAGTATCAGTACAAGTCTGCATTTGCTGCAGACCAAGAGATCAATACCATGGCACTAATTGTACAACTTATGATGGACTGTGAGTTTAACTGATGAAACTTAAAGATTTCTTATCTAGTATCAATCACAATAAGACTCCACTTTTAGATAAAGACGAGGCCGATGCTCGTCTTTATCCTCCCTTTGTAGTAAATAGATGTCTATCATATTTTGCCGATACAATATTTCACGCAAATGAAATGAACTGTGCTCCTTGGTTGGACAACAAAACGCAGTTTGATTTCTATAGAATTGGTGTTCGAAAAAAGAAAAGGTTTTCTCCTTGGCTTAAAAAGGAAACCGAGGATAATATTAAAGTAATTCAAGAAGTCTATGGATACTCAGAACAGAAGGCTAGAGAAGTACTAAATATATTGCGTCCCGAGGATCTTGAGATATTGAAAAAATCTCTTGAAACTGGCGGGATAAAGTAAATAAGGATTGTGTATGTCTGATGTATCTAATAGTATTTTTAAAGATGTTGGTGTCCATATAAAACTTTTTGACCCAGAAGATTTTATGGTAATACGTGAAACTCTTTCGCGTATCGGAGTTTCCCCCAAAGGAAAAAAAATTCTTTACCAATCATGTCATTTGATTCATAAAAATGATGTATATGTATTGGCTCACTTTAAAGAGTTGTTTGGATTAGATGGACTTCCTTCAAATATTACGGAAGAAGATTTAAAACGCAGAAATGCAATTGTAAAATTACTTGAAGAATGGGAACTTCTTGAAGTAGTTGATAAAGATAAAATTACCGACAGTATGCCTATCAGTGGGTTGAAGATCATAAAACACACTGAAAAGGAAGAATGGGAATTGATTCCCAAATTTAATACAGGATCATTACGTAAATTTTTTAATTCATAAGGATGAGTATGCATAAACTTACATTGAGCATGATTGTAAAGAACGAGGCACCAAATATTGAACGGTGCATTTCCTCTGTCGCACCTTTCATTGATTATTATGTTATCTGTGATACTGGATCCACAGATAACACCAAGGAAATAATCAAGAAATTCTTTGATGAAAAGGGAATCCCTGGTGAAATCCTAGACCATGAATGGAGTGACTTTGGAACCAATAGATCCAAGGCACTTGAAGCATGCCTCGGTAAGACCAAGTGGGCCATGATGATTGACGCAGATGATTTCATTGTTGGAACTCTTCCAGTAGATAACTTCGATGATTCTCTTGATGGTTATGTCGTAACCATCAAGCGTGGTGAATTCCATTGGTTACGCGCACAACTATTCAATGTAGCAAAGAAGAAGTGGTGGTATGAAGAGCCTCTTCACGAATATGCAATGTGCGAACAACCAATGAATGTACAAAAACTTGAAGGCGATTATGCATGGGAAGTTCGTACAGAAGGTTGCCGTGCTCGTGCTTCGTCAAATGATACTGAAAAGTATACAAAGGATTATTATACTCTAAAGAGTTATTTGGATAAGGATCCAAACCAACCAAGAAAACAATTTTATGCAGCACAGTCTGCTTTTGATGCACGTATGTATGAAGTTGCTGAAAAAGAATACTTGGCCAGAATTGCTCTTGGAGCATGGCATGAAGAGGTTTTCTTCTCTTGGATGCGGGTAGGAATGTGTCGAGAATTCCAAGGAAAGCCAGTTGAACAGATTGCAGATGCATTTATGATGGCATTTGAAACCGCTCCAAACAGAGTAGAGCCATTATACCATCTTTCATGCATCTATCGTAAGTATAATCGTCCAAGAAATGCATTCTTGGTAGCCTCTTTGGGTCTAACTATTCCTGTACCAGAAAATGATATTCTGTTCGTGGATAAAGCCAACTATACTTGGGGAATTTTTGATGAGATAGGAACCACGGCTTTCTATGCTGGACGACCACAAATTGGCCTAGGTGCTTGTGAAAAATTGTTAAAAGAATCTTATTTGCCACCAGAACATCGTGAAAGAGTAGGAAATAACTACAAAATTTACGTTGAAGGGTTGCAAAAAATGCAGCAGGAAATGTTAGCAAAGCAACAAGAATGGTCTCAAAAAGTTATAAAAGAATCTAATAAAACTACGTTAAATATGAGTCCACAGGCTGCAACAGTGAAACTCTGATAACTATTCTCTGTCCTAAATATAGGAGAACCAATAATAGCCCTTAATAAGGCTATTATTATTTGGAGATCCTAGATGTCTGATACTTTTAATCCAACCGCAGTAAAAGGTGATACGATTACCTTTAGTATGATTTTAAAAGGCGCAACCGGTGCATTATACAATTTTACCGGAACAACTTTATCCATGCAGGTCAGAAAAAGTTATCACCCAAGTGGATTGTTGACATCTTATCAATTGTATGTTCCAGCAAATGCACCATATACTCCAGTAGATGGGGTTACCGGAGGTTTGGCTATAGATATAACACAAGGATTGATTTATGTGACCATAGGATCGAGATATACATTATCATTTTCAGATTATGCTCCTTCATTCTATGACATACAAATGCAATATCCCAATAATGGTGGTGTAGTTACAATATTGCGTGGAAACATTGAAACCCTACCAGACGTAACACAAAACACTTAATATGTCAAGTTCAAGCAGAACAATAAATGTAACAGTAAACCCAACTCCTTATGCAGTACAAGGAGCACAAGGAAATACTGGTCCAATTGGCCCAACAGGAGCACAAGGAAATACAGGTTTAGGATTTCCTTTATTAAATTTTACTGGAACAATTGTAGTAAATTATGGTACTTCCAGTACAATTACCGTAGATCAGGCATTTGGAACAAATGCATATAATGTAAATCACACTGTAAAAATATATTTTCCATCTCTAAGTCGTTACATATATGGAACTATAACAAATTATGTTGGTTATTCTTTAACTATACTGCAAGTATCTGGTACTGCAGTAAATAGCACTTCAGCAAGTTCGGGAACCGTTATTTTTGATGCACTTGCATCTGATAGCGGAAATGCCACTCAAATTCAAATAAGCAATCAAGGTGTAGGTTCAACTCCAGTTTTTCCAGTATTTGCAACAGGTACTGGAAGCCAGCCACTTTTGGTTGACAGTGGAACCGTAACTCCATTGAGATATATACCATCAAATGGAGCACTACAATTAAATTCAGTAAATTTAGTTGGTGTTACTTTAGGTGATTATACCGGACTAGTTTTACAAGCAACAGAAATAAGTGCAACTGGATATTTTTATTTTAAAGCAAATACTGGAATATATCTGCAAGATGCAAATTATATTCAAATTGGAGATGTTCAGGGAGTATGCAGCGGTACAGTTTTAGAGGTTTTGGGTAATCCGAGTCTCAATAAAATACAATTAAGAAATTTTCAAACTAATACCGACACCCATCTTTCTGTAAATAGAAATACAAATTCATCTCAAATATATGCACTTGAAATAAATCAATCTTCCGGGCAGTCTATAAAATTAATAAACAATGATATACTTGGAGGAAGTCCCACAAACACAACAACATTTGATGTGTCTACTGGTGGAAATTTAATAATTGCTCCTAGCGGTGGGAAGGTTTTTGCTTCTGGAGATTTAAATGTAAGTGGAACTTATTATGGAAATGTTATACAAAAAGTAAATGGACTTACGGGACAAATTACTTTTGTTGCTGGCACCAATACTGGTATAACAATTTCAGGAAATAATATTACAATATCTTCCACGGGATTGACTGCTGGCGTGTCATCTTTGAATGGTCTTAGCGGCGCAGTTGTATTGGTAGCAGGATCGAATACTGGAATTTCTCTTTCTGGAAACAATATAACTATTTCTTCTTCTGGTGGAGTAGGATCTACAGGAGCCACAGGAGCAACAGGTCCGCAAGGAAATACAGGAAACACAGGAGGAACTGGTCCAGAGGGTATTCAGGGTATCCAAGGTACCACTGGTAACACTGGTGCTACTGGAAACACAGGAGGAACTGGTCCTCAGGGTTCTCAAGGTCCTCAGGGAAATACTGGTAACACTGGTGCTACCGGAAACACTGGTGGAACTGGTCCACAAGGTCCTCAGGGTATCCAAGGTACCACTGGAAATACTGGTCCTACCGGAAACACAGGAGGAACTGGTCCACAAGGTCCTCAGGGTATCCAAGGTACCACTGGTAACACCGGAGGTACGGGCGGCACTGGTCCGCAGGGTATTCAGGGAAACACTGGAGCAACTGGTGGAACGGGCCCACAAGGACCCACAGGCAATACCGGAGATGTTTATAAATCTACATCTACCAGTTCCATAACTTTAGGCTCTCTTAGTATAGGAAATTCAGTATTTTTGACTGTTCCTTCTGGTCTTGCTTACAGTAAAGTTCAAAGCCTATTGGTGGCCGCTAGCATTACTCAATATTTTAATGGAACGCTTGTAAGTTATGTTGGTACGGGGTTAACACTATCTGTTACTGGTGTTACTGGAACTGGAACACCAAACAACTGGGATGTAAATCTGGCCGGTGCTGTTGGACAAGCAGGTGCTCAAGGACCAAAAGGAAATACAGGAGCAGATTCTACTGTACCTGGACCAACAGGAAATACTGGTGCAACAGGAGCAACTGGTGCCCCCGGTACTACTGGTAATACAGGTGGCACCGGTCCTCAAGGAATTCAAGGTATCCAAGGAAATACTGGAGCAACTGGCTCAACTGGTGGAACTGGACCACAGGGTATACAAGGAATTCAAGGAATTCAAGGAAATACTGGAAACACTGGAGGAACAGGCCCAGCCGGACCCACCAGTGGGGTATGGTCTTGGAATGGATTGACTGGCGATCTTCAAGGTGTTTGCACAATTAATGGTGCAACCGGTGTTATTATAAATGTTGCAAAAACAGATCTTGCAAACAATTTTACACTTCTCAATACTTTTGGTGCTGGAATTTCCACTGCGGGCATAACAACCGGTAGTGATATAATTTTACAAAATGGTGAAATTATAAGAAATTCTACAAATGGTAGAGTAGATATTCTTCCCGGCCCATCTGCATCAAGTGGTATAACACAATTTGGAATAGGAATAGATACAACTACTTGGGGATTTGGACCTATTCTAAACGTTAGAAGTTTTACTGGTGGTGCCGCATCTACTAGTACTGCAATTCGTGTTGATAATCCAATTACATTGAACGATTTGATTCCAATAAATTTTGGTTCGAATGCTCAATATTCAATAAATAAAGTATTATACAATTCTGGCACCCCTATATATGGGACTGTACAACTTTCTACAAATGTTACTACTGGGCAGAATAGTGGTGCATTTGCTTTAATAAGCAGTGATGGAATTAATCAGCAAAAAAGAACTCCCGGAGTAACTCACAGCAATCCAAATCTTTATATCTATTCAAAAGGAACTTCAAACAGCACAGACTATATAAGATTTGAACATGGCGGATCTATATCTGGTGCTCAGATAATATCCGGAGGAACAACTGGAATAAGTATACAGCCGGGATCGGGTGTATTGGGTGTCTGTGGTAGTATACTTGCATCTGGAATTTCTTCACCTAATGTAGTTTACAGCGTAAACAGTCAAACAGGTTCTGTTACAAATATTGCGCAAACAGATGCACAAAATACATTTACACTAGTAAATACATTCAGTCAACCACCAAATTTTAACCAAGGATTCAATGTCGTCAATTCTGGTCCCGCTACATTTGGTGGTTTGTCGGCTGATATGAATTACAATACAGTGTATAGAACTACACTTCAGGCTTATTATGAACCTTATATAAGTCCCAGTATTGTTAGTAATTCTTTGACTTTAGATTTATCGCAGGCTCAAGTTTTCGTGGTAACTCTAACTAACACAATCAATAGCATAACAATTCAATCATTACCAGCAATTTCTGGATCAGTTAGATCAACAGGATTTACATTAATTATAAAAGCAAATACTCCAAATCAAACTATAAATTGGGCAAATATTACTAATATTAAATGGCCTAATGGTACTCCTCCAACAAATATGAGTCTTAATACAACGGATATATATTCTTTCATAAATTTGGGAGATTCAACCTGGTTGGGATTTGTTGGTGGTCGTGGATACGCATACACTTGATAACATAAATATATTCACATGGAAGACATTCTTTATGTAACAGTTTATGGATCTCCGTATGGAATACAGGGCCCAGCAGGAGCTACTGGATCTGTAGGTCCCGGTTCTACTGCTATTGGTCCAACAGGACCCCAAGGAATTCCCGGACCTCAAGGTGATGCTGGTCCAATAGGACCCACAGGTCCAATAGGACCTACTGGACCAACAGGTCCACGCGGCCCATCCGGCCCAAGTTATTTTACTACTAGTACTACTGGAATTACATTAGATTCTTTATCCATCGGAAGTTCAGTATCGTTTACCATAAATGATACAAACGTTGGTTATTCTACCAACCAAACTTTGATTGCTTATGCTAGTGCAAACAATTATTTGGTGGGAACAATAACAAGTTACGGCACAAATACAATCTCTTTAAATGTATTAAAAATTGTTGGTTCTGGAACATATTCTTCTTGGCAAATAAATTTGTCGGGAGAAATTGGTATCAAAGGAAATACTGGAGCAACTGGTGCTACGGGTGCCCAAGGAAACACTGGTAACACTGGTGGCACTGGTCCACAAGGAAATACAGGTAATACCGGTGGAACTGGTCCACAAGGAAATACCGGTAATACCGGTGGAACTGGTCCACAAGGAAATACCGGTAATACCGGTGGAACTGGGCCACAGGGAATTCAAGGTAATACAGGAAATACAGGTGGTACAGGTCCTCAAGGTCTTCAAGGAAATACCGGTAATACCGGTGGAACTGGGCCACAGGGAATTCAAGGTAATACAGGAAATACTGGAAATGATGGTATACAAGGTCCAACAGGAGCAACTGGTGCCACAGGACCACAAGGCAACACCGGTGCAACAGGTGCGACTGGTCAGCAGGGACCTACAGGTAATACCGGAGATGTTTATAAATCTACTTCCTTAACATCTGTAACTCTCGGATCTTTGACCGCAGGAAGTTCTGTTATAATGACAGTCCCTTCTGGACTTGCTTATAGCAAAGTGCAGAGTCTATTAATAGCCGCAAGCATTACACAATATTTTAACGCCACAATGGTTAACTATTCTGGTGTTACGCTCACTTTATCTGTTACTGGAGTATCTGGAACTGGAACCCCAAGCAATTGGGATGTAAACCTATCGGGTTCAGTAGGTCAGCAGGGTCCGCAGGGTATTCAGGGGAATACTGGATCAAATTCTACTGTGCCCGGACCAACTGGACCAACTGGGCCTACTGGTTCCCAAGGACAAAAAGGAGATCAAGGATTACAGGGATTGCCGGGAACTAATGGTAAAAATGGTGCTACCGGTAACACTGGTGGCACTGGTCCACAGGGACCGCAGGGTATCCAAGGTACCACCGGTAACACTGGTGCTACCGGAAACACAGGAGGAACTGGTCCACAAGGTCCTCAAGGCATTCAAGGTACCACTGGTAATACCGGTGCAACTGGTGCTACCGGAAACACAGGAGGAACTGGTCCACAAGGTCCTCAAGGCATTCAAGGCATTCAAGGTACCACTGGTAATACTGGTGCAACCGGTGCTACCGGAAACACTGGTGGAACGGGTCCTATAGGAAATACTGGTTTTACTGGTGCAGGATATACTTCTTTATCTACAAAAACTTCTGGTGGTGGTAGTCAACCAACCACAAATATTCAATTAGGAAGTCAAACATTTATATTTAATCCTGATTTGTATACTGCATTCAATGTAGGTAATAGAGTAAGAATATTCCAAAAAAATGTAATAACAAATTATATTGAAGGAGATTTAACAGGATTAACTTCATCACCCGGAGTTAATACTTCGTTTACAATCAATGCAAATTATTTAAATGGAGATAATACAACATCTACAAATGCATGGACGATGTCTCTTTCTGGAACACAAGGAAATACTGGTGCAACAGGAGCACAAGGAAATACTGGTCCAGTAGATTCTTATGTAAGAACTTTTAATGGATTAACAGGAGATCTTCAAGGAGTTTCATCAGCATTTGGTGGAACTGGTATTGCTTTGTCAGGATCCACTGGTGCAATTACAATAACAAATACTGGTGTTCTAAGTTTTAATGGATTGACTGGTAATGTTACTGGGGTTTCAACAGGAATTTCAAATAACTTTGTTGCATTGCAAACATTTAGTTCTGGAATTTCTGCAAGTGGTGGAATATGTTTTGGAAATGATATAAATGTAAATGGTATAAGAATTGGTAGGGGACCCGGAAACGATACTACAAACACTGTAATTGGAACTCAAACGCTTGTAGGTAATTCTGGTGGAGCATACAATGTTGCAATCGGGCCTCTGTCGATGTTTGCAAATATTGTTGGCTCACAAAATATTGCAATAGGAAATAGTTCGTTATCCGGTACCACCAATACCATAGATTCAATTGCTATAGGTTATAATGCATTGAATACATTGAAAGGTGGAACATCTAATATTGGTATAGGATCAAATGCTTTACTTAATATGAACAATGGCTATAGCAATATAGCCATCGGAAAATATTCAATGGCTTTGTCAAATTTTAGTACCAATAGTATAGCAATTGGTGAAAGAAGTTTATATTCGGCAAATACAGGCACTGGAAATATTGGAATAGGTGAAAGGGCTTTATATTATACTACATCAAATAGTAATAATATTGGAATAGGTTATTTTGCAGGACAAAGAACAATTTCCAATACTGCAATGAATCCAAGTAATTCTATATTTATTGGATCCAATACACGAGGTTTTGTTGGTACTAATGAAATTGTAATTGGACATAATGCACTTGGACTTACGGCTAATGGTATTGTTATAGGAACAACGGCACACACAAACGCCACCATTTATGGATTATTAAATGCTCCCGGAGGAATTTCTGCACCAAATCTAGTAACACTAAATGGATTGTCTGGTGCAATTAATATTGTTGCTGGATCAAATGTTGGTATAAGTTTAATTGGAAACAACAGTATACAAATTTCTTCAAGTGGGTCTGGTGGTTCAAATATAACAAACTATGTTCAATCTTTTAATGGTAATACTGGTGATGTACAAGGAGTTAGTTCTCTAACTGGAAGTACTGGAATTGCACTTTCTGGATCTACTGGAAATATTACAGTTTATAATACCGGTGTACAATCTTTGATTGCTGGTGGTGCAGTTTCTTTGTCTGGTTCTACGGGCAACATTCAGATAAACAATGATGGTGTCAGGCAGATAATTGGAACTTCAAATCAAATTGTTGCGACACCTTCAGGTGGAACTGGAAACGTAACATTAAGTTTGCCAACAAGTCTGTCTAATATTGATGCTATAACAGCAGAATCTAATACTCCTTTAACTTTATCATCTGGTTGGGCTGGTTCTAATCAAAGTACAATAACCCTAAGTAGAGCTAATATTGATACCAATACCAATTTGAATGTAAATAATGCAACTTTAACTGTAAATAATGGAAGTATAAGTATAGTAAATGGTGATGTTGCATTAAGCAATGGAACTGTTAGTTCACCTGCATATGCAGGTAATTTGGTAAACTCTTTTAATGGAAAAACCGGAGCGATCCAAGGAGTAGCATCTCTCAGTTGTACTAATACTTCTGGAATAGCATTAAATGGCTCTATTCCTGCTAGTGGTGTTACTGGTATTATTAGTATAACAAATATGGGAGTAAGAAGTTTAAATAGTAAAACCGGTTCAATGCTTCTATCTGGTTCAACTGGAATTACAGTAACTACTTCTATAACCGGACTAATTACCATTGGTCTCACTAATCTTGTTCAAGGCCCAACAGGAGCAACTGGTGCATATGGAATTAATGCCGGTCTCATCTACAATTATCTCGGATTGTCTTTGACTTGTCCACAGGTATTTGGTGATCCAGGATCTGGAAACTTTGTATTCTTATCTTGTACAAATTTTGGCGCCGTTTGTAATTGCTTGGGTTGTGTAGGCAATGCTTGTTATTCAAAAATAAATATCAGTAATTTTGAATATTATTCTGGTACCAATGTTGTAAGTTATTTGGATACATGGAATTTTTATCAGGGTCCAGTTTCAGGTAATTGGGGATATTTGATTTTTAGATATTACACACAAGAAAAAACAACATTTGCCATGTACTCCATCAATTCATATACAGTTCCTGCCACAGGAAATTATAGAACGATGGATGTAACATGGATGTCTGGTTCAACTTCAGGAATGCTTACAGGAGATAAGTTCTCCATAACTTATCTCCCACCAACATGATAAATAGGAAGTAATGTTCTTCGGAAAGAACAAAACATCTTTAAAATTGGTCAAGCCGCATCCAGAACTGCTGCAAGGCTGTGAATATCATATAATTGAAAATGCTTTCAATCCCAAAAAAATTAAAATGGGTTCTGGACTTGCAAAACTTTATTTAAGAAGTCCAGATGGTGAAGAATATCTTGTAGAAGGAAACATCTCAAAAATAAAAGAAATGTTCTCTGCTGCAAAAACATATGAATCATTGCAGGGTAGAATTTTTAAAGTCAAACGATCTGTTGCAAGTTTGATGGAAAATCAACTTCTAAAAGAAATATCTCCTTGCCAATATGATGAAAAACTTCAATTAGGAAATGGTATCAGTGAACATTATTTTATACAAAAGAATAATGATAAGATTGTCAAGATATATGGCAATTCAAACCAAATCAAAACTCTTTTTGAAGAAGTTGTAATCCCACAGAAAATACAACCAAAACCAGTATTACCACAAACAAAAATTGAAGTTGTTGAAAAAGTAATAATAAAAGAAACAACGCCTGTCATTGGTGCCCAAGGTTTTCAAGGTGAAAAAGGAGATCAAGGTCCACAAGGTGAGCGTGGTCCTATGGGACTCCAAGGACCAAAAGGTGAACGTGGTCCACAGGGTGAACAAGGCGAAATTGGAGACCGAGGACCAAAAGGCGATCATGGCGAACCCGGTTTGCAAGGTATTCAAGGTCCTAAAGGAGAAAAGGGTGATAAAGGCGATCAAGGCGATCAAGGATTGGTTGGTCCAAGAGGTCCTAAAGGTGATCAGGGGATTCAAGGAATCCAAGGAGAAAAAGGAGAGCAGGGGATACCCGGTAAAGACGGAGATCGTGGTGAAATTGGACCTCAGGGGCCAGTTGGTACCCAAGGTCTCCGTGGAGAAAAAGGAGATAAAGGTGATAGAGGATCTGTGGGCCCTGAAGGTCCTGCTGGACCAAGAGGCGAACAAGGCCCTGTAGGACCTGCTGGAAATGATGGAAATTCTCCCGTTGTAGAAGCACAATTCCCGTTAATATTAGAAGATGGAAAGTTGTCTTTTGACTCAGATCATGTAGCAGGAATATTGGATCAATTCAAGAATACTGACATTCAAAATGCTCTCAATAATATTGCCAAATCCAATATTCCTGGTGGTGGTGCCGTAGGAATAGTAACAAAAGATAGTTTTGGGAATGACAAGAGAATTATAAAATCTGTAAGTGATCTTATTTTTACTGGATCCGGTGTTAATATAATACCAAGAAGAAAAAATGTAGAAATTAATATTCCGGGAAGTTCTGGTGGAGGTGGTATTTCCTCGGTAAACGGTATTTCTGGTGATACATTTGGGAATGTAAATGTAAAAAGTCTAATCAATGGGGCTTCTGTACTTAGTCTTGGAGCCACAGGAAGCGTATTGCTACCAAATGGTGCAATGCTTGGTGATGCTTTTAATACTGGTTATGGTATAGATTTAAAAGCTCCAACTGGGGGACTTGGATATGCTGAACTAGTTAGCAATGATTTGAATTCATATGTTTATGTTTCTAATAATGAAATTGGAATTGGAATCACTAGTTATATTTGGACATTTGATAATACAGGTGCATTATCATTACCAGTTGGTGGTTATTTTAAATTTGCAAATGGCACCACTCAAGGTTTTGCAGCTCCAAAATTTACAGAAGCCACTTCTGCACCCTCTATCCAAGTACCGGGAGATCGTTGGTTTAATACAAACACTGGAATTTTATATACCGCAATTACAGGTGCATCGGGATATATTTGGGTTCAACTATAACATAAATATTAAGAACAATGCCTATTGATTTCCCCCCATCTCCCTCTGCTGGTGCAACCTATTCATATGGTGGTATTCTTTGGACTTATAATGGTATAGCATGGGATAAGACCACTGGATCCGGGAGTGGTAACACTGGCAGTACTGGTCCACAAGGTAACACTGGTGCTACTGGTAATACTGGTGGTACTGGTCCTCAAGGTATTCAGGGAACAACTGGTAACACTGGTGGTACTGGTCCTCAAGGTATTCAGGGTATTCAAGGTATTCAAGGTATTCAGGGAACTACTGGTAACACTGGTGGTACTGGTCCTCAAGGTATTCAAGGTATTCAGGGCATTCAGGGTATTCAGGGAACTACTGGTAACACTGGTGCTACTGGACCCGTTGGTCCTTATGTAATTTCTTTCAATGGTCTCACTGGTGATGTAACTGGAGTAACCACAGGAACCACAAATACCTTTGTTGCCCTTCAATCTTTCACAACAGGAATTTCTGCATCTGGTGGTGTGACTCTTGCAGGAACACTTCAGGGAACAACATCATCTTTCACAGGACTCGTATCCTCTACTGTTGGTTTTTCTGGTCTAGGAACAAATATTACTGGAGTTGTCACTTCATTCAACAATCAGACTGGTGCTGTTACTGGTGTTGGAAGTTTTAACGGTAATACTGGTTCTCTACAAGGTGTATCAAGTTGGAATGGTCAAACTGGAGCAGTAACATTTACCAACTATGTCTCAAGTTTCAATAATAGTACTGGTGCTGTTACTGGTATTGGAAGTTTCAATGGATTGACTGGTGCGGTTCAGGGTGTCTCAAGTTTCAATGGATTGACAGGTTCTGTTTTTGCAGATGCGGTTCCGTGGTCAGTAATTACTTCCGATCAAACTGCAGCAGTAAACAATGGGTACTTTACAAACAAAGCAAGTCTTCTCACACTCACTCTCCCAACTACTTCGGCTGTTGGTTCTGTTTTACGTATAAGTGGAATGAATTCCGGAGGATGGAAAATTGCACAAAATGCATCTGGAGTAATTCACTTTGGAAAGACTGATACCACAGTTGGTAGTGGTGGATATATTCAAAGTACTTTGGCAAGAGATTCTGTTGAATTAATATGCTGCGTCGCAAACAATGAATGGAATGTTATTAGTTCAATAGGAAATATTACAATCGTATGAGTGTATTTACAGGAATATCTTCAATTACTGGTGTTGGTACTATTAGTAATATTGGTCGTATGATTGCATCAGGTCTAGTTCTAGACATTGATGCAGGAAATCCTGCAAGTTATAGTGGATCAGGAACTACTTGGATTGATTTGAGTGGTAATAATAATAATGGTACCATAGTTAATAGTCCTACATATACATCTGCTGGACCCAGTAGTTATTTTAGTTTTGGAAGTGGTCCATCCCAAAGGACCAGTTTTACTTATCAAACTCCAATACAATCAGCATCTACGGCATTTACTTGGGATATATGGGTTTATCCTGTTGCAAATCAAGACGGATATGTTCTAATGGGTTATAGAGGAACTACACCTTTAGAGTTTTACAAAATAACCACTCAAAAATTTGAAATGTATCCTGCAGAAATATTTTATCTATTACCTCTCAATGTTTGGCAAAATGTTACTGCTGTTTATGACGGCTCACAAAGTGGAACTAATAATATGAAACTTTATGTAAATGGAGCCAATCTAGGATTACGAGATTCGGATCAGCCAACTTTTAAAACGAGTGCAATGCCATTTTATGTCGGTGGGGATCCTACTGCAGGTGAATATGCTACTGCAAGAATTAATAGAGTTGCAGTATACAATCGCGCTTTATCACAAACAGAAATTACCAAAAATTTTAATACATTTAGAGGAAGATTTAATCTATGAGTATATATAATATATTCATTGAATAAATATATATAGTACATATGGCAAAGCAATCATCAGTAAACCTTGATATAACAAACAATCCGGATGGATTTGACATCTCAGGTGGTACTGTAGTTAGAAAACTGGGTATTACTGGTGGGGATGTAACTATTGCTGGTTCGGGTTCGGCTGTTATTACATTTCCTACTACTTCAACGACTATCGCTGGTCTTAGTATTACACAATCATTTAGTGCGCTACAATCTTTTAGTTCGGGTCTTAGTGCTGCTGGAGGAGTTACTTTATCATCAAATGTAACTATTCCCTCTGGTTCAACTTTTACGGTTAATGGAAATTTTATTGCCAATGGAAACGTAAATCTTGGTGATGCGATAACAGATGCAATTACTGTTACTGGTCTTTTGGCGGCAAATGGAGGATTGAGTGCTGCGGGTGGAACTTTTAGTGGAACACAAACTTTTATAAACGGAGCTACATTTCAAGGAAATATAACAGCACCAAATATAGTTACAAGTTTCAACGGTCTGACCGGTTCCGTTACAGGCGTTACTACAGGAATTGTAAATACCTTTGTTGCTCTTCAATCTTTCACAACAGGAATTTCTGCTTCTGGTGGTGTAACCTTTGCAGGAACTTTGCAGGGAACCACTTCAAACTTTACAGGACTTGTATCATCAACTGTTGGATTCTCTGGTCCCGGAACAAATATTACTGGAGTTGTTACTTCATTCAACAATCAGACTGGTGCTGTTAGTGGTGTTGGAAGTTTCAATGGTAATACTGGTGCAGTTCAAGGTGTCTCAAGTTGGAATGGTCAAACCGGAGCAGTATCGTTTACAAATTATGTCTCAAGTTTCAATGGTCTCACTGGTGATGTAACTGGAGTAACCACAGGAACCACAAATACCTTTGTTGCCCTTCAATCTTTCACAACAGGAATTTCTGCATCTGGTGGTGTGACTCTTTCTGGAACGCTTAAAGGTTCTACAGCAACATTTACAGGGGATTTTAATGCAGTTGGTGGAACATTCTCTGGCCAATTAAATGCTCAAAATCTTAAAGTATTGACTGTTGGTGGTAATGAGGGTGGACAATTAGATTTTGGTTTAGCTGCAACTGGAAATAGCCTAACGGGTGGAATTGCAATAGATGTATATCAGAATAAACTTCGATTTTTTGAAACTGGTGGAAACAACAAAGGTGCTTATATTGATTTGACTGCTACTGCATCAAGTGTTGGAACAAATCTATTATCACTTTCATCTGGTCAATCATTCATAGGTTCGAATGTAAATTTGTCCACATCTACTTGGACTGACATAACAAGTTTATCATTAGCGTCTGGAACTTGGATGGTTTCGGTTACTGCAACATTTGGTCGTGGTTCAGGAACAACTGCTCGTACTTTTTCTTTGCAAATTACTGATGGAATCACTACTTATGCATCAGCTTCACACGGTATGGCAGGTGTACAAGGAAATGCAACTCAAGTATCTTGCAATTCAATAATTACTTTGACAAATACAACAACAATTAAAATGCAGGGAACAACAACCGTAACATCAAGCCCAGTTGATTATGCATCTGCTACCGATGTCATTATGGGTGTTAGTAGTGCTACTGGATTAATAGCAGTACGAATTGGTTCATGATATAATTTTTAATTATAAGTTGACAATTTATATTTTAAAGATATAATAGTAATATGATTCTAGAATATTTTAAAGCACATCAAAACGTAGTTGATCCAAATTTTCAAACCCAAATGGCAGCTTGTTTTGATCTTGGTGCTTTTATTCCCAAAGATGAAAAAGTAAAAATTTACGAAGGTAAAGAGTTTACGGAAGTTGAACCTCAATATGACAATGATAAGGAAGATTATTATATCCTTCTCATGCCCGGAGAACGGGCTATGGTGCGTACTGGATTGACATTTAATCTTCCAACCGATTATTCACTTAGAATCCATCCTAGGTCGGGCATGGCGCTCAAATACGGTCTTACCCTCGCTAATTGTGAGGGTGTGGTTGATGAGGACTATACTTATGAGACCAAACTGATTGTATTGAACACAAATACTCAAGACTCTATTAAGATCTATAATAGAGACCGAATTGCTCAGGCTGAACTAGTCAAATATGAGCAGTGCAAATTTGCAGAGATCTATGAACAACCCGGCCTGAAGACAGACCGGGTTGGTGGGTTTGGATCTACTGGAAAATAATTATTTTGGTTGTTCTGTTTCTATTGAAACCGGAGTAACTGTTTTTAATACAGAAGTTGTATCAGGTTCTTCTTCAAGACAATTGATGGGTTTCTTTATTAAATTTCTGTATCCCCACATAATTCCAAGAATGGCCACAGGGCCATACCAGAATAACCAACCATAAGTTGGTTTAACACCGCCGGGTTGTGAAATCTGATCTTTAAGTTGCATCATTACAACATTATCGGCAGTTGTATCTGGTACAATTGAAGGTTCGGTAGAGCAGCCAGTTATGATTACTGTTAATAATAGTGGTTTTAAAAATTTCATTTGGGTACTCCTTATTTGTTACTGGCTGCTGCGGTTCCAAAATAGAAACCTACGATACTCAATAGAACTTCTCTGTTTTCTGATGTCCAGAAGAATCCATTGATTTCTACGAAAGCCTTCTTGGCTGATGCTGGAATTAAACCAAACAATACTTCTGGATTCTTGACATCTACTTCTACGAATGTTGGGACACCAAAGAATGGTAAAATAAATGGTGCTGCAAATGCTCCAAACAATACTGTTAGCACGATTATTTGTCTTACAACTCTACCAGTGTCAAGCGGTACTCTTTGAGCAGCCGAATTTTGATTATCGGTTGTCTGCTTATTTGCTTGGATCATTTGCTGGAACAATTCCTTTTGATCTGCACTCTTTTGAGCGAGATACTTGAAAAGGAATCCAGTAAATCCGCCTCCGACTAAACTTATTAACTCTGGTGAAAACATAATTTACCTCAATTCTTTTGTTCGGATAATTTTATCTCTATTGAGTTCTTGATGTTCAAAAACTCTTCCATGTAAGTTTTTTCTTTTCTCAAATCTGGATCGTAATTTTTGTGCCATTGAATCAACAAAAACCCAGAAATCATGTAACCGCTTTTTAATGGCAAGCAAGCAATATGAGAAATGCATTCATCATCAAAAAAATGTCTCGGTTCTGTATGCTCGGGAAGTTTATCTACAGAAATTATTTTTGCTTTATTTTGAATTATTTCAGTAATCAGTGGACTATACAAAGAACACAAAACATTGTGTAGTCTATGGTTTTGGGAACTGTAAATTTTGTGATGAGATTCGTGTGATACGCTGAATTTATGCATAGAGATGCCATCAGCGAAGTATCCACCGTTATGAAATTGGAATACGCTGGTTCTCATTGAATTTGTTTTGACTCTGAGTTCGGCCAGCAATGCATGAATGTCATTCTGAATTGTGAAAAAGTTTTTGGTTTTCTTGTGCGATTTCCAAAACTTATTTACTCCAAAGAATACTCCGAGTAAACTTGATACCAAAAAAGAAATATTTTCTGTAATTTTTCCGTATTCTAGCATTTCTACCCCAATAAAATATCTTACTTAATATTTAGATTCTTGACCTCCCTTAAATAGGGTGTATACTGCGTACATGACTAGAGACGAATTGTTTCAATTACACCAAACCGTTTGTGGCCGCGCACTAATCATTCTGCAACATAAATCAAATGATTATGCTACAAGCACGGATCCTTTCGCAAATTTTAAGCGTGGAGAAATTTTAGGCTTTTCAAGTGCCGAAAATGGCCTGATGCTTCGCGTTGTGGATAAAATTTCCAGAATTTCTACATTTTTGCAAAAAGGTGAACTAAAGGTTGGAAACGAGACAGTTCAGGATAGCATCTTGGATGTCATCAATTACATGATACTATTGCAGGGAATGCTGGAAGATAAAGAAAAGAAATCATGAAATTTTATACTGCCTGCGCTCTTAAAGGTAACAAGGTTCTTGTTCGTGGCTATCGCAATGGAGAACGTTTTACGGACTCCATTGCTTTCAAGCCATCGCTTTTTATCAAATCAGATAAAGACACCAAGCACCGTACCATGAATGGCATCAAAGTCAAACGCATGACGTTTGACACTCTATATGACTGCAGGCAGTTTCTAGACCAATACAGGGATCTCCCAGATTGTCCTATCTATGGCAACACTGATTTCATCACTCAATATCTCATGGAGACTTATCCGACTGAGGTGGAATACGATCTTTCCCAGATCAAAGTAGCCTACCTCGACTTGGAATGTGAATCTGAAGGCGGATTTCCGGATCTGGACAATCCAAATGAGAGGATTAATCTAGTAAGTATCCGGGTTTCCGGTATTACTTATGTTCTCTCCTTTACACCTATAACTTTGCCTACAGCCAAGGTTATAATGGTCTCAAGTGAGAAGGAACTAATAAAGAAGATCTTTGAAGTCCTTGCCCAGGAAGATGTTGACATTCTTTCTGGTTGGAACATCAAACTATTTGATATGCCCTACATAATTGGTAGGGCTAGACTGTTCTTTGAGGAGAAGGAAATCCAGAACTGGTTGCCGTTTGGTTTGATGAAGGAGCGGGAGACAGACATTGGTGGCAAGAAGTATAAACTGTTTGAGTTCCCCGGCTACACGATCTTGGATTATATGGATCTGTACAAGAAGTTTTCGGGTACGAGTCAGGAAAGTTACGCCCTACAGAACATTGCAAAGGTAGAACTAAATGCTCAAAAACTGGATTATAGTGAGTATGGCTCATTGCGGGAGTTTTATAAGCAAAACTTTCAAAGGTTTGCAGAGTATAACGTCCAAGATGCGGTGCTGGTTGAACAGCTTGACAATAAACTCAAACTGATCGATCTTGCAGTATCCATAGCCTTTGAAGCAAAGATTACATTTGATACTGTCTTCTTTGCAACGCGGATCTGGGAAACGATTTGCTGCGATTATCTTGCTCGTAAACAAATTGTTCCTCCTCTGAAACGCAGTTATGCCAAGGATGACCAGTTTGTAGGTGCATATGTAAAAGACGTAACTCCGGGTCTTTACAACAATGTTGTTAGTTTTGATGCAACAAGTCTGTATCCTAGTATCATTATGCAATGGAATATTTCACCTGAAACCTGTGTTGTTAAGGACTCATCACTGAATGCTGATGACTTCCTCCGAAGCAAGCGCAAGGAAATTCCAGATATGATTGAGGACGCAATCAGCCGAAACGCATCTTTGGCATGTAATGGTAGTATGTTTACAAATAATGTTCGTGGCTTCATTCCTACATTGATTGAGATTACCTTCAACCAGCGCCAAGAAGCAAAGAAGAAGATGATTGCGTTAGAGAAGGAATACGAATCCTCAAAGAATGCAGATCTTCTGCCACGGATTGCTGCTCTGAAGATTCGTCAATCAGTAAAGAAGATTTTGGCGAATAGTCTCTATGGTTGCTTGGGAAATCCTGCATTTACATATTCATCACCTGAGTTGGCTACAGCCGTTACAGTTACGGGTCAGGTAATCATTCGCAAGGCAGAAAATTGCATGAATGATTATATTCAAAAGATTACTAAGACAAATGATGATTATGTTATTGCTGTAGATACTGATTCCGTGTATTTAAATCTGAATCCAATCGTAGAACATATTTCTTCTAAAACTAAGATAGGTAATGTAACAGATTTTATCAATCAAGTTTGTGAACAAAAAATTCAACCTGAGTTCAAGAAAGAAATGGAACTGCTCTCCGCTACTCTTGGATGTTCTGAAAACAAGATCGTGTTCAAGCGTGAAGCAATTGCTTCTGCCGGGATGTTTATTGCCAAGAAGCGATATGCCTTGCTGGTTCAGGATCTGGAAGGTGTTAGATTTACTGAGCCAAAACTAAAGATCATGGGACTTGAAACTGCTCGTAGCAGCACTCCAATGATTGTAAGAAATAAACTCAAGGACTGCATCAAGATTATCTTGACCAAGACTCCAGATGAACTTAGGAAATATGTTGATGAATTCTATAATGAATTCATGAAACTTCCCATCGAAGATATCGCATCTCCACGGGGAGTAAAGGGTGTTCGTCAATATTCAGATCACACATCGATATACAGCAAGGGCACTCCGATTGCAACCAAAGCAGCGCTTCTACATAATGCATATGTCAAAAAACTTGGTCTCGATAAAGAAATTCCACCTGTCAAGGAAAATGACAAGATAAAGTTTGTATTCGTTAATGTTCCAAATCCGTATGGTATGTGTGGGCGAGATGCCGTTATTGGATTCATCGGTAAGGCTCCAGTACAGTTCAATCTTGAAAAGTATGTTGACCGCAAGAAACAGTTTGAGAAAACATTCAATGAACCTCTTGATAATATATTGAAAGCAATCAATTGGTCAATAAATGAGCAACTGACACTTGAATCCTTCTTCATTTGAGATATAATTGATATATGGATTATAATACTCCACAATATAGTGTCTTCGATAAAGATAATGATGAAGTTGAACAGGCTATAAAAAACATGTATAAAAGTAGATATAAAACTTATAAACAGTCTGTACTGCCCAGTCAGAAAATACATGAAGATAAAAAAATTCAGTATCCTCTGCTAAACAAAGATCAAATAATTGCTGATCTCAAAGAAGAGATTGAAGATCTCAAGAAAGAGATTGAGATGTTGAAGGCTATGAACGAGGAATAATAAGATATGGTTAAAAAATTTAAATCCAGATATGGTGATGAACGAATTCTCACTCTCCTTGAAGATGGATCTTATCGAGTCGAAGGTAGGACGCTTTATACTCGCCACGGTGATGGGCTATTTGATTTTGAAGGTGGCCCATGCTTTATGGTTGGTGATAGACTTCTTAATGTTGATGATGAAGTAATCATTGAATCTCTTAAAATTGACGAAAGCGTAGTTGACAGTGACTACGCAGCTGTTATTATTAAGACTAGAAAGGCAAAACGTGGCAAAGCGCGCTTCTAAGAAAAAGTTTGGTACCCTACTAAGACATAGGCATGAGTATTCTATTCTAAAAGAATCAGAAGATGATTTTAAGAAAAGAATAACTGGAATGCCCGTATATCTTTTGCTTATGGAATATAAAAACATTTGCGAAGAGTATGGCATTGAATCTCATAAAGTTAAACATGAATGGACTGAGACTATTTCTAAGATTTATGAAAGATTGAATCTTGTCCAAAAAGAAATTATGCACACTGTACATCACATGTATGACAACATGTTGATGTCGGATTATTACGCAGATCAAGCATATCAAGAAAAGGAAAAGAATGTCAAAGTATCTAAAAAGCCTGTTAAGTAAAATTGATAATCCAGACGCAAGTTTAGTATCTGAAGGAATTGATGGTGCAGATGTATCCGGGTTTATTGACACCGGATCTTATGCATTGAATGCCTTATTGTCTGGCTCGATCTTTGGTGGATTGCCAAACAATAAGATCTCTTGCTTGGCAGGAGATCCGGCAACAGGAAAGACCTTCTATGCGATTGGTATCGCAGGCCAATTCCTGAAGGATCATAAAGATGGTGTTGTGATTTATTTTGATACCGAACAGGCAGTTACATCTGACATGTTCAATGCGCGTGGTGTTGATCCTGAACGCATTGCGGTAATTCCTGTTGCCACAATTGAAGAATTCAAGACGCAATCCCTCAAGATTGTGAATGACATTCTTGAGCAGCCTGAGGACGAGCGAAAGCCAGTATTCATGATTCTTGACTCACTTGGTATGTTGTCTACCCGTAAAGAGATGACTGACTCTGCTGAAGGCAAAGATGTTCGTGATATGACCAAAGCACAACAGACCAAGGCAACCTTCCGTGTTCTTACATTGAAATTGGGCAAGGCAAAGATTCCTATGCTTATGACAAATCACACATATCAGGTTATTGGTGCTTATGTACCAACTAAGGAACTTGGCGGTGGTATTGGTCTTAAATACGCAGCCAGCAATATCCTAACACTCTCCAAGAGTAAGGACAAGACTGATGAAGGTGTAGTTGGAAACTTCATTAAGTGCACCAACTACAAGAATCGTTTTGTCAAGGAGAACATGAATGTTGAAACTCGCTTGAACTATACTTCCGGTTTGAGCAGATATTATGGCTTGACCGATTTGGCAATGAAGTATAATATATTTAAGAAGGTTTCAACCAGAGTTGAACTTCCTGATGGAACAAAAGTATTTGAAAAGAACATTGATGATGAACCTGAAAAGTATTTTACAAAAGATATCTTGGAAAAACTTGACGCAGAGATTCAAAAGGATTTCAAGTATGGACAAGGCACCTGAATTTATTTTCCTTCCCGAAGAATCTTTGGACATAACACAAACATGTCCAATAAAAATAATTTCAGGGGAATTCAAGGATATTGTTTATCGTTATGGTAAAATTTCCTTTCAAGAAACTGAAAATGATGGATTGAACATTACAATGGATATTGAAATAATTCGTGCTCCTGAAGGATTTGATAAACAAAGTTCAGAATTCACAAAAGCCACTGGTAATATTTTTGTTAAAATTATTGAAGAACAAGTCGATTCCGAACCATCTGATTTGGAAGCGGATGTTCACGAAGAACGTTTGGACAACTCCTAATTAAGTGATATACTAAAAACATGGAAACAGTAATTCTCAAGAACCTAGTTCTCAATGAGGACTATGCTCGCAAGGTTGTTCCTTTTCTGCAGGAAGAATACTTCCACGATAAAGCAGAGAAGACAGTCTTCAATATCGTAAGCAAGTTCATTCTCAAGTACAACAGCATTCCAACCAAGGATGCTGTTATGATCTCTCTCGGTGACGAGAAGGGTCTCGGAGAATCAGAATTCAAGAAGTGTTCTTCCATCACCGATGAAATGTACAAGGAAGGCGAGAAGTCAGATACCATCTGGCTTGTCGAGAACACCGAGAAGTTTTGCAAGGAAAAGGCCATATACAATGGTATCATGGCATCGATTGGTATTATTGAAGGAAAAGACAAGGAGCAAACTCAAAATGCAATTCCAGAGATCATGTCAAAGGCTCTTTCAGTATCTTTTGATACCCGAGTTGGTCACGATTTTCTCGAAGATGTTGATGAGCGTTATGAATATTATCATCGTGTCGAAGAGAAAGTTCCTTTCGATCTTGAAATGTTTAACGTCATTACCAGAGGTGGTGTACGTAAAAAGACGCTGAATGTAGTCATGGCTGCATCGGGTGTAGGCAAGAGTGCGTTCCTGTGCCACCATGCTGCTGCGTGTCTATCTCAAAATCTTAATGTTCTTTACATTACACTTGAGATGGCTGAAGAGGAGATTGCAAAGAGAATCGATGCAAATCTTCTTGACAGCGATATGCATGTTCTTGAGCAGATGCCTCTTGAAAAGTATGAGAGCAAGGTAGAGGCTCTTAAGCGTACATGTCGCGGAAAGTTGATCATCAAGGAATATCCAACCGCCGCAGCGAACGTGACACACTTCCGCAATCTGATGGAAGAATTAAAAATCAAGAAGAAGTTTATGCCAGATGTTATCTTTGTTGATTATCTGAATATTTGTTCATGTGCACGTTTCAAGATGGGTAACGGCATGAACAGTTATACCTACGTCAAGGGTATCGCAGAAGAACTTCGTGGTCTCGCCAAGCAGTTCAATGTACCGCTGTGGACAGCCACGCAGGTAAACCGTGAGGGCGCAAAGAGCAGCGACATGGAGATGACTGATACATCTGAAAGTTTTGGTCTACCACAAACTGCAGATTTTTTCATTGCCTTGATTGAGAATGAAGAATTGGCCGAGGCCGGCCAATTGATGGTCAAGCAATTGAAGAATCGTGGAAATGATACGACCAAGAATCGCAAGTTCTTGATTGGTGTAAATAAATCAAAGATGAAATTTTATGATGTCGATAATAGTAACAATAACCTTGTTAATTCTAATAATACTGAGGAAGAAGGATTCGGATCAGGATCAGACCCGATAACATTTGATTCCAAATTTGGAAAGCGTAAGAATAAGACAGTCAACTGGACTTTTGAAGACGCTGGCAAATGAGTATATATATTGACAAGAAGTATGTTAACATGGTATCCGGTTCACTTCAGAAGTTTAAGTGGAAAAAGGATAATCTAGCCACATGCAGATGTTTTAAATGTGGCGACTCAAAGAGAAATAAGTCCAAGACAAGGGGATATTTCTTTGAGCATAAAGGAAAATATGTTTACAAATGCCACAATTGCGGCCTTTCTTGCAATCTATACGGTGTACTTGAAACTATTAGCCCGACACTCTGCAAAGAGTATGCATTTGAAAATTTTAAAGACAAGAGCCCGGAACCAATTGAAGAACATAAACAAGAAATACGGCAACCCATGTTCACCAATTTGGGAACTAGACTCGATCTACTCGATGAAGATCATAAAGCAGTAAAATATGTTAAGTCTAGAGAAATTCCAAAAGAAAAGTATAGCAGCTTTTATTACTGCGCTGATTTCAGTAGGATCATGGCGGATTTTGATCGTCAAGGAACCAAAGAAGATAGACTCGTCATTCCGTTCTATGACGAGGATGGCTCACTACTTGGCATACAGGGGAGATCCTTTGAAGAAAAGAAAGATTCAATACGTTACATCACCCTCAAGAAAGACGGCGAGGAACGGCTTTGGTACAACCTAGATAAGGTAGACCCCCGTGAAACTGTTTATGTTACGGAAGGACCTATTGACTCCATGTTCATTCCAAATGGAGTTGCAATGCAAGGAGCAGGATGGTTGGACACACTTCCTGCAAAGATTGAAAAGTCAAATATTGTTTTTGTTTTTGACAATGAACCAAGGAATGCCGAGATTGTTCAGTTGATTGGAAAATATATTGAGGCTGGAAGAAACGTAGTAATCTGGCCTCCTGAAATAGAAAAGAAAGACATTAATGACATGGTTAAAGTTTATGGAATCAACACAACTGTTAAACTTGTAATCAACAATGTTTATTCTGGACTAAAAGCCAAGATGAAGTATACTTACTGGAAGAAGGTATAAAATGAGTAATGAAGACGAAGATTTATCTGATGAAGAGTCATTGCTTGCAAGCCAAGCATACATAACATTTGTACAAAGATTTGGTGAATATGTAAAAGAGATGGATCCAAAACTTTGGGCACGTGCCAGAGAATATGCAGCAGACTTCACAAAGATACCCGGTGTAAAAGTTGAACTTGTAGATAATGATGAGGATGAGATTGATGACCGAAATTCAGAACATAAAAATGGAGCAGACTAAGTATTTCGTTCTAGATCACGGACACGTTGATCTGGTGGATTACATGGGTTCTGATCTTAGTGTTGTTAATGCTGCAAGAGTTTCTTTTAATAAAGAAAGTTCTTGGGCAAGTGAGCCGAATTGGACAGGCTTCAATAAAAGAGAACTGTCTGAGCGAGATACAAAACTTATTAAGTATCTTGCAAAGCACAATCACTTCACTCCTTTCTGTCATGCACAGATCAGTTTGCGTATCAAGTGCCCGATCTTTGTTCGTGCACAACTTGGAAAACATCAGATTGGCCTAGTGATGAACGAGGTCAGTCGTAGATATGTCACACATGAGCCAGAAATTTATACTCCGCTCTGGAGAAATGCTCCAACTGATGGAGCAAAGCAAGGCAGCAGTGGTGCAATCGAAGATATGGATCATTGCATCAAACTTCGTCAAGAGTATGATGGAGTTGCAAAGGAATGTCTGGATCTTTACAATAAACTTTTGGTGGATGGTGTTGCTCCCGAACAAGCACGTTCAATCTTGCCACAAGGAACTTATACGGAATTTGTGTGGACTGGTTCTCTCTATGCATTTGCCCGTGTTTATAACTTGAGAATCGATGCCCACGCACAATGGGAAATTCAGGAATATGCAAAAGCAATTGATAAATTAATTGCTCCTCTTTTCCCAGTTTCGTGGCAAACTCTAACAACTAAATAAGACACCAACTTAAGGATTTAACTATGGCAGAAATTTTATCACCATTTCAATCGTTTATTTTCATCTCCAGATATTCTAGATGGCTCAATGACCAGAATCGTCGTGAGACTTGGGATGAATGTGTAGACCGTTGGTGGAAATATTTTACTAATAAAGTTCCACAACTATTGGAACGTCCAGATGTAAAGGAAGCAATCCTAAATCTTGAGGTTCTTCCTTCAATGAGAAGCCTGATGACTGCAGGCCCAGCATTGGATCATGACAACACCTGTCTCTACAACTGCTCATATCTACCGATTGATTCTGTTCAATCATTTGCTGAGTTGTTCGTAATTCTAATGAATGGTACTGGCGTTGGATATTCCGTTGAACGCCAATACACGGACAAACTTCCTGCTGTTGCAAACAAGATAGAAAAAGTATTCAATATTTCTTACGTTGTTGAAGACTCAAAGGAAGGCTGGGGAAACGCTGTAAAGTTTTTGATTGAACATTTGTATGCAGGTCGTCACGTCAAGTGGGATCTTAGTAACATTCGTCCTGCTGGTGCTCGTTTGAAGACCTTTGGTGGTCGTGCAAGCGGTCCTGCACCTCTTGATAATCTATTCAAGTTCATTGTAAAGGTTTTCTACAATGCACAGGGACGCAGACTTACTGCTCTTGAATGCCACGACATTTGCTGTGCTATTGCCAACGCAGTTATCGTTGGTGGTGTTCGTCGTTCTGCTATGATTTCTCTCAGTGATCTTTCTGATCGTGAGATGGCTCACTGCAAGAGCGGTGCATGGTGGGAGCAGGCTGGGTTCCGTTCTTACGCAAACAACTCTGCTGTCTATCGTGGTCGTCCGCCAATGGGTCAGTTCCTAGAGGAATGGACTTCTCTCTACAACAGCCACAGTGGTGAGCGTGGAATGATCAATCGAAATGCATTGCAAGAACAAGCAGCGAAATGGGGACGTGATGTTGAATGTGAGTATGGAACAAACCCATGCTCAGAAATCATTCTCAAGCCATTTGAGTTCTGCAATCTTTCTACTGTTGTTGTTCGTGCAGATGATACGGCTTCAACTCTGAAGAAGAAGATTGAAATCGCCACGATCATCGGAACAGTACAGTCAACATTCACGGAGTTCCCATATCTTCGTCCCGAGTGGAAGAAGAACTGCGAAGATGAAAGACTTCTTGGTGTAAGCATGACTGGTATCTATGACAACAAACTTACCAGTGGTCTTGAGGGCAAACCAAAGTTGGTTCGTCTATTAGAAACTCTTAGAGATCATGCAATCGCCACAAACCTCAAGTGGGCAGATAAGTTGGGTATCAATCCCAGCAAGTCAATCACTTGCGTCAAGCCTGAAGGAACCACTTCTTGCTTGGTTGACTCTGCCTCTGGTTTGCATCCCCGTTATGCGGATTATTATTACCGCAGAGTTCGTATTGACAAGAAGGATCCAATTTACAATCTAATGAAGGATCAAGGCGTTCCTTGCGAAGATGATGTGATCAATCCTAATAACACAGCGGTCTTCACGTTTGCAATGAAGGCTCCGAGAGGAACCATTACCACGGATCAACTCCGTGCACTGGATCACTTGGATCTGTGGAAGACATATCAGGAACATTATTGTCAGCACAAGCCATCAATTACCGTCAATTACAAGGATTCTGAATTCCTTGAAGTCGGTAACTGGCTATGGGAGAACTTCGATGTCGCAACAGGCATCTCGTTCCTTCCCGGTGGAGACAGTCACACATACGCTCAGGCTCCATTTGAGCAAATTGATTCTGCAACCTATGCAGCCCATCCAAAAGTTAAAGTTAACTTCAAGGATCTGGCTAAATATGAGGCAGAAGACAATACTGAGTCGGCAAAAGAATTTGCCTGCAGTGCTGGCGGTTGCCAGATAGTCTGATTCTTCACTCCTCTGTAGCTCAGTTGGTAGAGCAGAGAGCTGTTAACTCTCGGGTCACTGGTTCAAATCCAGTCGGAGGAGCATAAAATAACCCCCTAGGAGCAATCCTGGGGGGTTATAAATATTGGTATGCTGAGATTTAAACAATTTTTGATTGAACAAAATGCAACTTCTTATGTTGATTATAGTCGGCCAACTCCAGTTAAGGAATTTGAAGAAGATTACAATTCACCAGAATATTTTGATTCCTTAAATAAAAAATTTGTTAAGTTAAAAACCGGTGAAAGAGTTGAATTATCCCCATTTGATGTAATGTCTTTGCAATTTGGTAAAGACAAAGTAAAAGAAAGAGATGAATACGTTGAAAAATTGAAAAATTATCATGGAAAAAATTATGATTTAGAGAATTATATTAGCATACCAAGATTGTCAGATGAACATTTAAAGGAAAAAATTCCGTTCGTGGTTCCATCAGAATTTGGTGTAAAAGATTCTAAATCTACAACAAATACAACAGTAGCAGTACATTCTCCAGAAGTATCTGATTTTATACGAAGATCTTTACCCTACACTGCTGATGCGGATATAGATGAAATCAAAAAACGACAGCATCAACCGGAAGATATTAAAACTACATCATATATCAGTATCAATCCATCTGAAATAAAAAATTATTCTGATGAGGAATTGAAAGATGTGTTGTCACATGAATCTTGGCATAGGTTAGCATACCCAAGTCAAATTCAAAATTTAAATAATAAAAATTTAAAAACACCATCTTTAATTGCAAAAAATTACAATATAGATCCAACGTGGTCGTCAACAACAAAAGAAATGGATAGACGCGCTGAAGAGGAAGAAAATAAAATAACCCAATCAGGTAATGAATTGATTAAAGATGAGGATAAACGCGATGCTGACGGAAGATTATTACCTTATGATTATAAGGCACATAAATCTAGATGGGATGAAATATCCAAAAGACAAGACAATCTATTGAATTACAAATTAAGGAAACTTTCTTTAGATACAGCAGATTTGTCAAATGAAATTAAATCTGTGTCAGATGAAAAAGATAATAAAAATTATGATTCCAATTCTTATTAT
>Ga0136644_10000420_pt1 | contig 34067 bp, 29 predicted proteins | sample C_130820_EF_Meta_FD_94780 | JGI IMG/M metagenome (GOLD analysis project Ga0136644, IMG submission 94780) | Freshwater microbial communities from Lake Croche, Canada to study carbon cycling - C_130820_EF_MetaG (v2) (version 2) | ecosystem: Environmental > Aquatic > Freshwater > Lake | place...
AAACTAAATGCAATAAGAAAAAGTGCTTCTTTTAGAGCAACTTCACTAATGATACCTCGGACAAAAATGTTTTTAGCTAAAAGTGTAAAAAGAATTATAAATAAAACGCTGATCCTTGCGAGCAACATCCATTGTAGTGCTTCCCGCATACCTGCATAGGGTGGGACGGAAAGACCCACTTGCGTTTTAATCTTTTTAAATGTGGTAAGCATACGTTAATGATTAACCGGCAATTTTTTCCCCGAGGCTGAAAATCGGCATGTACATGGCCAGCATCAAAAATAAAATAATTCCACCCACCGCCATGATGAGCAACGGTTGCAATAAACCTGTGATTGCGTCTACAGCGTTATCCACTTCTTCATCATAAATCTCAGCTATTTTGTTTAAAAGTTCATCGAGTTTACCGGTCATCTCTCCTATACCCACCATGTGAACCACCATCACAGGAAAATAGCCCGACTTAGCCAATCCATCGACGATACTCTTCCCTTGGGTTACACCCACGGCAGCATCTTGAATCGCTTTTTTAAGAGCCCTATTAGGGATAACCTTGGCACAAATTTCGAAGCCGTCTAACAAGGAAACACCACTTGAAACAAGAGTGCCCAAAGTTCTTGCAAACCTTGCCACCGCCGAGCGCACAGCTAAAGATCCAAACAAAGGCATCCTTAAAACCAAAGGATCCCAGATATCGCGAAAGGCTGAAATCCGATAAATCGCACTCATTGAGAGCGGGGTCCCAATAGCGACTGCGATTATTAATGCGAAATGGTTTTGAATCCAAGATGATATTCCAAGTACAAAAACGGTGAGGTCGGGAAGTTTATTGTTGCCGTACAATTTGGAAATCTCCGGTATTACCTTAACGAGAAGAAAACCCACTGCAAGGATGGAGGCGACGAGAGTAAACCCCGGATAAGTGAGTGCCTTAATCACTTTTGCTTTTAATTTAGCCAGTTTTTCAAGTTGGAGGCCGATAGTTCTTAAGGACTTATCTAGGGTTCCCGACATCTCCCCCGCCTCAATAACCCTGGTAAAAAAATCGCTGAAAACATTTGGGTATTTCTGAAACCCACTGGCAAGATTTCCACCGCTCTCAATATTTTTTCTTATATCCAGAAGAATCTTTTTAAAGGCCCTATTGGTCTCTTGCTGTCCCAATAGATCCAGGGCCTGCACTACAGGCACCCCCGCATCGATCAGAGAGGAAAGTTGCCTGGTAAAAACGATAAGCTGTTTTAATTTAACAGGGCTACCCAATGAAAAATTTTTAAGACTTAAAAAAGAAGCTCTCTCTTCTTTGAGGACTTCGGGTCGGATCTGCATCGCTTTTAATTTGATCCTAGCTTCAACAAGATCCTGCGCTTCTAAAACGCCCGAAACTTTCTGACGAGCTCTCGAAGTCCCTTTGTACTGAAATCTCATCCCTTTTACCCAGCCCTTCTCTCCGCATCAGCTACAGCTTTGCTCAGTTCATCCACGTCCGGGGTAACCTCAAACGCTTTTTCCAGAGGTATAATTCCCCGATTTACTAAATAGGCTAAGCTTTGATTCATAGTAATCATTCCGCTGACATCCTGGCCCACCCGCATTGAAGATGCGAGTTGAAATATTTTGTTTTCACGTATCAAGTTTCGGATCGAATTATTGGGAAGTAAAAGTTCCATAGCAAGAGCCCGTCCCTTTTTATCCGTTCTTTCAACAAGAACTTGGGACAAAACCCCTTCAAGCACCATCGAAAGCTGCATACGAACCTGGTCCTGATGATCGGCTGGAAACGATTGAACAATACGATTGATAGTCTGAGGTGCACTGTTAGTATGTAAAGTACTAAACACTAGATGTCCGGTTTCAGCCAAAGTTAGAGCTGTCTCAATTGTCTCTCGGTCTCGCATCTCTCCAATTAAGACAACATCTGGATCTTCTCGAAGTGCAGCTTTCACCGCGTCGGCATAACTGAGCGCATCTGGACCAATCTCTCTTTGATTGATTAGACACCTACCGTGCGAATGAATATATTCGATAGGATCTTCAATGGTAATCACATGAAGTCTTTCTTTCTCGTTAAGCTCATTAATCAAAGAGGCCAATGTCGTAGATTTTCCGCTGCCGGTAGCGCCGGTAATAAGAATCAATCCTTTGGGTTTTAAAATTAAATCATTAACCGCCGGCGGAAAACCCAGATTCTTCAGTTTAGGAATTTCAAAAGGGATGTGCCGAAACGCACCCGAAAGAGTTCCCCGCTGATAAAAAATATTTGCTCTAAACCGAGCCAGATCTCTAATTCCAAATGAAAGATCAATTTGGCGTTTTTCCTCTAAAATAGCCTTTTGAGTCTCGGTCAGAACTGAATAGCATAGTTCTTTCGTCTCTGAACCGGTAAATGGTTCTACCTTGGCGCGGGTGATCGAGCCAAAAACACGAAAACTAGGAGCCGAACCCGCTGATATGTGCATATCCGAGGCCTTATTATCCAACATAACTTTAAGTAATTGCGGTAATGTGATCATGTTTTTACAATGTCTCCATCGGGCCTCGAGTTATTTAAAACTTCCTCTAACGTCGTCTCTCCTCTGAACAATTTTAACAGGGCACTTTTTCTCAGAGTTATCATTCCTTCTTCCATCGCAACTTGCTTGAGTGTGTCTGAATTGGCCCCTTTTATAATTAGATTTCTCAAATTTTCGGACATAGGCATCACTTCATAGATACCTTTTCTTCCTCTGTAACCCGTTCCCCCGCATTCATCGCAACCTTTACCTCTCAAAGGGGAAAACTGACCGATCCAATCTTGGGGAACCTCTGCAGCCAATAGATCACTTTCAGTAATTCGAGTATCCGGTTCAGAACAATTTGAACAATTGAACCGTATGAGCCGTTGAGCTTCAATTAAAGTGACAGCTGCTGTGATCAAAAAAGGCTCTAGCCCCATATGCAGCAATCGACTTACAGTTCCTGGAGCGTCATTGGTGTGCAATGTGGAAAAGACCATGTGTCCTGTCAGTGAAGCTTTAATCGCAATTTCGGCGGTCTCATGATCTCGAATCTCCCCCACCATAATAATGTCAGGATCTTGCCTGAGAAGAGACCTTAAGGCGGCAGCAAAATTCATCCCGATCGAGTCTTTCATCTGAACCTGATTGACTCCAGCCATGTTGTACTCGACCGGATCTTCAACGGTAGAAATATTAACGTCAGGAGTATTTAATTCAGACAAAGCCCCGTAAAGAGTTGTCGATTTTCCGCTCCCCGTAGGGCCAGTCACCAGTAGCATACCGTAGGGTTGGCTCGCAGCTTTCCGAAAGATCTCCAATTGGCTTGGTTCAAATCCATTTTTAGTCAAATCAGGAGTGGTATTTCCAGCTGCTAATAAACGCATCACCACTTTCTCACCATAGATTGTGGGAAGAACTGAAACCCTGACGTCCATTTTTCCAGTTTTACTTTTAAGTTGAATTCTCCCGTCTTGGGGTAACCGCTTTTCTGAGATATCCAGTTCCGACATCACTTTAATCCTAGCAGGGGTAGCTGCTTTGAACTGAGGGGGGAGTCTCATCACTTCGTAAAGAGAACCGTCGATTCTGAGTCTTACTTTGGTAAATGTCTCAAAAGGTTCGATATGAATATCACTGCTTTTTCTTCGGATAGCCTCAACAAATAGTTTGTTGATTAGTTTAATGATAGTGCTTTCACCGGCTTCATTGGAATCAATTTCGAGACCAGCTTCTTTCTTTCTTGAGTCGGCAACTTCCAAATCAACCGTTTCAGTTCGTTCTCCCCGAGTCATTTTTTCAAGATCATCTTGAAGAGATGACCCCATAGAGTCATAGGTTTTGGCAATAAGTTTTGTAATCGCCCCTTCGGTTGCCAGATAGATTTGGGGCTCTTTATTGCATAAGAAGCGAATATCATCTGCGACATTAAGATTGGAGGGATCGGCCAAAGCTATCGCGACTTTATTATTTTCCATCGAAAGAGGAACCATGTGATGTTTTTCACATAGAGACCGAGGCACCATTTTGGCAACCTCAAGATTCACTGTCACCCCTTCAAGCGATATGGCAGGAATTCCAAATTGTTTACTTAAAAAAGTAGCTAAAACTTTTTCGTTAATATGCCCCAAAGAAACCAGAGAATTTCCAATTCGAGTCTTGAACTTGTCTTGGTGTTCCAGGGCCTTTTCCAGATCATCCTTTTTAACTAGCCCTTGCTTAACCAAAAGCTCGCCTAATTTTCTTCCAGCAACAGACATAAGTGATGAATACCTTTTAAAGAAAAAGAAATGCTAAAGAGTTAAATGCAATTAAAGAAAGGACTACTTTAATTATACCCAAGGGCTGTTTGGGAATCTATTGGAATGACTCGATAATGCTGTGGCCCGTCATTACTTTAGGCTGAGGCAATGCCCAAAGGTTCAAAAAAGTAGGCGCCACATCGCATAATTTGCCCTCTTTTTTCAACTTAGCTTGAGTGTGCATGGGGTCAATCAGAATACATGGAACTGGAAGTAACGTATGGGCTGTCATAGGCATGCCATTCTTATCTTGCATCATTTCGCAATTGCCATGATCTGCCGTTAAAACTGCAAAGGCTTTATGGTTTTCTATCCAATCGATGATTTTTCCAAGACAAGTATCTAGGACATCGAGCGCTTTCACTGCTGCGGGATAGTTCCCTGTATGCCCCACCATATCGGGATTGGCAAAGTTTACGACGACAAACCGATAATCCCCCGTAGTTAATTCACTCAAAAGTTTTTCTGTAACCGTTACCGCACTCATCTCGGGCTTAAGGTCGTAAGTCTTAACCTCTCTTGGAGAGGGGACCAAAATTCGATTTTCTCCCTCTAAAGGATTCTCCTCGCCACCGTTAAAAAAGTAGGTCACGTGGGCGTATTTCTCAGTCTCTGCAATTCTGAGTTGCTTCCACTTTTGCTGGCTGACTACTTCTCCCAAAGTCGAAGGAACTTTCGGCTTTTCATAAGCAGTTTCTAACTTGAAGCTTGCTTCATACGGAGTCATACAAACAAATCCAGAAAGAGTTGGAAATTTATTGCGACGAAAATAATTGAAATCGATTTGAGTTAAAGCTCGAGTTAACTGTCTCGCACGATCAGCTCTAAAGTTAAAGAAAATGATTCCATCCCCGTCCTGAACTCCCGAATAACCTTTGGCAACTGCCGGCTCGATGAATTCATCGGAATTATTTTGTTGATACTGGGACTGGACAAATTGACTTCCACTCGTAAAAGAAAGCTCCGACTTCCCTTCCACAATAGCCGCATAAGCTTTTTCAGTTCTGTCCCAACGGGAATCCCGATCCATCGCATAAAATCGACCTGACACGGTGGCAATTTTGCCCACACCCAAATCTCGACAAAAACTTTCTAAATCTGCAACAAACTTTCTACCGCTAGTCGGAGAGGTGTCCCTTCCATCGGTGAAAACATGGATCTTCACATCGCTCAAACCGGTTTGCTTTGCCCACTGTAAAAGGGCAAAAAGATGGCTAACGTGGCTGTGCACTCCGCCGTCCGAAACCAATCCCATCAAATGAAGGGTCGAAGTACGACCGGAACCCGCCATTTTAAGTGCTAAATTGTTAAAAGCGGCATTTTGAAAAAAAGACTTATCCTCAATGGCCTTGCTGATAAGCGAAAAATCTTGATAAACAATTCTTCCCGCTCCCAAATTGAGATGCCCCACTTCGGAGTTTCCCATAAATCCTTTCGGCAGTCCGACATTCTGTTCAGAGGCCTGGAGTTCGGTGTGAGGATATTTTTTTAATAGATTTCGATAAACGGGCATTTTAGCCCCTTCGACCGCATTAAAATTTGAGTCGGGATTAATTCCAAAGCCGTCCAAAATAATTAAAAGACCGGTCCGACTCTCTGCATTATTTGATTGAATCACGGAACTCCCCTTCTTTTAAGTGGGATTACCCATTTAACTCTTTCCAGCCCTCATTAGTACCATGAAGAAGTAGCCTTTGGGGAGAGAAAATCTATTGAAAATAGCAACTTTTCCGCATACTTTCTTACAGCGCACAAAACTAAACGAGGAGCTCTACTCATGTTAAATTTTTCCTTAAGTGATGACCAAATCGCCCTAAGAGATATGGTAAGAAAATTTGTTCAGCAGGAAATCATTCCCACCGCAGCTAAATTCGATGAGAGTGGAGAATTTCCAAGAGAGATACTGAATAAAGCTTGGGAAGCCGGTCTTATGAACATCGCTGTCCCCGAAAAATTTGGGGGTCTGGGACTTGGAGTTTTAGGAGACGTCATTATCAACGAAGAGATGGGGGCTGGCTGTTTGGGGATGACCACCAGTATCGCGGTCAATACTTTAGGTCTTTATCCGATTCTTCTCGGGGGAACCGAGGCTCAAATTGAAGAGTTCGTTGTTCCTTTTTTAAGTTCTCCTAAATTAGCTTCTTTTTGTCTAACCGAAGCTGGTTCGGGTTCCGATGCAGGATCTCTTTCGACCATGGCCAAAGAGGACGGTGACTTTTTTATCTTAAACGGTTCTAAAATGTGGATTACCAACGCAGGCCATGCTGACCTTTTCACCGTTTTTTGCACCACTAATAAAGAGCTCAGAACCAAAGGCATTATCTGTTTAGCCGTTCCTGCCAACTTGCCGGGAATCAGTTTAGGGAAACACGAAAACAAACTGGGACAACGTTGTTCGGATACTCGTTCCATTACATTTGAAAATGTTCGAGTTCCAAAGAAAAACTTGATTGGGAAAATGGGCGAAGGTTTTAAAATTGCGATGAGAACATTGGATCGAACGCGCACTCCGATTGCTGCAGGAGCCGTTGGCGCAGCGAGAGCCGCCATGAACTATTCCAAAAACTATGCAAAAGAGCGCAAACAATTCGGTCAACCCATTGCTAATTTTCAAGCGATTCAATTCATGCTTGCTGACATGGCAGTAAAGATCGAAACGGCTCGCCTTCTTTGCTACAACGCCGCTTGGCTCATTGACAACGGACAGGACGAACAGGGAGGTTACTTCTCCGCTCTGGCCAAACGCCATTCAGCAGACATGGCCATGGAAGTAGCAACCGACGCGGTTCAAATTTACGGTGGCTATGGCTATACCAAGGAATACCCCGTGGAAAAAATCATGCGAGATGTGAAATTAGTTCAGATCTACGAGGGAACTAGCCAAATTCAACGAGTTGTCATCGCAAGACATTTACTTAAAGATTAGTTCAAACGAGGAAAGCACATGAACATTATTGCACTTATCAAACAAGTACCAGACACAGAAACTAAAGTTCGCATCACTAGCGACAAAAAAAATATCGAAACCAATGACATCAAATGGGTCATTAACCCGTATGATGAATTTGCGATCGAAGAGGCACTCAAAACCAAAGAGAGACTCAAAGAAGGCACGGTCACTGTGGTCACCGTCGGCCCTGACAGAACTGTAGAGGCCTTACGAACGGCTGTAGCCATGGGAGCTGATAACGCAGTCCATGTAAAAACCGAGGGCACTTTAGATACCTACTTAGTTTCCAGAGCCCTAGCTGAGGTCTGTAAAAAAGAAAATGGCCAAATCATTTTCACTGGGAAACAGGCTATTGATGACGATCAAGCAGCCACTTTTGGATATGTGGCAGAACTTTTAAACTATCCGAGCGCTACGGTCATAGTGAAATGCGATATTTCGGCCGACAAAACCAAAGCGACTCTTGAACAAGAAGGGGATAGTGGAGCCAAAAACATCATTGAAACATCTCTTCCTGCCGTCGTCGGGGTTAATAAAGGCATTAATACTCCGAGATACGCCAGCTTGCCTGGGATCATGAAGGCCAAGAAAAAAGAGATCAAAACCTATTCGCTTGCTGATTTAGGTTTGGGCTCCGAGGGATGTAAAACAGTCGATTCCGATTATCAACTTCCCCCTGAAAGAGCCGCTGGTAAAAAAATTACTGGCGACGCTTCTACTCAGGCCAAGGAATTGGTCCGATTATTAAGAGAAGAATCAAAAGTTATCTAACAACAAGATTTTCAAAAAAAGAGGATTTTATGGGAAATGCATTCTTAATTGCCGAACACAAAGATGGAAATGTTAAACGGGTCTCTCTAGAGATTTTATCTGAACTCTCTCGTCAAGGAGTTGCCACAACTACTGTGGTACCTGGCTTTGGAGATTTAACCAAAGTCACTGAAAGTTTAGTGAAACATGGAGCCAGTAAAGTGGTCGTGCTGGAACACGAGGTTTTAGCCAACTACAACACTGAAGCTTACACCAATGCAATTTTCCAATATCTTTCGTCACAAAGTCCTTCGGTTATCATGACCGGAGCCACTTCCCATGGAAAAGATTTTCTACCCAGATTAGCGGCTAAATTTAAAACGGGTATCGCTGCCGACTGCACCTCGTTCCAATTTTCTGGAGACAAAGTTAAAGTTCAAAGACCTATTTATGCGGGTAAATGCACTAAGATGGTAGAGTTCACAGGGTCCCCAGCTGTTTTTTCAGTGAGACCTAATGTTCTTCCTACCCAAGAGTCCAACAAATCGGGAGCTGTAGAAAAAGTTGCTGCCGATCCCGGAACTGTAAAAGCTAAAGTGATCAGCACTGTCGCTTCTCAAGTTAAAAAAGTAGAACTCACCGAAGCCGATATTATCATCTCCGGTGGAAGGTCTTTGAAGAGTGGCGAGAACTTTAAAATTCTAGCCGATTGCGCGGCCACAGTGGGAGCTGCAGTGGGAGCTAGCCGAGCTGCTGTCGACGCGGGTTATGCCCCTCACGATATGCAAGTGGGACAAACCGGTAAAACCGTAAGCCCCAAGCTTTATATTGCTTGCGGAATTTCAGGAGCGATCCAACATTTAGCAGGGATGAGAACCTCTAAAGTCATTGTTGCCATTAACAAAGACCCTGAAGCTCCTATATTCCAAAAGGCAGATTACGGAATTGTGGGGGATCTTTTTGAAGTCGTTCCTCTATTGACTGAGGAACTGAAAAAATTAAAAAGCCAATCTTAATTTGAGAGCCACTCACGGATTCCAAGGATCTCTTTTTCTGAGAGGGGTCTTGTGGGTGGCATCCGAAAATTTTTATCCTTGCTCGTAATTTTAGAGAGAATAAGATCTTTCAAAATCTTATCGCTTAGCAGTCTTTCTTTGTCATCGAAAGGAATGTAGGGAGCTGTCCCATCTTTTTGGTGGCACCCCAAGCAGGTCACAATAGGATTTGAGATGGGTTTCGGGCCATTCGCTTCGATGGGGCCAGATGTCATTCTTGAACTGAATAAATAGTCACAGGCATCTAGGATATCTAGTGTGTCTTTTTCGGTACCTATGGGCAAAATAACGGTATGACCATAATTACTAAAGCACTGAAAAGAAGGGATCTGACAATCGAGCTGGCTTAATTCATCGTAAAGCTCAATAGCCAAATACTCTTCAAAGAAAAAGTTACCACTAAAATAGCTCCATCTGGTAGGCTCTTTTTCGATTGAAAAGTCGGAATGTTCTAGACCCAATAGATACAGCATAGCTTGTTTGTTTGAGTTAGCCCCAACACTCCCCTTATCTCCCCAGGAAATAGAACCTCGGTAGAATTTTTTAAACCGTTTTGCCAACAAGCCAAAAAGAATCTTCTTCTCAAAATCATCTCCGGTAAGCAATGCTTCACACCCAAGAAGACTCGCTGTCAAAAACATCTTTTCTGTCTCAAATTCGGGGTGTTCTTTGAGTCGAGCCACAAGAACTTTAGCGTGAAGCTTCAAAAGAGAGTCGGTTAAAGCTGCATTGGGTCTTAACCGATAGTTTCCACCTTTCGGCTCTTCGCTATAGGGAGAAACTATTGAACCCTCAGGAAATTGAAGTTTTGAATATCTCGAATGAGTTTCTTTGTTTTTCAAAAACTTATTAAATTGTAAAAATTCCTTTTTATCTCCGTGGTCGACTATCGAATCATCAAACTCCCCGTAGGCCCCCTTCCAGGTATCATACTGGCTCCAAATAGGCCTGACTGGGTTTTGATGACAGGCCAAACAGCTATTAGGATTAGGGCCTGAGAAACTCACTTTTTTATTTTGTGAGTTAAAAGATAATTTTCTAAGCTCCCATTGGGGTTTGGGTTCTTGTCTAAAAAAAAGCATCTCAACTTCTTGATAGCCCGCTTCTTTGTCCTCTCCGTTAAATGTAAAAACAAACTTAGACTCTGGCCCAAACACAATGGCTCTTGGATTAAGCGGTGTAGCCCCTTGAGCGCTTTCGCTCTTTCTCATGAGAGTGAACCAGGCCATTTGCTCTGGATCGGTGGATTTGACCCAAGAAAGGAAATCTTCCACTTGAGCCGTGGGATGGCTCTGTGCCCAAGCTTCTACTTGCTCGACCCGAATCGCCCCCAGGGAAAGAGGGCTAAGAAGAATGTTAAAACCTAAGACAAATCCTAAAAGCGATGCACGCAAAAAATCACCCCACACTACGAAAGACTGGGAATTTAGCACGCCGCATTATAAACATCCATCGAAATGTATTTTGTGTTTTATTTTTCAATACTTAGGATGAGTGTCAGTATAGGCTTTTATCGTTACTTTGAGACCCGCTTTGAGTTTCTCGGTGACTGGAGATGGGAGTGAGTAATTTTTTCCGTCCCATTCCCGCACCGGAACAATCTCTCTCACACTGCTGGCTATAAAGACCTCCTGACAAGACTTAAATCGATCTAGAGGAATGAACCCCTCCTCCACTTTAAAAAAAGTTCGCCCCAACTCTAAAACGTGCCGACGAGTGATACTGTCCAAAATACCGACTTCAAGAGAAGAGGTCAGAAGAGTCTTTCCATCCTCAACCCCAAAAATACTAAATGTGGTCCCTTCGGTCACATTTCCTTTAGCGTCGCAAAGAATCGCATCCTCGCCTCCGCGAGCTTTCACTTCCTGTAGGGCCAAAAGGCTATTCAAATAGTTACTGGTTTTAATATTAGGATCCTGGGCAGCTACTGAGTTTCTCACGATAGTTGAAGTTAACAATTTAATTCCATGGGTTCGCAAATGATCCAATTTTTCTGAGAGAGGCTGGAAAATAATGACTAAAGTGGGTTTGAGATCTTCGAAAGATTCTAGCCCCAAAATAGCACCCACTCCGCGAGAGAGAATAATCCGAAAATAGGCCGAATCTCTTCCAAAAGCCTTGGCCGTTCTGTGGATCTCTTCCCGCAACTCAGAATCTGTTAATGGAACTTTAATTTGTAACTTACCAGCCGATCGCCTAAGTCTTTCCAAATGCTCTTCTAAAAATAAGCAGCACCTATCTAGGGCCTTTCCCGTCTCGTACACCCCATCCCCAAATAAAAAACCCCGATCAAAAACCGAAATTTTTGCGTCCTCAGCCGAAGAGATATGTCCATTGATATTCACCAAAGCGTTCATCATGTTATCATCTTAGGATGAGGGTGGACTCGAGGTCAATTTGACTTTAAGACCCCATCCAGGCACAAGGATAGAAACTTAAAAGGAACACCCGGTGGGAATCAAACAGGTCATTTTCGATTTTTTCTTTTACCTAGGCGCGGGAACCTTTATCAGCTTCGGTGTGCTTCGACAAAATCAACTTGGCCGTCGTTATTTCATTTATCACGGTCTGGGGATCGCGTTCATTATTCTGACCAGTTACTTCGCGGTCGGAAGAGCTTTTCTAGATCCCGAAGCCACCTACTGGATGGTAGCTTCGAGCTTTTTTATCACCCTTTTCTCGCTAACGGTCGGTGGCAGAAACCGCACCCCTCTCGCCTCTTTTTTCCTTGGAGTTCTCTCAATATTGGGAACGATCGTTCTTGAAGTCACAACGATTCACCCCTACCCTCTTCATATTCCCATGATAATCAATGCGGGCCTTTCGACCCTTCTTTTAGGGTTTTCGATGAACGCCATGCTACTTGGCCATTGGTATTTGGTGCAACCCAAACTGTCTATTAAAGAACTAAAACGGCTCTGTTTGGTTTTGGTGATTCTCATCGTCCTCAGATTCTTATTTGGAACCTACGGCCTTTACACTTTGATTCAAGGAAAATCAGAAGCAGACGTCTATAAGTATTTACTGAGCTCTTCACCGGGCATTTTTGTTCTGATGCGCTGGTGCTGGGGGCTTTTAGGGCCTCTCGTCCTAGCTTACCCCATTTGGGGAACCGTTAAAATCCGCTCGACTCAATCGGCCACTGGACTTCTTTACATCGTGGTTTTGTTTGTCATCACCGGTGAAATTTTAAGTCTTTATTTAGCCGCTTTCTTTGGGATTTCACTTTAAATGGATTTTTCTGCTTTCTGCCCTCACTGCAAAACTTATCAGGAGTTTTCACTGCTGACATTTGCGTCCTACCCATGCACCCACTGCCAAAAAGATGTTTTTCCCAATGCAACCGATCTTTTCAAAGAAAGTTTTGGACTCAATCAATGTCCCCATTGTGCGTCAGCTCACATTTACAAACAAAAAGACTTTAATCGTAAAGTAGGCATAGGACTTCTAGTCATCGGAATATTTCTGAGTTTTTTTACTTATGGCATTTCACTCTTAATTGTGACTCTTTTCGATGGGTGGCTTTATCGCAAAGTTGGAGAAGTGGGCTGCTGTTATTTATGCCAATCCCAATTTAGAAACTCGCCTCAAGTTAAAAAACTTGAAGGGTTCGACCTTGAGCTATACGACTATTACCAGAATTTAAAGCGCTAAGAACTTATCTTACGTGAGTGGTGCCGCCGATGGGGTTTTGGCGAAGTTCTCGTCTGAGTAGGTCTCGGCTTTGGCTTTCATCCACATCTAATGTGGAACCCACTCTTAAGTTGCAATACTTAGATTCGAACAAATTGCGGTCGATTGCCTTTCCGATGACGCTGGCAGCAGCAGCTTCCGAAACGCCTAACGTTCTTGCCACGTCGGCAGGCTTCAATGGATCGTCAAACTTTCGAACCATTTTGGGAAGCAAAGGAAAAGCGTCTCTTCCATTCACCGTAAAGAAAGAACCTGTCGATCTTTGAGCTTCTAAAAAGATTTCGCTATCTCTAGCTGCTCTCTGACGATAAGTCGGATTATTGGTAAAGAAATCTCTATGGGTTAAGCGAGATCCAAAACTGTTTCTAAATACAGTATCGGTATTGGGAATATTTTGAAACTGCTCGGTATAGTTTTTACCGCCACCATCTTTAATAGGGCCACCCGCAATGAATCCGTTGCTATGACAATCAAGACAGGCGGCTACAGCTGAAATAGCAGGTCCCACAGTTCCTAGGGCACCTGTCGCAATCTCGGCCGGAGCTCTTCCTATGATGATGCCTCCATTGGCATTAAAAAGAAATCCCTGCATCATTCCGTTGCGCCCTAAACACAACCACTCTTCGGCATCATGAGTAAAGTTTATCCCCTTTTGTCGAACATCTCGTGAAGACGATTGCGAACCAGGAGCATTGCGGTCGATGACATCCAAACTGCGATAACAGGAGCTTCCAGGAACTCGCTGACTCGCTTGAACTTCAATCACTCTAAGATTTCGGGTCACACCCGACTCAAATTCACCCTCTGCGTTCGTTCCGACCAAAATTTTATTCCCCGAGGTCCTGGTTTTATCCTCTTGAACTCCCACTGCAGCGGCAAGCTCGGCTCTGGTTTGGGGAGCATTGATAAATTTATAGTAAATATTGGGATCCATCGCAAAAGAGATCAGTCGGTCAAGTCTCACTGTCCCCGTACAAGCAATAGTAGGGTCGGCCGCTTTTAGAAGAGCCAAAGCCTCACCTCGGAAAAATGGAGTAAGATTCAAATCAACGCTACCATCAGGTTTGATGTTCTGAGGAGTAATCTTTAACTTCACATTGGTTTGAATGGTATTAAGTAAAAAGTTTAAAGAAGCTAAAGCAGCCTCCAAAGCGCGCTCAGGAGGAACACCTTCCGGCAAAATAATATTTTTCAGATCAATAGTAAGCCTGCCATCTGAAGCTCCACCGTTTCGAACTAGGAAACGATCGACCGCTTGCCGTTGGCCTGCATTGAGTTTATCTCGATTGAGAAGAAAAAATTCACGAGCCTGTCTAACCGTTTCAGCTTCAGAGGCCCCAATCAGATTTCCGGCTCCATCGATAGCGAGCCTTCTGACTTCACCTCTTGAATTTCGTTCAATCAAATTGTTTCCATTTTTAAGCAAATTTGAGAATCCGGCGACTTCCTCCACACCATTTCCATTGATTTGATTGTTAAAAAATTGATCATTAAAATTCCGATTATTGAATCGACTTGGGCCATTAAAATTTCTTTGAAAAGAAACGTTTCTACCAGGGAACAATCTTCTTCCGAAAAGCAAACGGAAGATGAACCCATAAGAAGGCGTTGCCTGTGTCAGGACCAACAGGGTCAATAGAATTTTTATCTTTCCACTGTAACTGTGCTTCATAGCCTTAACCAAGACTCACTTTCAAAATCCACACAACGTAAACTATTATGACCTAAAACTATGCACACCCAAGGCCAGTCTTGTTTGAATTTCGTATTCATAGCAATTCAGAAATGGCTTCAACTAGATCTCCAACCTGCTTTTTTTACCCTTAGGAATTAATACTTTAGGAATACTGTCCTATTTTTTGACAGTTAAAGAAAACCTAACCAACAGGTACGGTTTGGTAATAAAAAAGCCCGCTTCGGGGGGGAAGCGGGCTTAATCTCAGACTCTCACTCTAGGGTTATCGTCGATGGAAAGCGTTTAGGGCACCTGAAGCATTGAATTGGCGTACCTGTTCTAAGGTATCGTTCCTAAGAGGAACCACAGCTCCCCCTAAGATCTTACCGTCGTTAAAAATAAGAGGCCTGTCGGTACTTAAATTTGTGCGATCGACCTGCTCGAAAAACTCCCCGCGTTCATTCACAGCCAAATTACTATTTCCAATCATACGAAGACCTCGACCGCCTCCTAAGCCTGCTAATCTAGAAAGATCGCCTGAAGGGTCGAGAGCCAAATTCGAGAAGGGATCCACTGCTTGTCTCGCTAAAGCATCTCTACCAAAGTTGTTAAATTGATTGAAATGGGGGTTAAAGCCTCCACCACGGGAGGGACGCCCACAACATCGAGCGACTCTGCGTCTCGGAGCGGGATTAAATCGTCTGCCAAAGCAACACTTTCTTCGGAACATCCCCCGACGAAAGAGAAAAGCCTCTGCTCTATTCTCCGTTACAACGGTAAAAACCATGGCCAACATTAAAAATAAACTAAACCAATGAGCACGTTCGCGTTTCACTGCGGACATAAATCACCTCAGCATTAACACTCATTAAAAAATGAGACTTCAAACAATACAGTTAGCCAAAGCACAACTGATGCCAGACTTAACTCGTGCACTAAAAGCTCTAGAAATCTTTAGAATACTCGAACTTAGACTTTGCCGATTGCAGAATACGATCGAAGTGAACTTTGGGAGTGTACTGTTTACTTAGTCGACGGGTGTTGGGCGAAAAGTGACTTAAGGCCTGTTGGGGATTCAGGAAGACGGAACCAAAAAAATGCCCGGAGAGATTCTCTATTCCTCCGAGCATCATGACAAAAAGCTTTCTATAATGAATTCAGATTAAGGCCAGTTGGCTGGAACATACCCTTGCGCATCCATCTTTTTCAACTCATCTAAAGGCTTGGCTGAAGCCATAGGATCTTTTTTCTGGTTGATAACTGGATTGGAAACGCAACCTTCACGGTTGATATCCACATAAGCTTGGAACTTGCTGGGAAGATTTTCTTCCGAATAAATAGCTTCCACTGGGCAAGCCGGAACGCAAGCATCGCAGTTAACGCAGGTATCAGGGTTGATATAAAGGATTCTCTCCCCTTCGTGGAAAGCGTCCACCGGGCACACGGCAACGCAATCGGTATATTTACAATCAACACAGTGTTGAGTCACGATATAGGACATAAATTCCTCCAACTTAGAGTTATAAAACCCTAAAAGGCTATCACTAAAAAAAGGGCTAGGCGAGTCCTTTTTGAGTCGGGTAATTGATTAAACTCTAGACACCCTGGAGTGCGATTTAAAGGCCCGTCTCTTCTCACACTTACTCTAAAGGTAATCACGATTCCCCTGACAAAATCAGCTTAACTGTCTACTCGGCCGACATATTTTTAGCTAACCCTCTAGGGTTTGGTGTTTATTTAAAGCCAAAAATGTCTGGTACTTCATTTGCAAATTAGCTTGGAGCGAAGGAGTGTCGAGTTCCTCACAAGAACCGATAACTCTTCAAGACTAATGGTTGTTGTTAGTAGATGTGGTTCCGGAGGAAGTGGAAGTTGAAGCGGCATATTATAAATTTAAGTTTAGTTCTTTGTTTCTTAATAGTGAGTTGCGCTAAAAATACGAGCACCAATACACCTCCCCAAGGAGCCAATACCCCAACTCCTATCGACCCGGGCACCACGACCCCCTCAGATCCTTATGGGGAACAAATCAAAGCCAGTGTTCCGATTGATCTTAGCGATAAAGTCAATTTTGTTGGACTTGCCGACATTTCAGGATCTGGCGGAAGACCCGGCAACCTATCTTTACCCATCGTTGGAGATGCCAAAGTCAGATTACAAATTACCAACACCCGTTCTCAATCTATCAAGGGAAGTTTATTCTTAGCTTTTGAAGACCAACAAGGCTTTTGGGGAGCGAAATGGGATGCTGCTTTCCCCGGAACTGGATTTCAGACGTCAAATAGCTCCGGAAAGAATATCGATATTATTTTCGCCGATGATGATTTAGCTGTAAGAGCTTTGGGAGTTGTAGTTAATCAAAACCTTTATGGAACCCTATTCTATCGTTTACGCCAGCCTGGAGATACAGCTTGCAGGCAAGTTCAGGTAAACTGCACCATCACTTACCCTGGTGGCGGAACCTATACCTTCAGCCCAGGGCCTGGACAAACTTGTCCCAACTACTCAATTCCGGACACCGTTGTCCCTTGTCAAAATTACATGAACCCTTCCAACGCTCAAGTTAAACGGCTTGGAAATTTCAATAATTCTTTCTCCAGTATTGCAACATTGCCGGAGGCTCAATGAAGCAGATTTATGGGTTGAATCGGATTTCAAAACTTGTCCTTCTGTCGGTTGTTTCACTCTCACTTAGTTGTGGAGGGGGAAACAACAATAATAATGCGGCTCCGGCGGCTCCTGTGACTCAGTACACGCCTGGAACCAGTTGTCCTACCACCGCAGGTGGAACCCCGCTAAACTCCAATGGGTCTCCTTTTTACGGTTCTTTACAATCGACCTCAAATGGTACGTGGGGAAGTTCCAACTCTTTAACTTTAGGGCTCTCGTTTATCAATTACACTGGACCAGGTAACCTAGTTCAAAGCGTTGTCGGCAGTGGCGCTCTGGTATTTCCTGATTTAGCCTATATTCTAGGCACCACTACCAACACTAATTCCAATGTTTGCGTGACCTCAAACAACATTGGAACCACCGGATATAATCCTGGAACTTACAGCATGGGAAACGGCAGTCTCTCCATGACGCTAAATGGAGCTATCCAAGTTCCTCTTTATAATCCTTTCAATAATTATCCCGGCTCTTATCAGCCCTATCCCCAACAACAAACAAGCCAAGATACTTTGATTCTAAATATCGGTTTGAGCTGCCCTACCTACGTGAGCAACAACAGAATCTACGGTTGTGTCGACGTAAAAGTAGGAAAATCCCCCTATGGACGGGTATTGAAATATTACTCAAGATAGTTTTTTTAAGAGAGGATTTTTACCGTGATTGATGATGACAAAACAACAGAAATCGTAATCCCAAACCATGTTCCAGCGCCATCGATTGCTGTTTCTAATCAGGCTTTGAATTCGCCAAAGAGTTATCAGGGTGTGGAACGACGTAAAAGCTTACAGCCAGCCCAAGCGATCGGCCTCAAGCCTAGCTTTTTAACGTCTCTGAAAGTGGAATTGAGTGAGGACTGGACCTTAAAGATCTTAGCAGCCCTCACAATTCTCGCGTTAAGCTTATTGGTACTCTAAACTAATTAGTTACTTTTTTTAGAGCTTTTTCGGGTTGAGTTAAATTTTTCTACAACCTGTTCTGTCAGATCTTCTCCACCTTGAGCGAAAAGAACGGCCCCTTCATTTTTTTCTAGAATGAGAGTTAACCCTTTTTCTTTTCCAATGGATTCGATAACCCCACGTAGCTCATCGATAATAGGTTTGGTGAGTTCTCTTTCTCTTTTTTGCAGATCCATTTGGCTTTCAGCAGCTTCTTTTTGCAGTTCCATGAACTTTTTTTGCAGCTCTTGTTGTTTCTTTGACTTGGCAGCGTCATTCAACAACGCCGATTTCTTTTCAAACCCTTCGGCTTCTTTTTGAAGCTCATTCTGCCGTTTCTCTAATTCAGTTCGTTTAGTAGTAACCTCTTTCTCAAGAGATTTTTTGGCGTTTTTACCAGCCTCTACGGTTTGTAAAGCTTTTTGGAGATCCACTAACCCCAGATGAAATCCTTCAGAGGCAAAAGAACGGGCTGTTAAAACAGTAACGACTAAAGTGATTAATGTTAAGCGCATGTGATTTTCCTTTTTTTTAAAATGGCGGTCCGATAGTGAAAAAGAATTTCGAAGCACCAGAGCTAACCATAGGGTAACCAAATTCAAAACGCAAGGGACCTATCGGCGTAAACCATCTAAAGCCCCAACCTAAATTTGCGTAGAGCTTAGGCCCGGAAACCTTACTCAAGTCGTTAAATGCATTTCCTACGTCTGCAAAAATAACTCCTCGAATTCTGGCCTCTTTAAGAAGCGGAAACTCTATTTCAGCATTCATCAGGACTTGGTTGAGTCCCCCAATAAGAATTTGCTTACCGGCCAAACCTGCTTTCTGAGCATCTGCAGAGAGGTCGTCAGGATTGCTGCTCAACTTCACAGGATCACCGCCGATACTGAAGGGATCATAACCTCTTAAAGAGAAAAGTCCCCCTAGAAGGAAAAGTTCGTTGTTTGGAACTTTACGATTACCCGTTCTTGATATGTTGGAACCGGTCAGGTTTAAGCGGAAAATAAAATCCCAAATGATCGGATGAAAGTATTTCGCAGTGGCAGTGGACTTCACGAAATGTCTGTCCCCGCCCAACCCAGCATATTCCGAAGTCAAGCTCCCATAAAATCCTTCTCTGGGATCAAAACGATCGTCTCGTTTGTCGTAAACCAAATTTCCTGCGATGGAGCTGGTATACCCGTTCACATCTTCTCTAGGATAGAGCGTTTTATCGATCACGCTCGAAGAGGGCACATAAGCATGTTCAAATTTGTAGGTTAAAGAAAGATTCATGAAATTATAAACTGGGTGACCCAATTTGAAGGCTGTGCCGGTTTTAATCTCTTCAAAGCTATTAACAGCTTCCAACACTGCAACATTTCTTCGAATCTGGTAAAGGTCTCCCCCTACACTCCAAAGAGTTGCTCCATAATAGGGTTCTTGAAAGCTCAAGGAATATTCGTATAGCTTGGTTCCCGTTTGGATCTGTGCCGAGAAGCTTGCGACTTGCCCGTTCCCTAAAAAGTTATTTTGAGATAATTGGGCGTTAGCGATAAAGCCCACCCCACCCGTCGAATAACCGGCTCCGATGACCAATTGCCCAGTGGAACGCTCTTTAACTTTGATATCAATATCGACAAGATTTGGATTCTCTTTGGATGTGGTCTGATGAAATTCAACACCATCAAAAAATCCTAAACGAGTCACATTTTCTTTGCTCTCTCGTTTCTTGGTTCCATTATAAAGCTCCCCTTCATGGAAAGTGAGCTCACGACGGACCACCTTATCTTTAGTTTTAGTGTTGCTCGATACGTTGATTTTACCAATATAAACTCTCTGTCCTCGATCCACATCGAAAGTAATATCCACCTGGCGAGTATCGTCATGAATAATGGGCTGAGGAACAACGTTGGCGAAGGCATACCCTAAATCGCCGTATTTTTCAGTGAGTCTTAAAGTATCGCGTCGCAGATTTTCAGTATTAAACACATCTCCTGAGATCAGCTCCATATCCTCGGTCAACTCCGGACGGGAGTAGATAAGTTCACCGCTGAAATCAACCGTTCCGACGTTGTACTGCATCCCTTCTTCAACAAAAAAGGTGATATAAATCCATTTTTTATCTGGAGAGACAGTGACTTCAGGTTTACCAAACCTGGCTCGGACATACCCTAAAGTTCCATAGTAAAAACCAAGAGCCGCAATATCCCGTTCAAAAAGAGCCTCTCTGTATGACCCGCTTCCAGTGAGCCAGGAGAAAGCACCACCTTCTCTTGTTTGCATGACCCGTTTTAAATCTTCGGTAGGAATGACCTTGTTACCAATAATGTTAATTTTTTTTACTGTAATCTTGTCGTTCTCTTGGGCCTTAAAAGTTATGTTAACTTCAGAACTGTTGGGAACGGGAACGACATCGTAGCGAACATCGGCAAGGTAAAAACCTTTTTCCTCATATTTTTGAACAAGCTTTTCTACCGACTCATTGAGTTTCTGGCGATTAAGAAGCTCATACTCTTTAACTAAAATGAGATCTTTCAGTTCATCTTTTTCAATGGCCTCTAACCCTTCATAATCAATCTTGGCGATAGTGGGTTTTTCCTTAACCTTGAAAATTAGTTTCAACCCTTTTTCAGAGCCTTCCTCTAACACCGAAACATCCTCAAAAAAACCCAGGGAAAAAAGGGTACGAATATCTTCCCGGACGAGGTCTTTCGAAAGAGGATCCCCTACACGACTGTGAAGTTTTTGTCGGACGGCATCACTCTCAATTTTCCTGTTACCAAGAACCTCAATTGCCGTGATGGTGTTGGCCCCTAACGCGGACAAACCCCCACACTGAAGTAGTAAAAAACCCACCAAAACTTTAATAATGCTCTGTGTACGCAACTCTTCTCTCAACCCTTAAAGAATCCACTTGATTAATTCGCGCTAAGTACCTGTTTTTATTAAATAACCAAAAGAGTGGCGATTGTACCCACAGACCGAACCGGTTGTAAACGATGAGTTACCAGAATTGTGTTTTTTTATTTATTCAACGTGTCAACTTTTAAGAGTCTTAACAGAAATGAGTTCCCCCTCCTCGAGTCGAAGAACTCTGGGGAAAGACTGAGCGAGAAATTCATCATGAGTGACAGAAACTAAAGCGATTCCATGCTCTTCTTGAAGTGAATTGATAAGTTCAAATATCTGAGCCCCTGTAGCACTATCCAGGTTTCCTGTCATTTCGTCGGTCAGCAGTAGTTTGGGTTTCATCATAAGCGCCCGAGCTATAGCAACCCTTTGTTGTTCTCCACCCGAAAGTTGGCCGGGCTTGTGGGTCAACCGATCTTTTAAACCAACCCGAATAAGGAGACTTTCTGCCATCCCTTTGGCTTTAGCTGAACTCGCCCCAGCTAAAAGTGCAGGCATCATCACGTTTTCAAGAGCAGAAAACTCAATCATTAAATAATGAAATTGAAACACAAAACCTATCTGATGATTCCTGAATCGAGCTAGGTCCTTTTCATTAAGGGAAAAAACATCCCTGCCGCGAAAAGTAACCGAGCCGTGCGAAGGAGACTCCAAAGTTCCTAATACATGCAAAAGGGTACTCTTACCCGCTCCACTTTTTCCTAGAATAGCAATCCGGTCATTATAGCCGATATCGAGATCGACCCTCTTCAATACAGAGATGGGAGGTTCCCCTTTTCGGCGATAAATTTTAGAAACGTCTTTCGCAGTTAACAAGGACTCACTCATACCTCAAGGCCTCCACAGGCTTAGCATAAGCCGCTTTTAAAGCTGGAATAACACTAAAAACAACACACAATAATAAAGCAGCTACTGAAATCAAAGCAATGTCGCCCAGTTCAATTTTAAAAGGGAGCCGATTGGTGTTGTAGATAGCTTCATTTAAAATTGCGGGCTGATATCGCTCGGCTATTTTACAAGTTATCCAGCCACAGAAAATACCGCCGACAACTCCCATTGCCCCAACAGCCAACCCTTGGGCAATATAAAAAAGAAAAACACCTCGGGCCCGCAATCCCATGGCTCGTAAAATGGCCATATCTCGCCGACGATAATGAGAACTCATCATGAGTAAACTAACCACATTAACACCCGCCAATCCCACAACAATTTCCAATACCAAGAACAGGCGGCGTTTCTGATCTTCAACAGCCAAAAATAGATTTTGGTTAATCTGATTCCAAGTTTTAACCTGTGCTGAGTTCTTGACTAAATTACGAATATAATTAGCAGCCCTAAAAAGAGGAACTCCCGGTTTCAACTTAACTTTGTAAAGAGGAGCCGCTTTTTCCTGATGAAAGATCGTTTTTAGGACATTCAAATCGATCCGGGCATAATGCAGATCGTGATCATACAACCCGAATTTTGTGATCGCAGTGACAACAAAGGGTTCCAGTTGATTAGATTGACCTGGGATCAAAATATCTATGGAATCGCCAACTTTCGCCTTAATTTTTTGGGCCAGTTGGGAGCCAAGCCAGATCCAATGCGAATCTTTAACCGAATTTGTTGGAAGCGGAGTCGATAACCAAATCTCCGACCAAGGGGTCACTTCGAAGGCCGACTTAAGATCAATTCCCTCGAGGGTCACACCCGCTACTGCGTCTTTGATTAACATGCTTTGAGCTAGGCCAAAGGGAGTAATACCTTTTACTTCAGGAATCTTTTGTAAAGTATCTGCTAAATTTACATTCGGAGCAGCACCGCTTTTAGGAACGACCACCATATCGGATGAGATGAAAGTGTATTTATTCTCTAAAAACTCTAAAAATCCGGACATGACGGAAAGTACCAACATGAGTTGGACAATACCTACAACGACTCCGATAACAGATACCCACAAAGCGAAAGACAGAAGATTACCCTCTTTGGGTACCAAATATCTTCGGAGTAAAAACAGAATTGGCATCTTAGCTTAAATCTTCTAAATATTTCTGCAGAGCCTCAACTTCTCTCTTCAGTTCAGTTTTTTGTTTTAACACCCCATCTTTTACCGCTTGAGGCGCACTATTCATAAACTTATCATTTCTTAACTTCTCATCGGCTCTTCGAAGAGCCTCAGTCTTTTCTTGAAGTTCTTTCTGTTTGCGGGCCAACTCTTTGGTCAAGTCACCTAGGTCAGTTTTAGGAATGAAAAGTTTGAGATCTCTCATCACAATTGAAAGATGCGTCTCTTTCGAATAGTCCACATTTTCAAAAGTTAACTCTTTTAGCTTTCCCATTCTCTTTACAAGGTCTGCAAACGGCTTCAACTCTTTGAGCAGACTTTCTCCCGCCAAGGAGCTTACCGACAAGGAGATCTCCGTAGTGAATGGAAGTTGATGAACCCCGCGAGTCGTGCGGATCTGTTCAATCAATCGAATCACTCTAGCCAATCTTTCCTCTGCCTTCGGAAAATCCTTAGTTTTTTCCGAAGCGGGGTAGGATGAAATACAAACTGAAACTTTACTGCGATCTCGAATGGGCATCTCCTGCCACAACTTTTCGGTCACAAAGGGCATGAAGGGATGCAAAAGCCTAATCGCCTCTTCCAAAACTTCTACCGCCGTCGATTCTTTAGCAGCTTTCCTGGCCTCAAGATCTTCTTTCGACTTAATAAGCTCAATAAACCAATCGCAATATTCACTCCAAATAAAATGGTAGATAGCTTGTGCAGCTTCAAAAAACCGATATTGGTCTAACGATTTATTAACCTCTTCTTTGATATGATTGAGTCTTGACCAAATCCATTGATTAACCTCATTGGATAGATCCACATTTGACTTTTCAACCTCTCCAAAATGCATGAGCACAAAACGGGAGGCATTCCAGATTTTATTTACAAAGAACTTACAATTCTCAACCCCTTCGTCTGAAACTCTCATATCTCTGCCATGAAATGCATTCCAACTTAGGAAAAATCGAAGGGCATCGGTTCCAAGTCGATCACTGATTTCTAAAGGATCGACCACATTTCCTTTGGTTTTGGACATTTTCTGTCCATGTTCATCTCTCACCATAGGGTGTAAATAAACAGTATGGAATGGGATTTTGCCTGTCATCTTCATGCCGAGCATGATCATTCGAGCGACCCAGAAGAACAGGATGTCGAACCCCGTTTCCAAAACAGAGGTTGGATAAAATGTTTTTAAATCGTGAGAGTCTTTCGGCCATCCCAGAGTGGAAATGGGCCACAACCCTGAACTAAACCACGTGTCGAGAACATCTTCATCTTGTCTTAAACCATTATGCTGGCATTTTTTACAGGCGGTAGGCGCTTCAAGTGCGACATGAGTCTCCTCACACTTTATACAATACCAAACCGGTATTCGGTGCCCCCACCACAGTTGGCGGCTGATACACCACGGACGGATATTTCTCATCCATTCAAAATATGTTTTTTCCCACTCCTCTGGAACAATGCGAATCTCTTTAGTCTCAACCGCCCTAATCGCATCTTTGGCCAGCTCCTCGGCTCTGACAAACCACTGAGCACTAACTTTGGGTTCCACCACAGTGCCGCAACGATCGCAATGGCCGACATTATGAGAATGATCCTGTTCCTTCTCCAAGAGCTCCTGCTTCACAAGGTCCTCGAGCACTTTGGCTCTTGCTTTTTCACGGTTGAGCCCTTGATACTGCCCCGCCTCGTGATTCATAACCGCGTTTTCATCCATCAAATTAATGATCGGAAGGTTGTGTTTTTTTCCAACCAAATAGTCGTTGGGATCGTGGCCAGGAGTAATTTTTAAAGCCCCAGTTCCAAATTGGGGGTCTACATAGGCATCCTGAATCACCGGGATAGCCCTTCCCACAAGAGGAACCATCACCTCTTTTCCATGAAACTGCTTAAAGCGATCATCTTCGGGATGAACGGCTACCGCAGTATCTCCCAGAAGTGTCTCGGGTCTGGTCGTTGCCACAACTACATATTTCGAGGGGTCACCTTTTAAGCGGTATTTTATGTGCCAAAATTTTCCAGGGGTCTCTTTAAACTTCACTTCCAGATCCGACAAGGCTGTGTGACACCGAGGACACCACTGTATGATAGCGGTATCTCGGAAAATCAGCCCCTCATTGTAAAGTCTTAAGAAACATTCCTTAACCGCCATAGAAACATTTTCATCGAGAGTGAAGGCGAGACGACTCCAGTCGAAACTTCCCCCCATTTTTTTCATCTGGCTGACGATGGTTCCCTGGGATTTTTCTTTCCATTCCCAAACTTTCTCTAAAAACTTTTCTCTTCCAAGATCATGGCGACTCTTCTTTTCTTCCTTCATAAGATTGCGTTCAACAACCATTTGAGTCGCTATCCCGGCGTGGTCGGTTCCCGGAATCCACAAAGTATTAAAGCCCTGCATCCTTTTTCGGCGGATAAGAATATCCTCAAGGGTACAAGTCAGAGCGTGGCCCATGTGAAGAACACCCGTCACATTAGGTGGGGGGAATACAATGGTGTAAGTGGGCGCTTTTGAATTGGGATCAGGTTTGAATAGATCGTGTTTCAACCAAAACTGGTAAATTTCACTTTCAGAATCTTGAGGTACAAACTGATTATCCAACATATTTTTTCCTAACCCTATTCAAACACGCGAAGATTGAGAAAATTAATACGTCCAGGTTTCACCTGAACATTTTCCCATGTTTTTACCTTCCTGGAACTTCCCCCGGATACCATATCAAGGAGTAGGTCATGACGTCCAGCCGGAAGGGCAAGACGGGCAATTCTCAGCTTAGCAGGTAAAGTAACCCAACTTCTTAGATCTGCCTGATCGGTCACCATTAAAAGGAGAAAGCTTAAAAACTCGGCATCTCTGCTCTTAGTAAGTCTCCCCAACCCGTAGGCCATGGCTCGTTTTGCTGCAATTCCACCAACCCTTGAAGAGATGATCATCCCCATTTTTTGTTCCAGCTCGTAGATAGCGGTAGATTCGATATCAAAAAGGGTTTCCGCTTCAGCCGATTCTCCGCTGTTCACATCTTTTAAAGTGGCCCTTTGGAAGTAGGACCCACTCCTAACGAACATTGGGATCATTTCAAAAGAAGGGTTTGGAACCTTATAGGGACCTCTCCCCTGCTCTAAAATTAACAGTACCTCCCCGGATCCCTTTGGTAATCGATAATTTTTCATCTCAGGATATTCCTTCAGATACCGCGATAACTCCTGAGTAGCTTTAAGTTTATCGGCCACCCTCATCAAGGGGCCTGGCAAGTAGGGAAAGCTGGCCATCCATTTGTTAACCATCCGATAATCAACAAAAGCATCATTTAACTCCAGCTGAGATTCGAAAAGACTAGCACTCAAGTATTTGGCAAAACTGTTGTAGAGGTAAGGCATTTTACCGTCAGAAATCATGACTTCGAGTTTCTGATTTACCCGTCGACACTCCACTAGGGCATCATCCCATTGGCCGAGGAGAGTGTAATCAATAGCCATGTAAAGATTGATTAAGATCTTTTCAAAGTCTTCACCTTTGTAAACTTTGGTCGAAGCATTGAAAAGTACACTACCCACTTCTTGAGAGATACTGGTGTAATCGTTTAAGACCGCGATCTTTTCGGCTTCTTTAAAGCTTTCGATGGCCTCCCTGTATTTCCCGGCAGAATGGTAGACCATTCCCAGCTCGACTAAATACAGAAGTAGTTCATTGTCTTTTTTTTCAGCTAGGATTTTTAGCTCTTCGGCAGAAGCTTCGTATTGCGCCGACTCGAAAAATTGGGTGGCCGTTCTTATTTTACTTGTGTAACTCGCGCAACCCGACAAAGAAATTAACGATACCCAGAGTAGCGCGGTTTTTATCCGGCCCATGAGGTTTCTCTTGGAATTAGGGATTAGAATCCTACCGATTTTTTAGTGTAGTATTTTCGGAGCTCTTTCTCATCGGCCCAATCAAGAACACCAGTCTCAATGTTTACCAAATTAAAAGTACATTTGTAGTAAACATACTTTTTGCTACCGACTTCTTGAATTCTGCTGGTGATTTCACCAGTTAGAAAATATTGAGCGCCAATCTGTTTCCCTCTTTTTCTGGCTGTTGAAGGATCTACATATCCCGATTGACCTTGATATTCTGTCTCATTCGCAATCTCTTCTCGATTTTCTTTTTCCGTAAATTTAAAACGACCGCTTTTGATGAGAGCCACTTTTATTTTGTCGGTCATGCTCTTCATGTCGATATGCTCTTCCGAACGGTTTGAAACCAAAGTCACCAAAACTACGGGGGGCTTTTTAGCCTCTCGAATCACTGCACTTTCGGTCAGCGATTTTGTCATGGTGTCGGCGATTTGCCGCATATCGGTCTCGTTAAATTTGTCATCGAGCAGTCTTTCTTCGCTCATGTCGTCATAGCTACCTTGGGTAAACTGTTTGGAACCACAACCCAGGAGCCCCAAAAAAAGGATTCCCGACAAAAGAAAACCAATGGAAAGACGCATATGACTCCTCAATTAAAATACCGACTATTACTTCGAGTTTGCAGTTCTAAGACTCATCCCAGACGACTGGTTTTGGACCGAAACAGGTTTCATTTCTGATTCTGGTTTCGTTCCCAATCCACCTTGTCCAAGAGAAAGAACATAGTCAGCTAACAGTTCCATTTGAGCTTTTGAATCTCCGCCCATAATTTCTGGAGCAGGAGATTGCATCTCAGGCCAATAACCGGGCATTCGAGTTCCTGGGACCATTTTACCTGGTTCTTTGAGCAACTGTACGATCCAATCCTTGTTCAATCGACCATGGGCTCTAGCTAAGTTTGGAGCAAGACCTTTACTACTTCCCTCTTCAGCAATCTCCGCAGGTGTCGCATCCCGACCTACTGTGTGGCAATTAGCACACTGTAGCTTATTGAAAAGAGCTTTGGCGTTGGCCGTTTGAGTTGCAGTTAAAGTGACCCGTTCTAACGGAGCCACAGGGAACGGCAAGTTCCCTTGAGCAGCCCAATAACTCGCAACTTTGTTAACCTCTTCATTCGTCATCTGGAAGCTAGGCATTCTAACTTTCAGTTTAACTCTCAAACGGTGACTTGGATTGTTTAAGAACCCATGCACCCAATCGGTTCTGACACGCCCACCTTCGGTAACAAGCGGAGGCGGTCCGAGTGTTTCATCTTCGCTATAGTAGGAAAGAATTCTACCTTCCAGATCCCATTTTTGTTTTTCGTGTTCCTCTTTATTAGGGTCTTCGTCAGGAAGTGCTTGATACATTCCCTCGATCATGTGGCAACCTTGGCAGTTGTACTGATGAACAACCCGCTGGCCTTCTTCCATAATTGTTTCCCTGGACGAGAGTACTTTTGCTGCTGGTGCAGCAATTTTTTGAGAGGTCATACCCAAAAGCGCAGTCACAACGCTATTTCTGTCCTCTTCAATCATTTCATAATTAGGCATTCGGAGAAGGTCGAGATACTCTTTAACCACCCCTTTATCCCAAATGCGAGTGTTCTCTAATTTTCCATGGGCCCAATTATAATTGGTGTGCTCCATCTCTTGGAGACCAAAATCCAATTTGTTGGTGGGTTTACTTCCCCAATCGGACAGTTCCACACCATTCCCTTGAGCTTTTTCAAAACCTTTGAACTCATGGCAACCGTAACAACCATATCGGGTCATTGCCGCTTTACCCAATTTGTTGACCACTTCGTGGGGCTTGAGCTCGGCCACATAACTATCGACTTTCGCTTCAGTGGCAGGGGCCATTTTAGGATCTCGAAGCAAATATAACTTCAGAACTTTCTTCTGAGTTTCAAAGTCTGGAGTCCCAACTTCGAGCTTCTCGAATTCTTCATTACGTTTACTCAAAAGATAAGCAGACAAATCCCCAATTTCACCATCAGAAAGGCGGAGACTCGGCATCACGGTATCCTGCCAATAATGTTTGGGATTTTTAAGCCAGCTTGTCAGCCAATCTTTAGAAACCTTACTTCCTACAGTGCTTAAGTCAGGAGCTTGAGTCCAACGGCCCCTAGTTCTGGGGAAATCGTTTATCTGATGACATCCCAAGCAACCCACTTGTCCAAACAACTCTTTACCTCGATCTTTATTGCCGAGTGAGGTGTAGTAGTTGGGTTTGTAATCTTCTGATTCATTGAGAATGTAATCTGTTAAAGCGTTGAGCTCAGCTTCTTGGTACTGGTGAAACTCTTCGCTAGCGATATTCCCCTGATGGAATTGGGCCGGCATTCTTGTCCATTCGTTAAATGTGCGAGGTTTTCTTACCCACTTCACAATCCAATCACGTGTAAGTTTCCCTTTTACTCTCTTCAACGAAGGGGCGGGTTTTCTCATGTGATCCCAGCCCTCAATACGATGGCAACCGAAGCACCCAGCGCCTCGAACCAGTTGTACCGAATGGTTAAGTTTTTCAGCTTTGGGAACATATTCCGTCGACTTATGACAAACACGGCATTTTCCTTCCGTGTATTGAAGTGGAATCATCTTCTCGATAATGTGGTGCTGTTCATGCCAATGGTATTTTTTCTCCCACTCTTTTTTCTGTTCTTCATTTCGAGGAGTGTGGGCTGCGCGTGAAAACTCGGTCGAAGTTCCTCGACCTTCATGGCAAACCGTACATCCGACCTTGTCGATTGGATGGGGTGAAGTGCTTCCTAACATGACATCCAACTTGGGATGGGTTCTAAAAGGCTGAGCCTCTTTTTCAAACCCTGGAAGATCAATAGCTAAATGACAACTCGTACAACGATCCACTTTTTGAACTTGGGAAAAGTAGATATCATCTCGAATCGTAGGCAAAACAATCTGTTGCAATTTGAAAGTGGGACTGGCCATGTCCAACACCGGGGCACTTCGTAGTAATTTGCTTAAGGTTAACTCCGCCCCTTTTTTAGCTGTTTCAAGTCGATCGACGTCAGTTCTCAAAACTTTGAACTCTTTTTCAGCTTGAGTTTTAGTGGCAAAAAAAGCAGTAACTTCAGCCTGTTTCGCATCGAATTCTTGCGTTTTTACGTTCATTACATTGCGAAGCTTCTGAACATTTTCCCAATGTTTCATAAGAGCTTCATAAGACTTTTTGGCTTTGGGGTCGGTGAGATCTAAATGGCCTTCAGCAATCTTATGTCCAAACTTAGCTTCGTGTTGGTATTTTTCCACGTCCCAAACCGCTTTGTCCCCTTGGAAAGCGACGGTAGCGATGGTCATTTGAGTTTTGGCGTCGGTCAGCTGTTTTTCAAGTTTGCTTTCTTCTTTGGACTTTTTTCCGATCTCATCTTCGGCTTTGGCTAATTTGTCGCGACTCTCTTTCAGCTTGGCTTCATCAATAGCCCCTTTAGCCGCTTCGATCTGCTCTTGATACTTTTTGGCTTTGAGAGCTAAAAATTGGCTTTGATAGCCTTTCCACTCTCTACCAAAATCGTCCAAAACCATCCAAATGGTGAACACCAACATGACGATGCTCGAAATAGCAAACGTCTTGATGAGAGTATTACCTTTATAGAACCTGTCGTCTGAAGCATTGTTGGCCATAGTTTAGCCCCTAAATATTAAAGAACCACTCGGGAATCGCCACGATGTATTTCAAGTTGAATAACCATCGAAGCACCATTTTGATAGGCAAGGCACCCATAGAAAGAATCAGACCTACCAAAATATAGAATCTTGGCTTACCCATTTTCTCAAACATATCCTTCATCCATTTAGTCTGCAGCAGGATGGTACCATAAACAAAGTATCCGATCACTAGTACCATGCCTAACCCCTCACGAATAAAGGGATTATCGGGTAATTTACCTCCGTTAAGTCCTGTTCCGCGGAATAAATACTCGGAAAGATTAACGTTTTTCAGCACTTCCAATTTATGGAGGTCCCAGACTTCATAAGGGCCGAAGAAGTTCCAGTTGGGTCCACGTAAGAAAGTCCCATAAATAATCAAGAGAACCCACAAAATTAAAAAGCCAAACAAATAGGAGCTGATGGCAAACTTTCTTTCTTTGAAGGTGTAGTAACCATTCCCTTTAGGATTGATATCGATATAGGGAATCAATATGAGCCCAACAAGGATCAATGTTGGGAACACCACACCCGCAAGCCAAGGATCGTAGTAAACCAACATCTCCTGTAGCCCCAAAAAGTACCAAGGGGCTTTGGAGGGATTGGGAGTTTCTACTGGGTTGGCAGGTTCTTCAAGCGGAGCTTTGAGCACAATCGACCAAACCAACAACACACACCAAGCAATGATGGCGCAGGTAAATTCACTAAAAACAAGATCCGGCCATGTAAAAACTAGCTCTTTGGCCTCTTTCTTGTTTTCTACATCGAGCCCTTGATCAATCAGTTTGTCATTGATCACCATTTTATGAACAGAGAGCCAGGTGAAAAAAACTAGCAAGAACAACATACCGACGATGGGGATATTGTCTGGCGTAGTGACCACGCCTCTAAAGGTGGGATTCAGACAACTGACCAAGATGAAGACCAGCATAGAGCCTTCGATCCAATAGAGAGTTTTTTTCTCAGCAAATTTTTCTCGCCAACGAAAAAGTACTAAGTAAAAAAGGATACACGATACGGTAAATAGGATCGAAGGTTGGCAAAAAGCATTGATCGACGATGTCAGTAGGTTTCCTATAGATGCCATATCATTTTACAGAGGCCCTGAAATGCCCCCGTCCTTTCTCACGCGCCAGAAGTGAATTGCCATCAAAACGCTTGCTGTTAAGGGAATAAAAATGCAATGGAGCACATAAAACCTAAGAAGAGTGGCTTCTCCAACTAATCGGCCTGCGAGAAGAGCAAATCTAGCGTCACTTCCCGCATGAACCACATCGAATCCCATAAGACTGTTGATCAAAGAAGCTCCAGGACCTTCATGTCCTAAGAACGGCGTCGCTCGGGCCATGTTGGAACCCACAGTAATAGCCCAGATAGCCAACTGATCCCAAGGAAGTAAATAGCCGGTGAAACTCAATAATAAGGTCAAAGCGAGTAGAATCACCCCGATGCCCCAATTGAACTCCCGGGGTGGCTTGTAAGAACCGGTCAAAAACACTCGGAACATATGAAGCCAAACGGTGATCACCATCGAGTGAGCTCCCCAACGATGCACTTCACGCATAATTCCAATGGGTACATGCTCGCGCAAAGCAATAATATCCATGTAAGCGAATTCGGCTGTCGGCCGGTAATAAAACATCAAAAGAACGCCGGTAACCGTCTCAACCATGAAAAGGAAGAAAGTTAATCCACCCATGCACCAAGTGAAACTCATCCGAACACCCGATTTTTTCATTCGAATCGGATGAAGGTGCAAAAAGACGTTCATGAGAACTACTAAAACTCGGTTACGAGCATTGTTAGGAGCTCCGTGACGGAAAATAGATTTCCACGCCTGGGACTTTGTAATTGATTCTGAGAATTCTTTAAATGAAGCCATAAAACCCTCTTAAGCTAGCTCCAAGAACGAATTGGGATCGTTCCATTGGCCTTTCTCAAATTGAAATTTGAAGTTTTTATCGATTGAAACCTGCCCATCTTCAGAAAGACCGATCTTATATCTCTCGAGAGGTCTTGGAGCCGGGCCTTCAAAGTTAATTCCAGTAGAATAAAAACCACTGCCGTGACACGGGCACTTGAACTTGGCTTCGCCCTCTAACCAGTTCGGCGTACATCCTAAGTGAGTGCAAACGGTTGAGAGCACGTAGATCCCTCGTTCATTCCGAACCACCCATACCCCATAACGCTTTTTAAATCGCTCATCCACTTTGTTCACAGCATATTCAGAAGGAAAGCCAGCTTTGAACTGTTGAGGAGGCTCGAAAGTGACATTTGGGAAAAAAAGTCGGCCTATGGCAGTGAGAAATCCGCCCATCGCAGCCGCAAAGCCGGCCCAACCGACAACGACCCAATTGAAGAAGTCTCTTCTAGTGATCGCGTTATCTGATTCAGGAAATTTTGGTGTTGGCATATAAATGACCGCCGTCAATAAAAGTTCAACATCTACTTAAGTTTTTGAACGCCCATGTTTATCGTTTTCTTAGGCGCCCAAGTCAAGGTTAAATCCGTCAAACAAAACATAGCAAAGTGATTAGGATGACTCTCTTTTTTGCTAACAACCTTGCCAAAAGTGAATTTTAGGTCAAAGCTGTCCTAAAATGAAGCTTAAACACCATCCCCTTCATAAAGCGTCCCGATTAGGTTGGGACATAGCCAGAGAATCGGCGGCCTCTATTTTGACTTACGAGCTCTATCCGTTAGGGCTCATTTCCAAATCGCTTCCTACCCTCCCTTCACTTTCACTTAGAGGCCCCGGTTCAAAGTTGCCGGTTTTATTCATTCATGGAATTTTTCACAACCGAAGTACTTTTGCCTGGTTGAAGCAGAGACTCTATTCCAAAGGGTTTCGCCAGTTTAAAGAAGTTAATCTTTTAACCAGTATTCACCCAATCCCCAGGTTAGCGGAACAGGTCGCCCGCGAAACTCGGCTTCTCATAAAAAAATATAATGTACCTCAAGTAGATATCATCGCCCACTCCATGGGTGGGGTGATTGGCCGGTATTTTGTTCAACTTTTGGGGGGAGATGGTTTAGTTCGAAATCTCATCACTCTGGGAACACCTCACCGAGGAACGGAATGGTCAAGATATTCCATTATTCCACATATTAGAGAACTCACGCCTCAAAGCCGAACCCTTGAACTTTTAAATGACTGCCCTCCACCCAAACATACCAGGGCCATTGCTGTTTCCGGGGATTTAGACATTGTGATACGCCCTAAAGATTGCACTTGGTGGGACGGGGTCAGAAACATTCATCTTTCTAGAGTTGGCCATGCCGGACTTCTTTTTTCAACTCGGGTTTTGGACATCATCCTCTCACATTTAAACACCGATGAACCCATGATGCAGATGAACCGGACAAGCCCCTTAAAACCTAATACCCCTTCCAAAATTCTCAATAAGACCCACTTAACCATTTAAGGAGATGCTTTTGAAAGACTCGCGAACAAATTCTTTCCTCGCAGATTCCTTAAAAAGAAAGGTTATCTTCTTCACGGGCAAAGGCGGGGTCGGAAAAACGGCAGTTGCTTGGGCTACAGCCTTAGCCCTTTCTAGGCAAAAAA
>Ga0136644_10000422_pt1 | contig 34049 bp, 27 predicted proteins | sample C_130820_EF_Meta_FD_94780 | JGI IMG/M metagenome (GOLD analysis project Ga0136644, IMG submission 94780) | Freshwater microbial communities from Lake Croche, Canada to study carbon cycling - C_130820_EF_MetaG (v2) (version 2) | ecosystem: Environmental > Aquatic > Freshwater > Lake | place...
CCTGCCGATCGACGGCACGTTCCCGTTCGTCCATCCCGAGCGGGAGTTCATGCACCTCGCCTACCTGATCTACGACGTCGGCTTCCAGAGCCCGAACAGCCAGGCGGCGAAGCCGATGGTGTTCACGATCACGTTCCTGCTGGTGTCGATCATCGCGCTGCTGAACGTGACGGCGATCTGGCTCCGCTCGCGGCTCAAGCGCCGCTACGTCGCCCAGCAGTTTTGAGCACGGCCCTTCGGGGCTCGGTACCATTCCCGAGAGGATTCGCAAGCGATGCAGGGTTCACCCGATTCCCCCTTCCAGTCCGCCGAGCCGCCGAGCGATCGGCTGCTGGCCGTCGCCGCCGGCCGGGAGGTGTCCGCGGAGGTCCACGAGCAGGTGCTCGGCGAGACGCCGGTGCTGGAGATCGACCGGTTCAATCTCTGGTACGGCGGCAAACAGGCGTTGCATACGATCAGCATGCCGGTGCCCCACAACAAGGTGACCGCGCTCGTCGGCCCGAGCGGGTGCGGCAAGTCCACGCTCCTGCGCAGCGTCAACCGGCTCAATGACCTCGTGCAGAACGTCAGGATCACGGGCGACATGCGGTTGAACGGCGACTCGATCTACGATCCGAGGATGGACGTGATCGAGCTCCGGAAGCGGATGGGGATGGTGTTCCAGAAGCCGAATCCGTTTCCGATGAGCATCTACGAGAACGTGGTCTACGCCCTGCGGATCGACGGAGAGAACAGCCGGGCGGTGCTCGACGAGGTGTGCGAGTTGAGCCTGCGCGGCGCCGCCCTGTGGGACGAGGTCAAGGACCGTCTGCACGACAGCGCGCTCGGCCTGTCGGGCGGCCAGCAGCAGCGGCTGTGCATCGCCCGGGCGATCGCCGCCGAACCGGAGGTGCTCCTGCTCGACGAACCCTGCTCGGCGCTCGATCCGATCGCCACGGGCAAGATCGAGGACCTCGTGCAGGAGCTGCGCGGCCGCTACTCCGTGCTCATGGTCACGCACAACATGCAGCAGGCCAGCCGCACGAGCGACTACACCGCGTTCATGTATCTCGGCCGGCTCATCGAGTACGGCCCCACGACCGAGATCTTCACGAAGCCCATCCTGCGCGAGACCGAGGCCTACGTGACGGGCCGTTTCGGTTGAATCCTCGTGCGCAGAGCCGCCCGCGGCGGACACCATGACCAGGCACATCGAACGGCAGATCGACCAGCTCAAGGAGAAGATCCTGCGCGTGGGCACGCTCGTCGAGGAGGCGTTTTCGAAGTCGATCACGGCCCTCATCAACCGCGACATGGCGTTGGCACGCCGGGTGATGGCCAGCGACGAGGAGATCGACAGGATGGAGGTCGAGGTGGAGGAGGAATGCCTCAAGATCCTCGCGCTCTACCAGCCGGTCGCCGCCGACCTGCGGTTCGTCGTCGCGGTGCTCAAGATCAACAACGACCTCGAGCGGATGGGCGACCTCGCGCGCAACATCGCGAAGCGCGTGCCGCAGCTGGCCGAAGGGCCGACGGTCGATCTGCCCCCCGAGATCCGCACGATGGCCATGCTCTCCCAGGAGATGGTGAAACAGTGCCTCGACGCGGTGGTCAATGCCGACCCGTCCCTGGCCCGGCAGGTGCGGGAGGAGGACGACGCCGTCGATCAGGCCCGCCAGCAGATCCGCCGGCGGATCCTGCAGGGCATCAAGTCGCACCCCGAGCAGCTCGAGAACCTGCTGCGGGTCAATTCCGTGTCGAAGCACATCGAGCGGATCGCCGACATGGCGACGAACGTCGCCGAGGACGTGATCTACATGGTGGAGGGCGACATCGTGCGCCACCGGGCGACGGAATAGCGGCGGTTCGGAGCTGCCCACCCGAGGGCATGGGCAGCTCCTCCCCCTTGCAGCTGTTGTGGGCAGGCGGCGGCGGGGCGTGGTACGCTCTCGGCCCGTAAGGCTGGGAAACCCGGGAGGTATGGGACGCATGAGTCGTCTTTGCGTGTGGTGCGTGGTGGCGTTCGCGTCGCTCGCTGTCGGCGTGGCCCACGGCGAGGATCCCGTGCTCGTGAACATCACGGGGCCGTTGGCGGCGAAAGTCGGAGAACGCGTCTCCTTCGAGGTCGAACTCGTCAATCGTTCGGGCCGGCCGCTGACGGGGCTGCGGGTCGTCGACTACTTCGACAAGGGCTTTCATCACGAGGCGTCGGCGAGCCCGATCGAGCAGAAGGGCACGATCGACCTCGCGGCCGGCACCACCCGGCGCGTCACACTCGACTTCCTGCTCGACGAGCCCGGACGCCAGTGCCATCGCGTCGAGATCCTCGACCAGGCCCACAAGTACATGGGTGGAGCGACCGAGTGCGTGCAGGTGGCCGCCGCCGCGCCGGCCCCCGCGCTCGCACCGCCTCCAGCACCTGCGGCCGCACCGGCTCCGCCGCCCGCAGCCCCGCCCCCGCTGGTCGCTCCGATGCCGCTTCCACAGGCACCGCTGTCGCCGACGCCCCTGTCGCCTGCACCGCTGTCGCCGACGCCGCTGTCCCCAGCGCCGCTCGCGGCGGCGGCCCCGCAGGCCGCGCCGGCGCTCGAACTCGACATCGCGGGGCCGACGGAAGTCGTATCGGGCTCGGTCGCCGAGCACATCGCCACCGTCCGCAATGCCGGTCCGGGTACCGCGCCGCCCACGACGCTCGAGCTGAGCTGGGACAACTCGTTCTCCCCGCTCGAGGCTTCCGACGGCTACAAGCTCGGCACCGGTCAGGTCACCTGGACGCTGCCGGCCATCGAGCCCGGCGGTCAGTTGCGCCGGCAGATCAACCTGCGTCCCCAGGCGCCGGGCGGCACGTATCGCGAGTCGCCGGCCACTCGGGCCTGCGTGCGGGGCGTGCTCAGCGGTCTCCCGGGGGGAGTGATGGTGGCCGATGAATCGTGCCTGATGGTGCGGTCGAACATGCCCCGGCCGCGGACGCCGCGCGAGGCAGGCCTCAGGCTCTCGCTGGCCGATCTCGACGACCCGGTGCAGCTGGGCGGCGCCACGACGCTCGTCTGCACCGTCACGAACAACGGGACGGCTCCCTCGGGCCGTCTCGACATGGTGGTCGTGCTCCCGGATCAGGCCCGCATGGTCGGTGATCCCAGCCCGTCGCGGGTGAGGGTCGATGGCTCCAACGTCAATTTCGACTCCGTGGCCAGCCTGCCCCCCGGTGGCCATGCCACGTTCGAGGTTTCGTACCGAGTTCCCGGCGCGGGAAATGCGCGGGCGACGGCGATCGTCACCGGGGCCGAACTCGACGGCTCGCTCGAGGCGACCTGCACCACCTCCTTCGTGGGGCCGTGAGAACCGGCGCCTTCGGCACGATCCGCACGGTCGGTTCCGGCTGTGGCTCGGTTTCGGCCGCCGGTGCGTCGGAGGGCGGCCGTCCGCCGATGACACGGCGGGGGGATCGCGATGATCGTGGTCACGGCGAACTGGGGACTCGGCGACGGCAGCCTGGCCGCGGCGCCCGCTGCCTCGCTGCCCGGACTGCTGTCGGGCGAATTGCACCGCGCGGCCCTGCGGTCGGGATTCCGCCGTGACGGTCGGTACCGTCCCATCGAGAGCGTCGGCCTCGTGCTTGCCGGCGACACGTTCGACGGACTGGTGAGCGATCGCTGGCTCGATGGTGTCCGTCCCTGGGAGCGAAGGCGGTCGGCGACGCTGCGGCACGAGGCTGTCATGCGATCCGCGTGGCGGGGTGCGCGACGGTATGTGGGCTGGGTCATCCGGCTCGCACGATGCGGGCTGCGCGTTCCGGCCGGCGATCGACACGGCCGGCCGGTCCTCGCCGCGTCGGTACGGGTGCCCGCGCACGTGGTCGTCCTCATCGGCGATCGCGATGCATCGCTCGCCAGGGCCGTCACGACGCTCCGCAGCCGGCGCACGAGCATCGACGTGGGCACTCTGTGGGAGGCGAAGGGCGTGCGGGTCGCCCATGGCGCGGCCTGCGATCCGCTCGCCGGTGGAGATGCCGAGCCCACGCTCCTGCAGAGTCTCGCCGTCGATCTGATCGCCCCGTTCGGCGCCGCTCTCCGGACCCGAACCGCCACCGCGGAACGGGGCCGGAGGCTCGTCCGCCTGCTCGTCGAGGCCGGGCCGCTCGACGCTCCGCGGCGGCTGGCTGCGAGCCTCGCACCGCTCGCCGGCGAGGAATCGTGGGTCGTGTCAGCGTGGCAGCGGGCCGTCGATCGCTGGGCCCGCGAGGCGCGGCGCTGCGGGTGTGCGGACTCCCCGGGCGTCGTGGACGCCGTCGCGGCATGGATGCATCATCTTCCGGGCTGCCCCGCGCCGTCTTCGGCCGTCCGGCGCACCATCGAGACGCTGGGTGCACCGCTGCCGCCGGGGGCCGCCGACGGCCTGCTCGTGCTCGGACACCCCGGGCCTCTGCCGACTGCCGCCGAGGAAGTCGTTTGCCTCGGACCTCCCTCCATGGCAGCATGCCGGGAAGATTCGGTCGCAGCCACCCGGGGCCGCGGCGGACCGGTCTGCGTCGAGACGAGCGTGAGCGCCCTCCCCGGCCGGCTGCCGGCGGCGGTCATTCTCGAGGCGGACGAGGGGTCCTCCACCGGGCCGCGGTGGTGGCCGTTGGCGGAGGCGCGGCACGCCACCGATTCCCGGCCGGGCGGCGGCCGGATCCTCGACGCCGCCTGACCCGGATTTTTCGAGCGGAGTACGACGATGTGGAACGGGGCCGGCGAGGAGTGGCTCGACCAACTCGACGCGGTGGTGGAACTGCGGACGACGTTTTCGTGCCGTGAGGCGGCCGAGTCGTGCGCCGCCCGTCTCGTGGCCGCGGGGCTGGCGGCCTGCGTCCAGATCGACGGGCCGGTCACGAGCGTGTATCGCTGGGAGGGGGCCGTGGAGACGGCCGAGGAGTTTCGGTGCACGGTGAAAACGAGCCGTGAGCGGGCCGCGGCCTGCGCGGCGGACATTCTCGCGCGGCATGACTACCGGGTGCCCGAGCTGATGGTTTCGCTGGCGACGGCCTCCGCTCCCTACGCCGCCTGGGTGCTCGAGTGCGCGAGGACGGAGCGTCCCCCGGGGGCATGAAGTCGATGTCGCACGGGCGAACCGATCCCGTCTACGCGTTCGAGGCGACGCTTCATCGCATGCCGGAGTCGGCCGGGCCGGGCCCCCGCCACCGCGATGCATGGGGCGAGTGGCCCACGCTCGCCGTCGTGCCCGGCGACACGATGGTGCCACTGGCCGTCGGGTTCGACGACGCCCTCGCCCGTCTCGACGGCCTCGAGCGGATGTTCGCCGAGCCGGACGGCTCGTTCGTCTGGACGAGCCCGCGCGAGGGACTCTCGTGGCAGGTGGACGGCAACGCGTTCGAACGGAACGGCCGGGTGCTGCTCGTCGATCTCAAGGGAAGCTGTCCGCCGCCGGAGTTCGACCGGCTCCTCGCCGCCTTCGGCTGGCCGGGGGAGACGGTGATGCTCCAACTCGTCAGACCGGCGGTGTTCCTCGACGAGGCGACGTTCCGCCGGCACGCCGTGGCCCGCGGGAGGGCGGGGGATGGGGAAACTTTACGTCCGGAATGACCGCCCGACGTGGCAGGCTGTATCAGCCCGGGCGGCAAACCGCCGCACCCGGGCCCGGGGCTGCCGATAATCCGACCAACCTCATTCGGAGATCACTCACATGCCGCGTCATGCCATCCGATCGCTGATCCTCGTCGGGGCGGTTTGCGTCTGGATGCCCGACGCGCGGGCCGGAGCCGAGCCCGCCGCGCTGACGGTCGCCTATGGCAACGGCGTGCACGCCTTTTTCTCGGGCGACTTCGCGTCGAGCCACGACGAACTGTCGAGCGTCATCGAGGCGGGCAGCAACGATCCGCGGGTCCACTACTTCCGCGGCCTCGCGGCGCTGAAGCTCGGGAGGATGGACGAGGCCGAAGCCGACTTCCAGCAGGGGGCGAACCTCGAGGCCGAGGGCCGCGGCGCGGTGAGCAGCCACGTCGTCTCGCGGGCCCTCGAACGCGTGCAGGGCTGCGACCGACTCAAGCTCGAGGAGTATCGCAGCCGGGCCCGCGTCGCCGGCCTGCAACGCGACCGCGCGGGCGCGCGGCAACGCTACTCGGGCATCGAAGAGGTCGAAGCCGACGTGCTCCGCCGGCGGCGTCCCGAGCGCATCGAGCCCGCGGAGTCGGTCGCGCGGCCGCTGCCGCGATCCGGCGCCGTCGAAGAGCCGGCCCCGACCGAGCGCCCCGAAGCGATGCCGGCGGAACGGCCCGAGTCCGACCGGCCGGCCGAGAAGCCCGCCGACGCGGCGAACCCGTTCGCCGATGATCCCGCCGAGAAGTGATCAGTCCGGGGCGGCCGCCGAGACCCAGCCTGCCGCGGCGAGGCAGCCCCAGCCCGCGAGCAGCAGGACGCCGCCGATCGGGACGATCGCGCCGAGCATCCTGATCCCGGAAACCGCGAGGGCGGCCAGCAACCCGCTGAAGACGACGGTACCGATCAGGAATGCCCAACCGGCGGCCGCGAGCAGGCCGCGGGCCGGGGCGGTCTGCGGCAGGGCCGCGGCCAGCCCCACCGCCAGCAGGGCCAGCGCGTGGCAGAGGCAGTAGCGAACCGCCGTCTCCCAGTTGGCGGACTGTCCGTTGGCCTCGAGCATCGTCCTGAGGCCGTGCGCCCCGAACGAGCCGGCTGCCACGCCGAGGAAGCCGAGCAGGGCGCCGGAGACGAGCCAGAGTCGCATCATGCAGGGGCTTCCTCACGGCGGGGCCCGATCGTCGTTCGGTCTCGCGCGATTCGGACGAGTCTCCCGGACGGCCGGTGGGTCACGGCGTGCTGGAGCCGAGGAGCTTCTCCTCCTCCTCCTCCTGGATGATGATCCGCGGCGTCACCATCAGCATCAGGCTGTCGGTGGTGCGACCGAGGCCGACGTTCTTGAACAGGCGGTTGATGTAGGGGATCTTCGACAGGATCGGCACGCCGAACTCGTTCCGCCCCTCGCGCAGCCGCTTGATGCCGCCGAGCAGCACGGTGCCGCCGTCGGGAACGCTCACGGTCGTCTGCACGGAGGTGATGATGAACTCCGGCAATTGGATCGTGGTGCCGCTCGATTTGACCTCCTGCTCGCGGTCGGCCTTGATGCCGGTCGTGAGGCCGGCGCCGACGCCCGTGCGGCCCACCACGTCGGCCTGGCCGTCCACCCCCGACTTCTCGTCGCTGCTCTTCGTCTTGGTCGAGCGCGAGCCCTCGAACTGGAACTCCTGCACCGCCCCGATCTGGGAGAAGAACGGCACGAGCGTGAGCCGGACGAACCGCCGGTCGCTGGAGATCACCGCCTGCACGTTCACGGCCGTGCCCTCCGAGAGAACCGTGATCACCGGCTGCTGGGCCGCCGCGAAGTCGCCCACGACGGGGATCACGCTCGTCACGAACGGCCGCTGCACCATGTCGGAGATGGTCGCGTTCTGGCCGTTGAACAGCGTGACCTTGGGCGCCTGCATGACGTTCGAGCGGGTGTTGCCCTGGGCGGCCTGGATGAGGAAGAAGGCCTCGATGTCGGAAAGGATGGCGAAGCCGAAGTTCGCGGCCGACGTCGTGGGATCCGGGAGGCCGGGCAGCGACGGGACCGTCGCGCTCCCGAAGCTGTTCTGCCGGAACGGGATCGAATAGTTGTTCTTGGCGTAGGTGGGGATGTTGCCCTGGCCGGTCGTTTGCGTGGGCGAGGTGACGTACTGGCTCGCGAAGGGAGACAGGGCGACGCCCGGGTTGCCCGTGTTGTCGAGGCCGACCAACTGCGAGCCGCTGCCCGGGGACGTCTGGATGCCGGCGAGCGTCGGGTTGGTCGAGCCGTTCGTCTGCGTGGGGATGGCCGTCAGGTTCAGCGGGTCGTGCGTGCTCGACTGGATGTTGAAGTCGAAGTCCACGCCGATCCGCTCGAAGAAGGTATCATTCAGCCGGATGAAGCGGACCTCGATGGCCACCTGCAGGTCCTGCAGTCGGCGCAGCTGGACGAGCAGGTCGGCGATCTCCTCGTGCACCTCCTGGGTCTGGCTGATGACGAGGCTGAGGTTCGTGGGAAAGGGCTGGATCGCGCCCTGGCCGCCGACCGTGTTCCAGGTCTGGGGGGCGACGGTGTTCTGGATCAGGTCGATGAGGGACTGGAAATCGGCCTGACTGCCGCCCACGCTCGGCGGGCCGAAGGGAATCGACGGCATGGAGCCGGTCGCGGGCGGACCGCCGAAGCCACCCTGGATCTGGGCGAGGGCCGTGGGGGAGACGGCGGCGCTGGCGCCCTTGATGGCGGCCGGCACCGGCCCGGGCTCCACCTGCAGGCGGTTGCCCGAGACCATCGAGTAGCCCTCGCGGAGCGCGCCGGAGATCCCCATGCCCTCGGACGAGAAGTTGAGAATCGGCACGACGAGGTCGGCCACGGCGTACGACACGCTGTAATACTCCCCCTTCACGAGCTTCGGGCTCGTCACCTTCAGCACCTCGTCGCGGATCGTGTAGTCGAGGTGCAGCGGCTCGAGCAGCAACTTGAGGGCGCTCTTCAGGGAGATCGGCTGGTCGAGCGAGATCGTGACCGGCGTGTCGCTGCGCACCGCCTCGCTTTCGAGCCCCACGACGTCGAGATGGATCGGCACGTCGGCCTGGCGGGCCAGGGCGTCGAGCACGGCCGCCAGTGGTTCGTTGCGGTGCGTCGCCCGCACCTTGCACGTGAGCTTTTTCTGGATCTCGATCTCGGTGGATGACGCGCGCGAGCGGCCCTCGGCCTCCAGCCGGGATCGGTTTTTCGTGAGGTCCGTCCAGTCCTTCGTCTCGGGGAAGGCGATCGGGCCGACGAACGGCGAGCTGAGGCGGCTCGTGTCCTCGGCGTCGTCGAGGAACGCGGCCTGCTTCGCGCCGTCGAGCGACTGCTGGGTGCTCAGCCTCCGCACCATCCGGCTCTGGGAGAGCAGCTGTTTGACGATCGCGTTGTCAGGGGCGAGTTGGGCCGCCTTCTTCGCGAGCGCCTCGGCCTCGGTGAACCGCCGTTCGTCCACCAGCACGTTGTATTCCTCGACGAGCATCGCCAGCCGCTCGTCCACCTCGACCCGCTTGGAGCGCTCGCGGTCGATCTGGGCCTCGATCGTCGCATTCTTGCGGTCGAGCTCGACCTCGGCCCGCCGCTTGCCCGTGAGGTCCTCGATTTCATGGCGGGTGCGCTCGATCCGCCGTTCAAGCTGGCCGCGGGCGTCGTCCGGGAGTTTCGCCTGGGCCAGACGGGCGGCGACCGCGTCGAGCGTCGCGAACGCGTCGGCGGGCGACTTCTGCGCGATCCGCTTGGCCTCGAGCTGCTTGGCGGCGACTTCGGCGGACAGCCTCGCGATGGCGAGTTCCGGGGGTGCGGCGTCCTTCGCGGGCGCGACGGGAGCATCGTCCGTTTCGGCCCGTCGCGACTGGTCGGCTTCCGAACCGGCGATCGCCTGTGCCATCACCCGCCGCGCCGCAGCAGCGGCCTCGGCTCCGGCGGCCGGCTCCGCCCCGCCGTCATCGGCCTCCACGGTAGCGACGAGGAGCGTGAGCACGCCGGCCACGGCGAGGCGGAACAACTGGCTGTCAAGCACGATGCGGGCCATACGAGAAGTCCCCGGGGGACGGGTGAAACTGATTTCGGCGGGACAAGTACCGGGGGCCGGGGGCACGGGTCAAGGCCAGCCGGGGTCACGAAAAATGGGGATTCCAGCCCGGTCGCTGCGAGCCCGGGGGGCGGCCCGTCCGGATGGTGCCGCCGCGACCGCTCAGGCGGTCTTCTGGGCGGTCAGGGCACGTTCCACGGTGTCGAGCAGCTGATCGATCCGGAACGGCTTGAACAGCACGAGATCGATTCCCGCCTGGCGAGCCTTCACGATCGAGTGTCCCGGGTCGTACCCGAATCCGGTCATCAGCACGAGCGGCACGTGCTCCAGGGTCTCCTGCAGTTTCAGCAGCAGCTGGTAACCGCTCATGTCGGGCAGCCGGATGTCGGAAATGATCACATCGTAGGCCTCCCCGCCGCGGACCGCCCTCACCATCGAAGCGGCCTCGGCACCGTCCCGCGCCGTTTCGACCGTGCAGCCGTAGCGTTCGAGGAGCGTGTGGGCCGCCGCCCGCACCTGCTCGTCGGCATCCACCACGAGAATCCGCCGTCTTGCGAGCGCCGGCCGACGCTCGGACTGGCGGGTCTGCGCGTGGGCGGAGCTGGGTGTCATCTTCTCGCCCACCCGTTGGATGACGTGCTTGATGTCGCGGGCATTGCGCAGGATTCGCTGCAGCCTCTCGACGACGTCGGCATCGTGGCCGATGTAGCGCTCCATCACGTTGACCGCGTCGTTGAGAATGTCGTCCACGGGGAGCGCGACGGCCCCGTGGATCGCCTCGATGCTCTCGGCGGCGGTCGAGGCCTTCTCGGCGACGAGCAGTTCCAGCGTGTTGAGCGCGGCCGCGACATCCCGCGAGAAAATTTCGAGGAAGTGCAGGTCGGTGGCGGTGAAACCGCCCGGCTCCGGGCTCTCGACGTTGAAGGTCCCGATCACCTGGTCGTGCAGCATGAGCGGAACGGTGAGCGAACTCTTCGCCCCCTTGCAGCCCTCGAGATAGAGCGGATCCTTGGTGGTGTCGGAGCAGCGATAGCTCCTGCCGGTGGCCGCCACGTATCCCGTCACGCCGTTGTGTTCCGGCCGCGCGTAGAGAATCCGGGCCTCGGCCTCGGGCTGCATCCCCTCGGCGAGCAGCGGTTCGAGCCGCCCGGTCTGCTGGTCGAGCAGCCGGATCTCGACCACGTCGAACTGCAGCAGGTCGCGGGCATAGTGGATGATGTTGCTCTTGAGCAGTTCGATCCGCTCCTGCACCGTCATGTCCGCCAGTTCGGCGGGCGACAGGTCGGCGAGTTTTTGGCCGGCCTGGTGGATCGCCGCCCGCTTCTGTTGCTCGAGCATGGCGTGGGTGATGTCGCGCACGGAGGCCACGACCCGCCTCGTTCCCTGGATCGGCGCCGCGAGCAGGTCGAGGTAACGGGCATCCGTCGTGCGCAGGATGGCCGACGTGACTTTCCCGCCGCTCACCGCCGCGGCGAACGGGCAGGTCTCGGGCCCTTCGACGGTCGGATGGCCGAGGGCCGCGAAAAAACCGCAGCCCTCGGGGTTCCGAGGGCTGCACCATGAGGAGAAGCGTTCGTTCGACCACACGACCCGCGTCGCGTCGTCGACCGCTGCGGGGCCGACCTCCACGACCGCCACGCCGTCCGGCAGGCGGTCGAGGATCGACTCCGCCGGAATGACCGGCGATGTCGCAGGCGCGTCTGCGGAGTGGTCGTGATGTGCGTCGCTATCCGCCACCGAGTGCCCTCCATGCCGGCCGGGTCGAGACGGGAAGTATAAATCCGCGGCCCCGGGAGCGACAAATCACCGGCCGCCGTTGCCGGTGCCGGTGCCGACTCTATACTCCTCAAGGCGTGCAGCCGAATCCGCCAGCGAGGCCCCATGTGACTTCCGCCGACGCCGACTCCTCGTTCTTTTCGCGCCACCAGTTTCTCATCTCCAGACTGTTCTCGTTGTCTGGACTGATTCCCGTCGGCGCGTTTCTGGTCGTGCACCTCGTCACCAACGCCTCGGTGCTCGCCGGGCCGGGCACGTTTCAGTCGCGGGTGGACCTGATCCACTCGCTCGGTCCGCTGCTCGTGCCGATCGAGTGGGCGTTCATCTTCCTGCCGATGCTCTTTCACGCGACGGTCGGTTTCGCGATCATCGCGGGCGGGCTGCCCAACGTCTCGTCCTATCCCTACGTCGGCAACGTCCGGTACACGCTGCAACGGGCCACCGGGATGATCGCCTTCGCGTTCATCATCTGGCACGTCATCCAGCTGCATTGGATGGGCGCTCCGTTGGGCGGCGGGAAGTTCGATCCCCATCACGCGTCGAGCTCCGCCGCCGTGGCGTTGCAGCCGATCGGCGTGGCGATCCTGTACGCGATCGGCATCCTCGCGGCGGTGTTCCATCTGGCCAACGGACTCTGGACGATGGGCATCACGTGGGGGCTGTGGACGAGCCCGGCGGCGATGCAAAGGGCCAACTGGGTGAGCATCGTCGTCGGCGTGCTCCTCGGAGCCGCGGGGCTCGGGGCGTTGGGCGGGATGCGGCGAGTGGACGTGGAGCAGGCCCGCGTCATCGAGGACCGCATGGACGAGATGAAGCGGATGCTCGAGGGACGGGAACCGGCCGGCGGACCGGCCGTGCACGGCCAGACGCCGGCGGCGGTGCGGCCGGTGGCGAACCAGGCGAAAGGGGGCTGAGGACGATGGCACAGACTCGGGTGCTGGTGATCGGTGGGGGCCTCGCGGGGCTGTCGGCCTCGATGCGGCTCGCTGAACTCGGTGCGACGGTCGATCTGGTCAGCCTGGTGCCGGTGAAACGCTCCCACAGCGTCTGCGCGCAGGGGGGCATCAACAGCGTCAACGCGCTCACGCGGCAGCAGGGCGACAACGAGTGGAAGCACTTCGACGACACGGTCTACGGCGGCGACTTCCTCCAGCATCAGCCTCCGGTGAAGGAGATGGCCGACTGGGGGCCCCGGATCATCGACCTGATGGACCGTCTGGGGGTGCCGTTCAACCGCACGCCCGAGGGGTTTCGCGACCAGCGCAGGTTCGGCGGGACGCTCTACAAGCGGACGGCCTTCGCCGGTGCGACGACCGGTCAGCAACTGCTCTACGCGCTCGACGAGCAGGTGAGGCGCTACGAGGTGGAGGGGCGCGTCAAGAAGTGGGAGTTCTGGGACTTCCTCGCTCCCGTACTCGACTCGTCGGGGCGGTGCCGCGGCGCGGTGTGCCAGGATCTCGTGTCGATGAAGTTCAAGGCCTTTCCGGCCGACGCCGTGATCCTCGCGTCGGGCGGCTGCGGGCTCGTGTACGGCCGCTCGACCATGTCGATGGTCTGCACGGGGAGCGCGGTGAGCCGGGCGTATCAGGCGGGCGCGGCCTACGGCAACGGCGAGTTCATCCAGGTTCATCCCACCGCGATTCCGGGCGCGGACAAGCTCCGTCTGATGAGCGAGAGCGCCCGTGGCGAGGGAGGCCGCGTCTGGGTTCCGCGCAAGCCGCAGGATCCCCGCAACCCGCGCGACATCCCCGAGGCGGACCGTTACTACTTCCTCGAGGAGCGGTACCCGAAGTACGGAAATCTCGTGCCGCGCGACATCGCGACGCGCGAGATCTTCGACATCTGCACGACCGACGGGCTGTCGGTGGAGAAGGATCGGCTGTGCGTGTACCTCGACCTCTCGCACCTGCCCCGCGAGATGCTCGACCGCAAGCTGGGCGGCATCCTCGAGATCTACGAAAAGTTCCAGGGTGTCGATCCGCGGGTCGTGCCGATGAAGATCTTTCCGGCGGTCCACTATTCCATGGGCGGCTTGTGGGTGGACTACGAGCGGAGCGCGACCGGGGGGATGGAGGAGGGTTCGGTCCGCAACCAGCAGACGACCATCCCCGGGCTGTACGCGATCGGCGAGTGTGACTACCAGTATCACGGCGCGAACCGGCTGGGTGCCAACTCGCTGCTTTCGTGCATCTTCAGCGGGCTGTTCGTCGCCCCGAGCGTCGCCGGCCCGGCCGCCGCGGGCCGGGCGGGGGAGGATGCCTCACGGCTGTTCGAGTCCGCGCTGCGTCGTCAGGAGGAGCGACACGAGGCCCTTCTGGCACGCCGCGGCGGCAACGAAAACCCGTACGCCCTCCACCAGGAACTCGGCAACCTCATGACACGGGTGGCCACGGTCGTCCGCCGGAACGAGCAGCTCGCCGCGGCCTACGACGAGGTGTGCACGATGGAGGAGCGGTGGCAGCGGTGCTCGCTCTCCGACACCGGCAACTGGACCAACCAGAACGTCGTGTTCACGAAGGCTCTCGGCGACATGTTTCCCGTCGCGAAACTGATCCTCAAGGGGGCGTTGCTCCGGGACGAGTGCCGTGGGGCCCACTACAAGCCCGCGTTCGCGATGCCGGGCATCGCAGCGACCGACCCGGCCGGCAAGCGTCGCGAAGCGGAGGCGTGGTGCGACCGGTTCGAGGAAAACACGCGGAAGTGGCTGAAGAGCACGATCGCCCGCCACGGCGCCGACGGCCATCCCGAGATCTCGTACGAGGACATCGACACGTCACTCATCCCGCCGCGTCCTCGCCTGTACGGGCTCGTGGGTGGCGACGTGATCGAGGAGGTGTGGAAGGAGCGGTCCCGGACCGCGGCCGAGGACGTGCCCGCCTCCGCCGGCCTGGCCGCGGGAGCCCACGCCTGACCGTTCGCACCGTACCGAGTGAGGAGACCAGACCATGATTCAACTCGCCCACGACGCCGATTCCTCCCGCCCGGATGCTTCGCAGCACGGGTCGGACCACGAGCACGCGGCCGCCGGCCGCACGATCCGCGTGCGCGTGCTGCGGCAGGACGCCCCCGGCGGGGAGAGTTACTGGGAGCGGCATGCCGTTCCCTACGAGCCGAACATGAACGTGATCAGCGTCCTGCAGAAGATCGCGGAGCGGGCTCGGGCCGAGGATGGCAGGCAGGTCGCCCCCGTCGCGTGGGACTGCAGCTGCCTCGAGGAGGTCTGCGGCTCCTGCACGATGCTGGTCAACGGTCGCACCCGCATGGCCTGCTCGGCTCTCGTGGATCCGCTGCTCGAGGAGCATCCCGGGGAGATCGAACTGCGTCCGATGTCGAAGTTTCCCGTCGTGAGGGACCTCAAGGTCGATCGCGGCAGGTTGTTCCGGGCGCTCGAGCGGGTGCGGGCGTGGGTTCCCGTGGATGGCTCGTACGACCATGGGCCCGGGCCGCGGATTTCTCCCGAGGAGCAGGAGGACGCGTATCCGCTGTCGACCTGCATGAGTTGTGGCTGCTGCCTCGAGGCGTGTCCGCAATACACGAAGATCGAGGTCGTGCAGCGGGAGGGCGAGTCGGTCGAGGAGTTCGAGAAGCGGCGGACCGCCGCCTACGACCGCGGATTCGTCGGCGCCCATGCCATCAGTCAGGCCGTCCTGTTCAACGGACACCCGACCGGCCGAATGATCGCGGACGAGCGGATGGACGCCGTGACGTCGGCCGGCGGGATCCAGGTGTGCGGGAATGCGCAGAATTGCGTCGCGGTCTGCCCGAAGCACATCCCGCTCACGCGGTCGATCGCCCGGGCGGGGCGGGCGGCGACCATGTGGGCGATCCGCCGGCTGTTCGACCGTTGATGCCGACGGCCGGGACCGCTCGAAAACGGCCCTCTCGGGCGCTCGAGGGCGGCACCTGATTGTCTGGCGACGCCGCCCGTGGTACTGTTTCAGCATCGAAACAGGTGTTCACGAGCCGTCGCGGCATGACGGTTGAACGGTTTTCACAAGGAAGCGCGAGTGTCTTTTGAATCACGGGGCGGGCGACCGGCGGAGCCGGGGACGCCTGCCGCAATGGGCGATACGGCTGTCGGCAGTTTTCACACGCTCGGTCTTTCGGCGGCGACGCTCGCCGCGGTGGAGAAGGCCGGGTACACGGTGCCCACGCCCGTCCAGGCGGGCCTCATCCCCCGCGCCCTGTCGGGCATCGACGTCCTCGGGCAGGCCCGAACCGGCACGGGGAAGACGGCGTCGTTCGTGCTCCCGATCCTCGAGCGGATGGCGACGCCGGGCCGGGGCGGCGGGCCGCGGGCGTTGGTGCTTGTGCCCACCCGCGAACTGGCGGTCCAGGTGCGGGACGAGTTCGAGAAACTCGCCCACGGATCCCGGATCCACTGTGTCGCCGTCTACGGCGGCAAGCCGATCAAGGGGCAGATCGACAAACTCGCGAAGCACCCGGCGGTGGTGGTCGGGACGCCCGGCCGCGTGCTCGACCACATGAGCCGGGGCACGATCTCGCTCGCGGGGCTCGAGATGATCACGCTCGACGAGGCGGACCGGATGCTCGACATCGGGTTCCGGCCCGACATCGAGAAGATCCTGCGCCGCTGTCCGGAGAGCCGCCAGACGCTGCTGCTCTCGGCCACCGTCCCCCCTCCCGTGCAGAAACTCGCGACCCGCTACATGCGGGATCCCGAAATCCTCGACTTCTCGACGAACGAGATCGCCGTCGAAACGATCGAGCAGTTCTATTTCACGGTCGATCCGACGAGGAAGTTCGACCTGCTGGAGCGGCTGCTCGACAGGGAGAAGCCGCGGCAGGTGATCGTCTTCTGCCGCACGAAGCGCGGCACCGACAAGATCTACGAGCGGCTGTCGCGGCGGCGCAGCCGGACCGCCGATGGCCGACCCGACGAAGTGGCGTGCATCCACGGGGACCTCTCGCAGAGCGTTCGCGATCGGGTGATGAGGCAGTTCCGCGACGGCACGGTGAAGGTGCTCGTCGCGACCGACGTCGTGGGCCGCGGAATCGACGTGTCGAGCCTGTCGCACATCGTGAACTACGACATCCCCGAGTTCTGCGACGACTACGTGCACCGCGTGGGACGAACCGGCCGCATGGGCCGCGAGGGAGTCGCCTACACGTTCGTCGCACCGGACGAGGGGCCCCAGCTCACCCGGATCGAGATGCGGATCGAGAAACTTCTGAAGCGGGACGAGATCGAGGGCTTCGAGGCGTTCGATCGTCGTCAGGCGGCGCCGTTGGTGGTGCGTGCCGGCCTCGACGCGGCTCCCGCCGCCGCCGCGCCCGCCGAGCCCGCCCCAGAGCCGAAGCGTCCGCCTGCGGCCACGCTGCTCGGCAAGGGACGGGCGCCGAAGCGGTTCCGCCGGGCGCTGTGATGAGCGGCCGGGCGGTCAGGCAGCGGCTCGAAAGCCTCGCCGCGGCGGGCGTGACGAACGTGCCGCGGAAGCCGAGGTGCGTCGTGGCGGGTGAGCGGGCGCCGGGGACCGGCGCCGAGCCCGAGGCAGGCACTGCCGTTCCGCCGTCAACGGGGGTCGCGCCTGCGGCACCGGGCCGCGCCGGGGATCGCAGCGAGGCCCTCGAGGTCATTCGGCAGGAGGTGTCCGTCTGCCGCCGGTGCGAGCACCTCGCCTGCCAGCGGCACAACACGGTGTTCGGGGCCGGGCCGGCCGCTGCGAGGCTCTGTTTTCTCGGCGAGGCGCCCGGTGCCGACGAGGACGCCTCCGGGCTTCCGTTCGTGGGGCGTGCCGGCCAGCTCCTCACCAAGATCATCGAGGCCTGCAGGCTGTCGCGTGACGAGGTGTACATCCTCAACGTGCTCAAGTGCCGTCCACCGGACAATCGGCAGCCGCTGCCGGACGAGATCGCCAACTGCCGCGAGTACTTCGAGCGGCAACTCGCCGCGATCGCGCCGGACTACGTGTGCTGCCTCGGCACGACGGCCGCCCAGGCACTGCTCCAGACTGCCGAGCCGATCGGCAAGCTCCGCGGCCGGTGGTTCGCTCACGGCTCGGCGCAGGTGATCTGCACATACCACCCCTCCTACCTGCTCCGGAACCCGGCGGCCAAGCGGCACGTGTGGGACGACATGAAGCTCCTCATGGCACGCATGGGCGTCGAGCTTTAGCCCCGGGGGACCGGTCCGCGGCATGGTCTCAAGAATCGGGTCACGATGGTCCGATAGATGGTGCGGGTCGTAGGGGGTGGGAGCAGCCGCTGAAGAGGGGCTGAAGATTGCCGGCCGGCTGGCCGGCGTCAGGAGGCCGTCCCACGGGGACGGAATGAGGATGGCCGACCGCGCCTCGCAGAGCGGGTTCGTGGCCTGCGTGGGGCTGTGCGCCGTGGTGTTGGCGACGGGCTGCACCATGTGCCCCGACCCCTTCGACTACGCCGGGCCGGTGCCGAACGGCTCGCCGCCGCAGAACGACTTCTGGGCCCGCAGCAACGGCATCCTGCCGCTGCACGCCACGCAACGTCCCTGGCCGCCCGTCGTGGAAAGCGGCTCGCCCACGACGGCTCCCGAGCCGGCTTCAGTGGCCTCCGACGAGGCCGGGGTCGGGGAACCAGCCGTCGGGAATCAGAGCGTCCTTCGGCACGACCGCGACCCCGTCGCGGACGGTGAACCGGTCGCTGTCGGCGAGGTCCTGCCAGCCATGGTCGTTGACGACCCGCGCCCGGCGCCCGATCCGGACGTTCTTGTCGATGATCGCCCCCTCGATGACGGCGCCCTCGCCGATGCCGAGGGGCGGAATCCCCTTCGCGGCGGCCGCCTCCAGTTCGTCGGGCGATTCGTAGAAGTCGGTGCCGAGGACCACGGAGTTGCGGATCACGACATTGCGCCCGATCTTGCACCGCAGCCCGATGACGCTGTTCTCGATGACGGCCCCCTGCTCTACGATGCAGCCGTCGGACACCAGGCTCGCCCGGATGCTCGCCCCGTCGATCCGTGACGGAGGCAGGAACCGGCCACGCGAGTAGATCGGCGCTTCGGCGCTTGCGAGATCGAACGGCGGCTCGAGGCTCGCGAGGTCGAGGTTGCACTGGAAGTAGGACCGGATCGTGCCGATGTCCTCCCAGTAGCCGTCGAATGGGTGCAGGTGCACCCGCTTCGAGCGGATCGCCGCCGGAAAGACCTCCCGCCCGAAGTCCTGGTAGTCGGTCTTCGTGAGCAGGTCGAGCAGGCAGTCCCGGTCGAAGAGGTAGATGCCCATGCTCGCCATCAGCGTGCGGCCGAGCGAGGGAATCCCCTGCCGGTCGATCCACGCCGGGTCGGTCCGCACCATGTCCAGTTCGGCCCTCGTCTGCGGCTTCTCCAGGAAACCTTCGACGCGGCCGTCGTCGTCCACACGCATGATGCCGAGCGCCGACGCCGCCTCCTCGTGCACGGGGATGCCGGCGATCGTCACGTCCGCCTTCCGGGCCTGGTGGGTCGCCAGCATGTCGGCGTAGTTCATCCGGTAGAGCTGGTCGCCCGAGAGAATCAGGACGTGCCTGATGTCGGGCTGCTGGAGATAGCGGACGTTTTGCCGCACGGCGTCGGCCGTGCCCTGGTACCAGCCCGCGTTGTCGAGGGTCTGCTGGGCGGCGAGGATCTCGACGAAGCCGCCGGAGAACGGGTCGAACGTGTAGGTGCGACGGATGTGGCGGTGGAGGCTCACAGAGTTGAACTGCGTGAGCACGTAGATCCGCTGCACGCCGCTGTTGATGCAGTTCGACAGCGGCACGTCGATGATCCGGTATTTCCCCGCGAGCGGCACCGCCGGCTTGGAGCGGTCGCGGGTGAGCGGATAGAGCCGTGTTCCACGGCCACCACCGAGCACCAGGGCCAATACACGCTGCACGCTCATGGGCGTCCTCCTCTCGCGTCCCTTCCCGGGGTGTTCATTTCACGACGAAGTTGACGAGGCGGCCGGGGACGGCCACGACCTTCACGATCTCCCGGCCGGTGAGCAGTTCCGCGATCTTCGGGTCGGCGGCTGCCGCGGCCTTCATCGTCTCGGCATCGGCATCGGCCGCGACGACCACCCGCCCTCGGAGCTTGCCCTGCACCTGAACCGGAATCTCCACGGTGTCGTCGCGGAGCCAGCGATCCTCGGCGGCCGGCCAGGAGGCCAGTGAGACGGGGGCGGGCCGGCCCAGAACCTCCCACAGTTCCTCGGCGAGGTGCGGGGCGAACGGCGCGAGGATCGTCACGAACGGCTCGAGGATGGCCCGCGGCCGCCGTTCGAGCGGCGTGCAGAAATTGACGAATTCCATCATGCGGGCGATCGCGGTGTTGAAGGAGAGGGCGTCGATGTCGCGGGTCACCTTGTCGATCGTGCGGTGGAGTTCGCGCCACTGGTCGTCGGTCGGAGGTGCGTCCACCACCTGTGGCGCGGGCAGGAGTTCGTCGGCCCGTTCATCCACGATCAGCCGCCAGCAGCGATCGAGGAAGCCGCGCACCCCCCCGACACCGGCCGTGCTCCAGGGCTTCGTGGCCTCGAGCGGACCCATGAACATTTCGTAGAGTCGCAGCGAATCGGCGCCGAAGTCCCTCACCACCTGGTCCGGGTTCACCACGTTGCCACGGCTCTTCGACATCTTGTAGGCCCGGCTCTCGACGCGGATCTGCGGCGCGTCACGGAGCACGAAGTGCTCCCCCTGCTTCTCGACCTGTTCGGGAGCGATCCTGACCGCGGCGTCGTGCTCCGTCTGGCTCCCCGCCGACACCCAGCCCCCGCCCGCGCGCCGGTAGCCGGTGAACTCCATCTCACCCAGGATCATGCCCTGGTTCACGAGCCTGCCGAACGGCTCCGGGTGCGACACGTGACCCCGGTCGTGGAGCACCTTGTGCCAGAACCGGGCGTACAGCAGGTGGAGCACCGCGTGCTCGGCGCCGCCGACGTAGAGATCGACAGGCATCCACGCCCGCTCGACCTCCGGATCGACGAACCGGAGGTCGTTGCGCGGGTCGAGGAAGCGGAGGTAGTACCAGCACGACCCGGCCCACTGGGGCATCGTGTTGGTCTCGCGGCGGTAGCGCCTGCCGTCGCGGTCCACGAACAGCCAGTCGGCTCCGGCCCGGGACAGCGGCGGATCCGGGCTGTCCCCCGGCTTGAAATCGGCGAGGTGCGGCAGCGGGACCGGCAGCTCGCTCTCGTCCACGGCCCGGAGGCCCCCGGTGGGACGCCCGTCGGCGTCGAGTTCGTGGAGAATCGGGAACGGCTCGCCCCAGAACCGCTGCCGGCTGAAGAGCCAGTCGCGGAGCTTGTAGTTGACCGCCGGACGGCCCAGCCCGGCGGTTTCGAGGTCCGCTGCGACACGGCCGATGAACGCGCGGGTGTCGAGGCCCGTGTAGGGGCCGGAGTTCACGGCCCGGCCGTCTCCGGTGAAGAGTTCCCCGACCGCGGTCGGCCGGTCGGTCGGCTCGACGACGGCGACGACGTCCAGGCCGAACGTCCGGGCGAACTCGAAGTCGCGGTCGTCATGGGCGGGCACCGACATGATCGCGCCGGTGCCGTAGGTTGCGAGGACGTAGTCCGCCACCCACACCGGCACGGGTCGCCCGGTGAGCGGGTGGACGACGTGCGACCCGGTGAAGACGCCGCTCTTCTCCCGCGCGAGGTCGGTGCGGTCGAGGTCGCTCTTGCGCGCCGCGGCCTCGCGGTAGGCCGCGATCTCCGCCCGCCGCGCGGGCGACGTGAGCTCGTCGACCAGCGGGTGCTCGGGCGCGATCACCATGCAGGTCACGCCGTAGAGCGTGTCGGGACGCGTCGTGTAGACGCGGAGCGCCTCGCCGCCGGGCCTGGCGGGAAAGCCCGACGCCACCCGGCCGCGCTTCCACGCCTCGAACTCGTCGCCCGGGGCACCGACGAAGAAGTCCACTTCGGCGCCGGTGCTGCGTCCGATCCAGTCGCGTTGCAGCTTCTTGATGCTCGCCGGCCAGTCGAGTGCGTCGAGTTCGCGGTCGAGGCGGTCGGCGTAGGCGGTGATCCGCAGCATCCACTGCCGCAGCGGGATCCGGACGACGGGGTGCCCGCCGCGCTCGCTGACACCCCCGATCACCTCCTCGTTCGCGAGCACCGTGCCGAGGGCGGGGCACCAGTTGACGGGTGCCTCCGACTGGTAGGCGAGGCGATGGGCGTCGCGGTGTCGGGCGATCGCCGCCTCGCCGCCGGCCGCGACGTCGGCGGGGATCGGGAGTTCGGCGATCGGACGCCCCTTTCCGGACGACGGATCGAACCAGGTGTCGAACAGCACGAGGAAGATCCACTGCGTCCACCGCACATAGTCCGGGTCGGTCGTGGCGACCTCGCGGTTCCAGTCGTAACTGAAGCCGAGCATCCTGAGCTGCCGGCGGAAGGTGGCGATGTTGCGCTCGGTGCTCTCCCTGGGGGGCGTTCCCGTGCGAATCGCATGCTCCTCTGCCGGCAGGCCGAACGCGTCGAAACCCATCGGGTGCATGACCGACACGCCCTGCATGCGGGCCGCCCGCGCCACGATGTCGGTGGCCGTGTAGCCCTCCGGGTGCCCCACGTGCAGGCCGTCGCCGCTGGGGTAGGGGAACATGTCGAGAACGTAGGCCTTCCGCGGTCCCGGCAGCCGTGGCGTGGCGAACGTGCCGTGGGCGTCCCACCAGTCCTGCCACTTCGGTTCGATCCGTGCGGGCTGGTAGCGGGGCATGGGCGAGTCCGTTCGGCTTGGCGGGTTCCCGAAGCCGGGATTCTAATGGGAAGTGGTGCCATTTTCGCCCTCGAAAATGGCCGTCTCGGTCTGTTGTACCCGTTTCGCGTTCTCCGGGAATCCCGATGACCCTCCAGCGGCGTCTGCTCCATGCCTGCCGCAGCGCCTCCGGCCGCCTCAAGATGGCCGACTCGCTCGGCACGAGGCTCACCGGCCGGCAACTGCTCATGCGGATCCTCGCGGCCCGCAGCATCCTCGAGCGGGTGCTCGCTCCCGACGAGCGGATGGTGGGCGTCCTCCTGCCGCCGACGGTGGGAGCCGCCGTGGTCAACGCCGCGCTCGCCCTGATGGGTCGCGTGGCCGTGAATCTCAACTACACCGCGAGCCAGGCGATCCTGGACACGTGCATCGAGCGTGCCCGACTGGAGCACGTGATCTCGAGCCCCGCGTTCCTCGCCCGCGTGAAACTCGACCTCGGGACGCGTCTGCTCGACGCCGGCGGTCTGCGGACGCAACTGACCGTATTCGACAAGATCGCGGCGGCGGTCCATGCGTCCGTCACGCCCGTCGCGCTGCTCGAGAAGATCCTGCGCCTCGATCGGATCCGTCCCGAGGACGTGCTCACCGTGATCTTCACCTCGGGCTCGACGGGCGACCCGAAGGGCGTGGTCCTGACCGGGGAAAACGTCGGCTCCAACGTGCGGGCCATCGACGCCCTGCTGCACCTCTCCGCCGCCGACGTGGCCCTCGGCGTGCTGCCGTTCTTCCACTCCTACGGCTACACCACGACGCTCTGGACTCCGCTGACGCTCGAGCCCGCGGTGGTCTACCACACCGATCCGCGCGACGGGCAGACGGTGGGAAAGCTCGCCCGGGAGTTCCACGCCACCATCCTCATGGCCACGCCGACGTTCCTCCGGATCTACATCCGGCGCACGCCGGCCGAGGATTTTTCGACGCTCGAGGCGGTGTTCGGTGCGGCGGAGAAGCTCACGCAGGATGTCAGCGACGGCTTCGAGAGGAAGTTCGGCGTGCGGCCGAGCGAGGCCTACGGGGCGACGGAGCTTTCGCCTCTCGTGGCGGCGAACGTCCCTCCGGCGCGGCACGTCCCGGGCAGGCCGGCCGCCGCCCGCGAAGGCACGGTGGGACTCCCCATCCTCGGCTGCCGCGTGAGGATCACCGACCGCGACACGGGACGCGAACTGCCGGTCGGTCAGGAAGGGCTCCTGTGGATCACCGGCCCGAACGTCATGCAGGGGTATCTCGACCGTCCCGATCTGACCGCCAAGGTCGTGCGCGACGGCTGGTATTGCACCGGCGACATCGCGAGGCTCGATGCCGAGGGGTTCATCACCATCACCGGACGCGAGAGCCGGTTCTCGAAGATCGGTGGCGAGATGGTCCCGCACCTGTCCGTCGAGGAGGCGATCAACGAGGAACTGGGCGCAGTCGACGGGGCGCTGCTCGCCGTCGTGACCGCGGTCCCTGATGTCAGGAAGGGGGAGCGGCTCGTCGTCCTTCACCTGCCGACCGACCGCGACCCGCAGGACGTGTGCCGTCGGCTCGCGAACCGCGGCCTGCCGAACCTGTTCATCCCGTCCCCGGACAGTTTCGCCGAGATCGAGGAGATTCCCGTGCTCGGGTCGGGGAAGCTCGACCTGCGGCGTCTCTCCGAGCTCGCCACGGAGCGATTCGCCCCGGGGGGGCAGTCTTGAAGGTGGGCGCCGACCAATTCGCCGAGCTGTCGCTCCAGTTGTCACTCCGGGTTCTGCTCGGTCCCTGCGACGACATGCGGGCCGAGGTGTTCGTGCGGGCGGCGGCTCCCGACGGGGCATCGTCGCCGCGGCTCGAGGGCTGCCTCGCGGGCCCCGAGTGTCGCCGGTCGATCACGCTGCCGGCCGGCGCGACCCTGACGGATCTCGGCCCGGGCGCGGCCGGGCTGCTGGCGAAGGCCGTGCTCACGGAGCCAGCCTTCTGGACACCGGACCTGCCCAATCTCTACCGGCTGACCGCCCGGCTCGTCGCTCCGGGACAGCCCGTCGCGGAGACGACGTGCAGGATCGGCCTGCGGCGTTCGGGCGTGAGGGGCCGCTCGCTGTGGCTGGAGGGGCGCCGGTGGGTGCCTCGGGGCGTCGCCTGCGATCCTCGGACATCCGACATGGAGACGCTTCGTGCCGCTGGCGTGGTGGCGGTCCTCCGCGATCCTCCGGAGCCGTGGCTGGCGGCGGCAGACGAAGCCGGCCTGGCGATCATCGCCGTCGCCACCCCGGTGGATGGCGGAACGCTCGCAGCGGACGCGGTGGTCGAACGGATCGGGGCCTGGGCGATGCATCCATCGGTCGTGATCGCGGTGCTGCCGGAATCGCTTTCGGGCGCGTGCGTCGCCGCGGCGGCTGCGAAAGCCCGCCGGCTGAAAGGCACGCTGCTCGTGGCGGCCGTGGCCCGTGGCGAGTCGCCGCCAGACCCGGAAGTCCCGGTGGGCGTCGACTGCCTGTGTGTGTCGCTCGACGGCGACTGTCGGCCGCACGACGCATGGCGGAATGCGAGGCTGCCGCTGCTCGCCTGGCAACGGATCGCGGGTGAAGCAGCGCCCGACCGTGGCAGCTGCGATCGACTGCAGGCCGCGCTGGCGGCGTGGGGACTCGCCGGCGGCCGCGGGGGGTCGTCGTGGGACTGGGCGGGGTATCTGGTCACATGACAGGCGATTGGCGCACGTGGCTGATGATCGGCGCGGTCGGATTCGGTGGCCCGGCCGGCCAGGTGGCGATCCTGCACCGCGAACTCGTCGAACGGCGCCGCTGGTTGGAGGAGGAGGAGTTTCTCGCGGCGCTGCGGGTGTGCATGCTCCTGCCCGGGCCCGAGGCCCAGCAACTCGCGACCTACGCGGGCTGGCGGCGCGACGGCATCGTGGGAGGGCTCCTGGCCGGCACCCTGTTCGTGGTGCCGGGGGCGGTGCTCGTGTCGGCGCTGGCGTGGCTCCATGCGGCCGGTGGCTCGTGGCCGCTGGTCACGGCAGCCTTCGCGGGCACCCGGCCCGCGGTCGTGGCACTGGTCGCCCTGGCGGCGTGGCGAATCGGCCGCAAGTCCCTCACGTCGCCCGGCGCCGTCGCGATTCTCGGAGTGGCGGTGGCGGCCCTCGCGGCCGGCGTCCCGTTTCCGTTGGTCGTGGCGGCGGCATCCGTGTGCGGCGCATGGCTTCTCCCGGCAACCGCGGCGAAAGCCGGGCCGCGCCCGACGCCGGAGTCCAGCCCGCAGTCCGCCGGCGCCGTGGGCCATGGCATGGGCATGCGACACGCCGCGATCGTCGCGGCGGCGTCCGCCGTCGTCTGGGCCGCCTTCCTCGGGGGAGTGGTCGTGACTCAGGCAGCGGGTGGCCGCGGTGGCGCGATCGCCCGCCTGTTCACGACCACCACGCTGCTCTCACTCGGCGGGGCGTACGCGGTGGTGCCCTGGGCGCTCGACGAGTCGGTGGCCCGCGGGTGGCTCGATCCCGAGGAGCGGTTCACGGCGCTCGCGATGGGTGAGGCCACGCCCGGGCCGCTGATCCTGGTCGTCACGTTCATCGGCTTCATGGCGGGCTGGAAAGCCATGCCCGACGCGGCTCTGCAGGCGGGAGTGGCCGGCGCGTCGGTCGCCACGCTGGCGGCATTCCTGCCGTCGTTCGCGATGATCTTCGCGGTGGCGCCGTTCGTGCGCTCGATCCACGCCGGCTCGCGGATCGGCCGTGCGATGACGGGCGTGGGTGCGGCGGTCGTGGCGGCGATCCTGCTGCTCGCCGCGCGGCTCGCTGCGGACGCGTTCCTGCCGGCCGGGAGGATCGATCTTCTGTCGATCACCGTCGCCGCGGCCGGGTCGGCGGCGCTCGTGACGGGACGGGCCTCGACGCCGGTGGTGGTGCTCGCGGCGGCGGCGATCGGCGCGGCCGCGAGCCTCATGCGCGGCCCGGGACTGTGGTAGCATCGCGGTCATGCTGGCTTTCGATCCCGAGCGCTACTCCCGCCAGGTCCGCTTCGCACCGGTGGGGGCCGGCGGTCAGGAGCGTCTCGCGGCGGGACGCGTGGCGGTCGTCGGCTGCGGAGCGCTCGGCAGCGTCGTCGCGTTGGCGCTCGTACGGGCCGGAGTGGGCCACGTGCGGCTCATCGACCGCGACGTTCCCGAACTCTCGAATCTCCCCCGGCAGGTCCTGTTCGAGGAGGCCGATGTCGCCGCCGGGCTCCCGAAAGCCGTCGCCGCGGCCGCTCACCTGCGACGGATCAACTCGGCGGCCGAGGTCGAGCCGGTGGTCGCCGATCTGACCGCCGCGAACGCCGCCGCACTGCTCGCGGGATGCGACGTCGTGGTGGATGGCGCCGACAACTTCGAGGCCCGGTTCCTCGTGAACGAATGGTGCTGCCGCCACCGCCTGCCGTGGGTGCACGGCGGTGCGATCGGCGCCGAAGGTCGGGTGCTGACGATCCTCCCCGGACGAACCGCCTGTCTGCGGTGCCTCGTGCCGGACCCGCCGGCGCCCGGCTCGCTGCCCACATGCGACACCGCCGGGATCGTGGGCCCCGCCGCGCTCGTCGTGGGGGCGGTGGAGGCGGTCGAGGCGATGAAGCTGCTCGTCGGTGCCCGCGACACGGTCGCGAGCCGGATGCTCGTGTGCGATCTGTGGGAGAACGCGTGGCGGACCATCGACCTGTCCGCACTCGCCGCGACCGGATGTCCCACCTGCCGCGCGGGCGATTTCCCGTGGCTCGAGGGCCGGCTGGGAGGCCGGCCGACCGCGCTCTGCGGCCGCGAGGCGGTGCAGGTGACGCCGGCCGCGGCCGGGATCGACCTCGCGGCCCTCGCGGAGCGGCTCGCCGTCGCGGGGGGCGTCACCGCGAACGAATGGATCGTGAGGGTCCGCGTGGAGCCTGGAATCGAGCTGGCCGTGTTCGCCGACGGCCGGACGATCGTGTCGGGCACGCGGGACGAGGCCCGGGCCCGCGGCATCGTGGCGAAGTACGTCGGGGCCTAGCCGGTCGCGGCCTCGAGGATCTCGTGTTCCGTGGCTTCGCCGCGGACGAATTCGGCCGTCAGTCGGCCCTCGGCGAGCACGAGAATGCGGTCGGAGAGCGTGAGCAGTTCTGGAAGTTCGCTCGACGTCAGCAGGACTCCCATCCCGCGCCGGCAGAGACGGTCGATGAGGACGTAGAGTTCCGCCTTGGCTCCGACGTCGATGCCGCGGGTCGGATCGTCGAGCAGGAGGATCCGCGGTTCCGTCAGCAGCCAGCGGCCGATGATGCACTTCTGCTGGTTGCCACCCGAGAGACCGGTGATGGCCGCGTGGGGGCCCGGCGTCTTCACCCCCGTGTCGCGGATCGGCCCGGCGACGAGGTCTTCCTCCCGGGCCCGGCTGAGGAATCCGCTGCGCGACGCCCGGTCGAGGCTGCACAGGCTCACGTTGCCGGCGACGTCGAGATCGGGAAACAAGCCGAGCCGCTTGCGGTCTTCGGTGACCAGCGCGATCCCAGCGGCACGTGCCTGGCTGGGGTGGTCGAACCGCACGGATCTGTCCCCCAGCAGAATCTCGCCCGTCCAGTTCGACGGCGAGACGCCGAAGATCGTCTCCAGGAGTTCCGTGCGGCCCGCGCCCATGAGCCCCGCCACGCCCACGATCTCGCCGGCGTGGAGATCGAGGGACACGTCCGAGAGACGGTAGCCGCGCGGGTGCTCCGGCCAGGGGAGCGTCAGTCTCCTGACTGCGAGCAGCCGCGGGCCGCGGGACCGCGGCTCGTGGAACGAGTGGCCGGCGATCTCGCGGCCGACCATCAGGCCCGTGATTCCCGAGGGGGTGGTCGCGGACCGCTCCACGGTGCAGACGTGTCGTCCGTCGCGGAGCACCGTGATCCGATCGGCCAGCCGAAACACCTCGTCCATCTTGTGCGAGATGTAGAGGATCGTGGTGCCGCGTTCCCGGAGGCGCCGGATGGTCCGCTCCAGGCGGGCGGACTCGGCCTCGGTGAGAGCGCTCGTCGGCTCGTCCATCACGAGGATCGACGCGTCGAGGGAGAGGGCCTTCGCGATCTCGACGAGCTGCTGGTCGCCCACCCGGAGGCTGCCGGCCGCGGCGCGGGGCGACACCCGGCATTCGAGCATCTCGAGGAGCCGGCCTGTCTCGGACTCCATCGCGGCGTCGTCGATGAGGCCCAGCCGCGTGCGGCGCTCGCGGCCGAGGAACACGTTGGCCGCCACCGACAGGTCTTCGACGAGGTTCAGTTCCTGGTGGATGATCGCCACTCCGGCCCGCTCGGCGTCGCGCGGGCCGGTGAATCGCGCGGGCCGGCCATGGATCTCGAGCCGGCCGGCATCGGGCCGGTGGACGCCCGAGAGGATCCTCATGAGCGTGCTCTTGCCCGCACCATTCTCGCCGCAGACGGCAAGGAGTTCGCCCCGGCGGACCTCGAGCGAAACCTCGTCGAGCGCGACCACCCCCGGAAACCGCTTCGTGATCCCCTGCATCACGATCGCCGCATCGACGGGCGCGTGTTCGGCCGGGGCGACGCTCATGCGGTCCTCGCGGCGGCCGCCTGCCGGTCTTCCCAGACCTTCAACGCGGCGAGCAGGACGAGGGCGAGGAGACCGGCCGCCAGCCCGGCTCGCGGCGCTGCCGTCATGGCGACCACCCCGCCGGCGAGGAGCGCGAGCGTGGGGATCGCGCACAGACCGAGGGCGCCGGGGAGCAGCCTCCGCCCCCCCCTGGCCATCGGACCGACCTGGGAGAACGTGACGGCGAGCACGACGACCACGCCCACGATGAGCCCCTCGTAGATCTCGGACTCGGTCTTGATCACCTTGGACACGGCGTCGATCACCACGCGGAGGAAGACCGTGCCGAGCACGGTGCCGGGCACCGTGCCGATGCCGCCGGAGAGCGAGCAGCCGCCGACGACGGCCGCGGCGATCGCATTGAGTTCGTGGCCACGGGCCTGGTTGGCGGGGGCGGCCACCGACTCGTTGGCCACGTAGAAGAGGCCGGCGAGCGCCGCCGTCATGGCGGCGTAACAGTAGGCGAACCACTTCACGTTGTCGGTGCGGATGCCCGCGAGCCTGGCAGCCTGCTCGTTGCCGCCGAGGGCGTGGACGTGACGTCCGAGAACGGTGCGGGTCAGCAGCAGCCAGGTGACGAACGCCAGGAGGCCGAACACCGCGACCGGGATCCAGACATTGTCGCGGACGAACTTGAACATCGGGTCGTAGACGTTGATCTGGCTGTTTTTCGTCGGGAGGAGGGCGGCCGTCGTGCTCGTGGCGAGCGCGCGGGCGAGGCTGCGGAGACCGACGAGGGTGGCGAGGGTGGCGATGAACGGCGGGAGGCGCACGGCCGTGATCAGCCAGGCGTGGAGCGTTCCCACGAGGAATCCCGCGAGCAGGCTGGCGAGGCAGCCGGCCGCGACCACCGCTCCGCCGACCGGCTTGAAGCCCACCATCTCCGTCGGGGCCAGGGCGAGCATCGTCGAGGCGCAGGCCGTGGTGGAGAGGGCGATCATGGATCCGGCGGAGAGGTCGATGCCTCCCGCGATGATCACGACGGCCGCACCGAGGGCAAACATGCCGAGCATGGCCGTGCTCCGCGCGATGTCGCGGAGGCTGGCAAGCGGCTGGAACCAGTACGAGTGATTGGCATCGACGAGCGCCGTGATCGCGACGGCGACGACGATGGCCGCCAGCAGGGCCCATTCGCTCCGACGGAGGAGGAAGCCGCCTGCAGGCGGCGGTGCGGAAGCGGCCATGCGAGAGGATTCCGAGGGATGAGGCCGGGCCGCGTCAGGAACTCGAGAGGCCATACTGCGCCAGCCAGGCGCGGAAGGCCGACAGCGGCATGTACTCGTGGTTGCCGCCCCCGATGTCGGCGGGTTTCACGAGCGGATCGGTGTCGGGGACGATCAACCGGAGTCCGGTCGTGTAGATGTCGCCGTCGGGCTCGCCGGACCGCGGAAACATCTCCCGGATCGTCGCCTCGTCGCCCGTGTGCATCGCGAGGAGAAGGCGGACCGTCTGGATCCCCATCTCGAACGGATTTTGAACCACCATCGCGTCGATCTGGCCGGCGGCCATCCGCTCGATCGCCACGGCCTGGGCGTCGAAGGTGACCGTCGTGATCCGATCGCGGGCCTTCCGCTCCTCGACCACCTCCGCGATCGCCGGGGCGTTGTAGGCCCAGATGCCGACGAGAGCCACGAGATCGGGATGATTCACGAGTGCCGTGCGCACGTTGTCGCGGGCCCGTGCGAGATCCATCTCGTCGCTCATCCGGTCGGCCTCCCCGAACGCCTCGCCGACCGCCTCCCGGAACCCGTTCATCCGGGCCCGGGCGTTGTCGTTGTCGGTGAAGCCGGCGAACTGGACGTAGCCTCCGGACGTCCTGCCTCGGGCCGCGAGGATCGCCTTCGCTGCCGCGCCGAGGAGCCTGCCGCCGACGATGTTGTCGGTGCCGATGTAGTAGGGACGGGCATCGCGGAACGTGGAACGGTTCACGTCGCCATCGACCGTGATCACCTTGACGCCCCTGGATGCGAGGGCCTTCATCTCCTCGACGATCGCGGCGTTTTCCGCCTGGATGACGGAGATCGCGACGCCGGCGACATCGGACTGGCTCGCGAGTTGGCGAAGCTTCTCGATCTGGCCCTGCGCGGTCCCGTTGCCCTTCTCCATCACGGCCCGGAGTCCCTGCGCCGCGAGGCCGGACCGCTTTTCGCCCTCGGCGAGACCCGCGTTGCACGCGTCCCAGAAGGGATCGTCTCCGTTGGTGATGAACACGAAACGCTTCTGCTGCTGCGCGGCAGCCGGGGCACCTGGGATCGACTCAGCCTGGCGGGTGCACCCGCAGGCGGCGGCCAGCACCCATGCCGTCAGGAAAGCGTTTCGGGCGGTGGTCATCGATCACGCTCCGCACTCGTCGTTTCTAAGTATCGTTAACAAAATTCGTCGTCGGCTCAGTAGCGTAGCCCATTTTTCCGGATGTGCACCAGAGGTTGAACGTCCGGCTCCGATCCCGCGGCCGTGACGCCGGCCAGGACGATCACATGGTCGCAAGGCGTTTCGCCGCTCCCCGCGGTGCGGGAGACCGGCCGACATTCGAGCCATGCGGCTGCCTGGCAGATCGTCGGCGCCCCGCACGGTGCGCGTCCCACGGCGACTCCCTGGAACAGGTCGTCCTCGGGGGCCGCGGGCTTGCCGAACCGCGCGAGGAGGAACCGCTGGTGTTCCGCGAGCACGTTGACCACGAACGCCCTGCCGGCATCGATCGCGGTCAACAACGCGCGGCCCGGTGCCACGGCCACCGTGACCATCGGCGGTGCGAAACCTCCCTGCATCACCCAACTCGCCAGCATGCCGCGGTCGCGCTCGTCCTCCCGCCACGTCACGACGAACAGTCCGCTCGGGATTCGCCCCAGCGCGACCCCGAATTCGTCGCCGGAGCGGACGGGGGCCGGGACCATGGGACTCTCGGAAGAAGACCGTGGCGACGTCATGGAGGCGATGTGGTGGGGCGGGGAGGGGCGGCGATGCACGATGTTGTGGGGGCTTGCCCCAGTTTCCGCAAGCCGCGGCGGTTGCACCCCGTCGGTCAGGCGGTCCGCGTGGAATCGGCCGTGGATGCCGATTCTGCCTGTGGCGTCTCCCCGCACCGCCCGTCCAGCACCGGCAGAAAAGTGTCGCACCGTCGATGAAGTCGTGCAACCTTCCCCTGCGCCGCGTGATCGCATGCCTCGTCGTGGCCGTCTGGGCCGGCCGGCTCGCAGCCCAGGACCGTGTGCCATCCGAGTCGCTGCCGATCCCGGGCACCATGGTGCTGGAAGCACCGTCCACAGGGCCGGATGTCCGCAGTCTGCCTCCGCCGGCGCCGCAGGGCCCGATCGTGCTGGACGTGCCGGCCGAGGCCATGCCCTCATGCACCGACGACTGCTTCGCGCCCGACGCCTTTCCCGGGGAGTTCGCCGATCTCTGGGCTCCCCAGCCCTGGTTCTGGCAGATCATGCCGAACAACCTGATCTACACGAGCTACCTCGCGGGACCGAAGGAGCCGCGGATCGGCAGCGTCATGTACCAGGCCACGAATCCCGACGTCTTCCACGCAGGCCAGCGCGAGGGCACGCTCTGGGACACGACGCTCGGTGGCCGGGCCTCGATCCTGCGGTACGGCTCCGACACCGTGGTGCACCCGCAGGGCTTCGAGGTGCAGATCGAGGGCGCCGCGTTCGTGCGGCTCGATCCCCAGGACGATCGCGACCTGCGTTCCGCCGACTACCGTTTCGGCGTGCCGCTCGTCTACGGCGTGGGCCGCTGGCAGACGAAGCTCGCCTACTACCACAACAGCGCCCACCTCGGCGACGAGTCGATGCTGAAATACCCATGGTTCACCCGGGTCAACTACGTGCGCGACTGCATCGTGTGGGGCAACTCGTGGTATCCGCTCGACTGGATGCGGCTGTACGGCGAGGTTGGCTGGGCCTTCTTCAACGCCGGCGGCTCCCAGCCGTGGGAGTTCCAGTTCGGCACCGAACTCATCCAGGCCCGGCCCACGGGCGCGCTCGGCGCGCCGTTCCTCGCCGTCAACGGCATGTCGCGGCAGGAGCTCGACTGGGGCGGCAACGTGTGCGCGCAGGTGGGCTGGGCCTGGCGGGGCCGCCGCAGCGAGAAGCTGTTCCGCCTGGGCTTCGAATACCTGTACGGCTCCGACCCGCAGTATCAATTCGTGTTCTTCAACCAGAACCGCTACGGGTTCGGCGTCTGGTACGATTTCTGACGTGCCACTCCTCGCGATCGAGACGACGTGCGACGAGACCGCGGCCGCGGTGGTCTCGCGCGAACGTCAGGTGCTCTCGAGCGTCGTCGCCAGTCAGGACGAGCTGCACGCCCGCTGGCGCGGCGTCGTGCCGGAGGTGGCGTCGAGGGCCCACGTCGAGCGGATCATCCCGGTGATCGACGAGGCGATCGAACGGGCCGGGATCGGTCGATCCGACCTGCAGGCGGTGGCCGTCGCCGTCCGACCGGGGCTCGTCGGGTCGCTGCTCGTCGGCCTCTCGGCGGCGAAGGGGATCGCGGCCGCACTCGGCATCCCGCTCGTGGGCTACGACCACATCGCGGCCCATCTCTACGCCTGCCGGCTCGCCCGGCCGGATGCGGTTGTCGACCCGTGCGTGGGCCTCGTGGCGAGCGGCGGACACACGTCGCTGTTCCTTGTGCGGTCGCCGCTCGAGATCGATCGGATCGGGGGCACGATCGACGACGCAGCGGGCGAGGCGTTCGACAAGGCCGCGGCGATTCTGGGGCTGGGATATCCGGGGGGGCCGCAGATCGAACGGGCGGCCGTGGGAGGCGACCCGCGGGCGCACCGCCTGCCCCGTCCGCTGGCGAACGACCACGGCCGTCTCGACCTCAGTTTCAGCGGGCTGAAGACGGCCCTCCGCTACCTCGTGCGCCCGCCGGGCGCACCCGGCGACACGCCGCCGCCGACGGGCAGGCGGCTGGCCGACCTCGCCGCTTCGTTCCAGCAGGCGGCCGTCGACACGATCATCGCGAAGGTGGACCTGGCCCTCGCGCGGACCGGCTGCCGCACGCTGCTCGTCGGCGGAGGCGTGACGGCCAACACGCTCCTGCGCGAGTCGCTCGAGCGGCTCGGCCGGGAGCGGGGCGCGGTGGTCGTGATCCCGCCCCGGGAACTGTGCACCGACAATGCGGCGATGGGTGCCATCGCGTGGGAGCGGCTGGACCGCGGCGAGAGCGACGGCCTGGAACTCGACGTCCGCCCCGGCACCGACCGCGCCGCCGCGAATCGCAGCTGAGGCTCGCCTGGACGGCGAGCCCTCGCGGCTCGGGGCAGGCTTGGTTTCGCGCCGCGGCATCCCTCCGGGCCTGCCTCGGCTTGTGCGAGGCTCGCCTGGAGGGCGAGCCCTCGCAGCTCGGGGCAGGCTTGGTTTCGCGCCGCGGCATCCCTTCGGGCCTGCCTCGGCTTGTGCGAGGCTCGCTTGGACGGCGA
>Ga0136644_10000423_pt1 | contig 33975 bp, 32 predicted proteins | sample C_130820_EF_Meta_FD_94780 | JGI IMG/M metagenome (GOLD analysis project Ga0136644, IMG submission 94780) | Freshwater microbial communities from Lake Croche, Canada to study carbon cycling - C_130820_EF_MetaG (v2) (version 2) | ecosystem: Environmental > Aquatic > Freshwater > Lake | place...
ATGGGCACGCTTTCACCCGCACCCAGGCCCACAGCCCAGGTGCCTTTGAGCACGCGCGCCTCGGCGCCGCCGCGATCCCGCACATAAGTGACCGCCGCCAGTTGCCCCAGCTCGACATTTAGCTGCTCTTGCAGGCGCTGGCCCGGCGCCAAGCTGTCCTTTAATAAAAACGACTCGTAGCGCACCGGCAGCGGCGCGTCAGCGGCTTTGTTCAAGGGAGCGGGCAGGTTAATGGCCATGCCTTGCAGGCTGCTGGCAAGCTTCAGCTCGGGCTGGCCGCGCCGAAAGCCCAACACGGCGGTGTAGGTGCTGGCGCCACTGACGCTGGCCGCTAGGCGGGGCACCCAACCCCAGTCGCGCGCTTGGCGCAAGCCCTCGGCGCTGACCGTGCCTTGCCCGCGCAGCAGCACGCTGGCTTCATCTGCGGCGCCAGCGCGGCTGCCCCCTTCAAAACGCAACTCACCACCCAGCAGGCGCGCTTGGGCGGCGCTGATGGTGAAGCCGGTTTCGCTAAAAGCCACCGCGCCTTTGACGCCGCTCAAAAGCGGTGCGTCGGGGCCAAATTGCAGTTCGCTGCCCGCCACTTGCACACTGCCTTGCACGCGGGCTTTGTCCAGCGCCTGCACCGGCAGCGTGAGCCGCAGGCGGTAATCGGCCACGCCGGTGGCCACGGTTTTGGCCAACGCCTGCCCGATCCAGCCGCCCACCGGCGAGCCATTGATGACGGCCAGCGCATCGCTCAGCGGCCCTTTGAGGTCTGCGGATACCGACACGGTGGCGGCATGCAGCAGGTCGGGAATGCGCGCCTCGCCACGCACCAGTTGCAGCCCCGCCGTACCGAGCACCAGCGCGCTCACGCCTTTAAGCTCCAGGCGGTTGCTGTTCAATGCGAACTGGCCCGCGAGCTGGGTCAGCGCGGGCCAGGGCAGGGCATTTTTTGCTTGCAATGTGCGTGGCACGTAGGCCAGGCCCAGGTTTTGTAGCTGGGCATTCACCACAAAGCTGCCACGGCGCGCATCAACAAAGGGGAAGTCCTGCAGCCTGCCGTGCAGCTTGATGCTGGCCGCAGAGAGTTGACCGGTCAGCACCGCATCGCGCACATAGTCGCGCGCCGATTTGGCGATGCTAAGCGGCAGGTAACGGAATACGCGCGCCGCGTCGGCCCGGCTAAAGCTGGCCTGCAAGTCCAGCGTGCCCGGCCCAGGCTGCGCGGCGGGCTCGCTGCGCCAGGTGAACTGGGCCTGGCCCTGGGCATCGGCGTTGGCAAAGACGAGCTTGCTCACCCGCAACTCCCAGCCCTCTTGGCTGTGGCTCCACTGCGTCTCAGCGCTCAATTGCTGCAGCGGAATAAGGGGCTCGTCCAGCAACCCCGCCAGCTCCAGCGATCCCGCCTGGATGGTCCACTTAGCGTGGCCTGCGCTTTCCGTGCTCTCAAAGTCCACGCTCAGGCCGCGCACACCGGGCAGCGCGGGTACGGCGCCACGGGCGGCTTGTGCCGCCATACCAAAGCCGCTCACACGGCCTTTGAGTTGCAGCTTGTGCGGAGCGTCCAGCGCCCCCTCCCAGCGTGCCTGAAGGCTCTCGACCAAACCCTGCGGCGCGTAGGCGGTCAATTGCGCATGCACAGGCGTGGCCAAAGGCAGGCTGCTGGCGATACCAGCCATAGCCGCCAGATCGAGCTGGTTGGCGCGCCATTCGCTGCGCGCAGGCGTTTGGCCCTGGGCGTCGGTGTGGGAGATGAAGACGTTGCCACCCGGCCAGGTGAGGCCGTCGCGGCTGGCAAACTGCAAGCCCTCGGTGGCGAACTCGTAGCCGGCGCGCAGGCGCCGCGCACTCAGACGTGCGCGCAAAGCGTGCAACTCCAAGGGCGCCAGTGTGGGCGCCAACTGCAGTTGCACATCCTCTAACGCCAAGTCGGCGGTCAGGCCAGACCATTCGCCACGGCTTGCGTCGGCCCACAGGCGCAGGCCACCGCGCCCCTGGCCCAGCTCGGCGCCCAGGTCGGCATAGCGGTGCAGCGCGGACAAATCGAGGTGGCTAAAGGCGGCATAGACCTGCCCGTCCCAGTTTTGCCAGCGCCCCGCGTGCTTGGACAGTAGGGGCTGACGAAACACCGCACGGACGGTGAAACGCTCGCCCCAGGCGGGCGGCGGCGACGCATCCAGGCGCAGCCGGTGCCCGCGCAAGCTGTTGCGCACCAGGGCGTCCACTTGGGTCAGCATGAGCGGCGGCGCGCTTCGGGTTTCGTCGGTCCAGTGCACCGTGCCCGCGTGCACGACCCATTCGGTTTGGGAAAAAAACCAGTCGGCGCCGGTGCCACCGTCGTCGGGGCGCTCTAAAAAATCCAAACCCGCCACCAGTAGCCGCCCATCGGCGCGACGGCGCACGTCCAACACCGGCTGGTCGATATACACCTGCTCAAAACCCATGCGCACCAGCGAGCGTGGCGAAAACGAGGCCAGCACGCGCGGCAGGCGCAAGGCGACTCGACCCTGCGCATCCAGCAAGCGCAGGTCATGCAAGGTAAGCGAAGGCACCCAACCATTGGACTGCGCCGACAGCTCGCCCACCTGCACCGCCACACCGAGTGCCGCGCTCAAACGGCTTTCCACTTCGAGGCGAAAGTCGCCGATACGGGGCACAATCCACAGATGAAGTCCACCCCACGCCAGGGTCAGCAGCAGCCACGCCGCCACCAGCACCCACAGCAGCACGCGGGTGGTGTGCGCCCAGCACTTCAGCAGAAATGAGGGAGACGGGGTTGCTGGGTTCATAGACGCGCCATGGTGTAAGGAATTATGACCCCCCCAAACGGCCCTTTGGCGCCCCTAACCGTGCGCGCTGGCTCGGTTGCATGTTGGAGCGCCAGCGCCTCCCGCTTCGTGCAGCGGGTACGCCGCCGCTATGCCACGCAACTCGCGCTGCTGCCTGCTGGCGCTCCCCGGCGCGCCAGTATGGCTAGCGCGTATGCGAGCTTGCGCGCCGAAGGCTTGGAGGTGGGCGCCGCCTTGCGCGTGACGCGCCACTTGGTGCTGGAACGTCTGGCGGTGCTGGACTGCGAACAGCACGAACCGCTGGAGTCCATCACCCGCGCCATGACCGAGTTGGCCGAATGGGCGCTCAACATCGCTTGCGAGCAAGCGCGCGAGGAGCTAGACGCCGTGCATGGTGCGCCGCTCACGCCGCAGGGGCAGCGTGCGCAGTGGTGGGTGGTGGGCATGGGCAAACTGGGCGCGCGCGAGCTGAATGTGTCCAGCGATATCGACCTGATTTACGTCTATGACAGCGACGGCGAGAGCGCAGGCACGGCGCTGGGCCGGGGACGCATTTCCAACCAGGAATACTTTGCCAAAGCGGTGAAACGGCTGTTTGGCCTGATTGGTGAGAGCACCGAACACGGCCAGGTGTTTCGGGTCGATCTGGCGCTGCGGCCCAACGGCCAGGCCGGGCCACCCGCTGTGTCGCTGGATGCGCTGGAGCAGTATTTTCAAATTCAGGGGCGCGAATGGGAGCGCTTTGCCTGGCTTAAGAGCCGAGTCGTGGCACCCACTGCCAGTTTGCGCGACCCCGCCGTGCAGGCGCTGCGCAGCGTGGTGTTGCCGTTTGTGTTTCGCCGCTACCTGGACTATGGCGTGTTTGACGCCCTGCGCCAATTGCACCGGCAAATCCGCGCCCATGCCGCGCAATTGGCCGCTGGTCGGCCCGAGCGCGCCAACGATGTCAAGATGTCGCGCGGCGGTATTCGGGAAATCGAATTCATCGTGCAATTGCTGCAAGTGGTACGTGCAGGCCAGTTCCCCGAGCTGCGCACCCGCTCCACGCTGGACGCGCTCACACGTCTCGCGCATGCGGGCTTGATGCCCGCCGCTGCGGCGCAGGCCATGGCCCAGGCGTACCAGTTTTTGCGCCGGGTGGAGCACCGCATTCAGTATCTGGACGACCAACAAACCCACGCACTGCCCACGCAAGACGAGGACTTGCAGTGGGTGGCCCGCACCATGGGCAGCAGCGACACCAGCCTATTTCTGTCCGAGCTGAACCTGCACCGCGAACGGGTGGCGCTGGAGTTCGACACGCTACTGGGTGGCGCCAGCACCTGCGTGGCCTGCTGCGCCAGTGACGCGGCCAGCGACGGCGCAAGCCCCAACTGGGGCCGACTGCTGAGTGACCTACCGCCCCGTTTTCGCGAGCGGGTTCAGGCCTGGCAAACCCACCCCCGGGTGCTGGCCTTGCGCGACGACGCGCGCGTGCGCTTGTGGCGCTGGGTGCAGCGCACGGCCCAATGGCTGCGCGAGGGGCAAGTGGACGAAGAGGGCGCGGTACGCATTGCCGATTGGATGGAGCCCTTGCTACGGCGCGAAAGCTACTTGGCTTTGCTGCTGGAGCGCCCGCGCGTGCACAAGCGCTTGATGCGCCTGCTGGGCGCCGCGCGCTGGCCGGCCCGCTATTTGCTGCGCCATCCCGGTGTCATCGACGAGCTGGCAGACGACACCATGCTGGAGGAGCGTTTCTCAGCCACCGCATTTGAAGCCGAGGTGCAAGCCCGCCGCCAAGCGCTGGAGTCCACCGCCGAGGCCGACGACGAGGCCTTGCTGAATCTGCTGCGCCGCGCCCACCATGCCGAGGTGTTCCGCACCCTGGCACGCGATGTAGAGGGCTGCATCAGCGTTGAGCAAGTGGCCGACGACCTCAGCCTGCTGGCCGACACGGTGTTGCGCATCACCGCCCGCTGGTGCTGGCTGGGCTTGAAGAACCGGCACCGGCCAGAACCCTACTTTGCCATCATCGGCTACGGCAAGCTGGGCGGCAAAGAACTGGGCTACGGCAGCGATCTGGACATTGTGTTTGTCTATGACGACGAGGACGAACAGGCCGCCGCCACCTACACCGCCTGGGTGCGCAAACTCATCAACTGGCTGACGCTGAAGACCGCAGAAGGCGACTTATACGAAATTGACACCGCCTTGCGCCCCAACGGCAACTCTGGCCTATTGGTGACGCGCTTTGAAGCCTATGCCAACTACCAGCAGCAGCGCGGCAGCAATACCGCCTGGACTTGGGAGCACCAGGCCATGACGCGCGCACGCTGTGTGCTGGGGGCAGACCGCTTGGCGCAGCGCTTCGAGGCTGTGCGCCAAGCCGTTATCACCGCGCCGCGCGACCGCGCCGCCTTGCGCAGCCAAATCATGGCCATGCGCGAGCGCGTGCACCAGGCGCATCCGGTGCCGACCGGTTTCTTTGACGTGAAGCACAGCAGCGGTGGCATGGTGGATGCGGAGTTTGTGGTGCAGTACCTGGTGCTCAGCCACTCGCACCAGCACCCCGCCCTGCGGGCCAACATCGGCAATATCGCGCTGCTGCACACCGCACAAGCCTGTGGCCTGCTGCCCGCGCCCACGGGCGACGCGGCTGCCGACGCCTACCGCAACCTGCGCCGGGTTCAGCACCACGCGCGGCTGAACGAGGAACCCACGCAAGTGGCCTCAGACACGCACCTACAAGACCAGCAGGCCATTCTGAGCCTGTGGCGAACGGTGTTCGCATGACGCCCACCGCGCTGGCGCCGCAGCGCCCGGTAGCCCTTCTGCTGCACGGCCTGTGCAGCACACCCGATGAGTTGCTCAGTGTGCACAGTGCGCTCAAACACGCGGGTTACCCCTGCCTGCCGGTGCACATACCGGGCTATTCTTTTGAGCCTGAGCGGCAACGGCAGTTGCAGCAGCCCCACCAGCAGTGGTTAGCCTCTGTGCAGCAGCACGTGTTAGCCCTGCAAGCCCAGGGGCAACGGGTGGTACTCATCGGTATTTCAGCCGGTGCCACGCTGGCACTGGCCAGCGCCTTGGCCTACCCCGGCGCCCATGCCGGGCTGGTGCTGCTGTCCACCCCGCTGCGCTTGGACGGTTGGGCCATACCGGCCTACCAGTTTTTGCTGCCCTTGGCGCTCTACACGCCACTGGGGCGCTGGTGGCGCTACCGCGAGAGCCCGCCGTATGGGGTCAAAAACGAGCGGCTGCGCGCGTGGATCGCCAGCGAGTTGGCACAACGGCGCGTCTCCAGCGCGGGGGCCGCCGTGATTGAAGTCGGGCATTTGCGCGAGCACCACCGCCTGCAACGCTATGTGCGGCGCCACTTGGCGCACCTGCAAGCCCCGCTCACGCTGGCCATGCATGCGCGTGAAGACGAGATCGCCAGTTTGCGCAACCTGGACTTGCTGGTGCGTCACGTCCCCCCCGCCGTGTTGCACACCTTGGTGCTGGAAAACAGTTACCACATGATTTCCATGGACAACGACCGCCACGCGGTGTGCCGCAAGGTGTTGGATTTCATGGCCTTGGTGCAGCAGCAGGTAGAGGATGCAGCAGCCGCAAACAATCGCTGATAATCGCTACTTTACAAACTATGACAGCGGCGGCCCCGGAGCTTTCTTGGCTAACACCTTTGAGCGTCTTTTGGATTTGATCCAGACCCAGCATCACCTGGATACCAGCCAAGTGGGCCCAGAAACCCGTTTGGCCGATGTGGGGCTGGACTCGTTGGCGGTGGCCGAGCTTTTGTTCTCTATCGAAGACGTGTTTCATGTGAACCTGAGCGACGTCGCCCCCGACGCGGTGCCGGTGACGGTTGCTGACGTGGTGTCGCTGATCGACAGGAAATTGCCGCTCTAACGCCGCCCATGCGCGCGAGTTGTCCCGCAGTCTGGATCACCGGTATCGGGGTACTGGGCCCGCAGGGCAACGGCTGGCCCGCGCTATGTGATTTAGTACGCACGCCGCGCGCCTGCTTTAGCCCATTTCCCAGCGAGTGGCTGCAACACCCGGGTACGCCAGACGCCTTTATGGCGGCCTTGGACGCGCAGGCGCAAGCGCAGTGGAAGCGTTTCGATACCGTCAGCACCGACCGCGCCTGCGCCATGGCCCTGGCCGCCGCCGACGAGGCCTGGGCCCAGGCCGCCCCCACTGTCAACCCGCAACGCGCGGGTGTGTACTGGGGCACGGGCATGGGTGGGCTGCACACCACCGAAGCCAGCTACCAGCGCGTGCTGGTCGATCATCTGCCGCTGCGCCCCATGACGGTGGTGCGCATCATGAGCAACTCCGCCGCCGGGCAACTGGCCATGAAATACCAGTTGCGCGGCCCGAACCAAACCTATAGCGTGGCCTGCGCGTCGTCTGCGGCAGCGCTGGGAGAAGCCCTGCTGGCGATACGCAGCGGGCGCCTTGACCTGGCCTTGGTGGGTGGCAGCGAGGCCATGCTGGCGCCGGGGGCCATGGCCGCCTGGAGCGCGCTGCGGGTACTGAGCACCCGGCAAACGGCGGCCTCGGCAGCGCTGCCCTGCCGCCCTTTTTCCAGCCAACGCAGCGGCCTGGTGATCGGTGAAGGCGCAGCCGCCTTTGTGCTGGAGAGCGCCGCGCATGCGCAGGCACGCGGCGCCCTGCCGCTGGCCGAGCTACTGGGCTATGGCGCCAGTTGCGACGCCCATTCCCTGGTGCACCCGCTCCCCGAGGGCCAGGTGCAGGCGATGCGCCAGGCGCTGGACGACGCGGGGCTAGAGGCCGCGCAGATCGACGCCATCAACGCCCATGCCACCGGCACCGATACCGGGGACGTGGCAGAGGCCGAGTCGCTGGCGACGGTGTTTGGCACAAACCTCCCACCGGTGAGCGCCACCAAGTCGCTGCATGGCCACTTGCTGGGTGCAGCCGGTGCGCTAGAGGCTGCTGTTTGTGTAGCCAGTCTGGCCATGCAGCAAATACCCGCCACCCTGGGCGCCGAACCGCTGGATGCACGCTGCGCGCACCTGAACCTGCCCGCCCAACCCCGCGCGGCCACGCTGCGCCATGTGCTGAGCAACTCCTTCGCTTTTGGGGGCTCCAACGTGTCCCTGGTTTTTAAGCAGGCACCCACTGCGGTGGGTAGCTAAGGGCACCCGGCGGGCCGCTGCGCTGCGCCGCTTGGGGCCTAACCTGTTGAGCGCTGGCGTAAGAGGGGTTGCGGTGGTCGCTGCGCCGCCATAGAGCAGCGGGCTTGGTGGCCTGCTGTCGGGGGCGGCTATGGGGTGCGGCGAATTTTCTGCACCAAGGCTGTGGTGGAGTAGCCCGACACGAAGGGAATGGCCTGCGCAGTGCCGCCCCAGCCGCGCACCAGCGCGGCTTCGGGTAGCCGGTTCATGTCGTAATCGCCGCCTTTGACCAGAACGTCGGGCCGTAACTGGCCGACCAATGCCAGCGGCGTGTCTTCATCAAAAAAACCCACCAGATCAACCGCCTCCAGCGCCGCCAGCAGCGCGGCGCGGTCGTCCTGATTGTTGAGCGGGCGGTCTTCGCCCTTGCCCAAACGGCGCGCAGAAGCGTCAGTATTGACGGCCACCACCAAGCTGGCACCCAGGGCGCGCGCCTGCGCTAAATAGGTGGCATGGCCCCGGTGCAGCACGTCAAATACGCCGTTGGTGAACACCAGCGGGCGGGGTAGTTGCTGCACCCGCTGTGCCAGCGCGCCTGGGCTGGCGATTTTGCGCAGAAAAGCTGCCTCAGGCAGGGTCATGTGGCTGGCTGCACGCCAGGGGCGCCCAGGGAGGCGGCCAGCTCCTTGCCTAGTTCTTTGCGGTAGCGGTTGAGTTCTTGCACGCTGTGAAAACTTTGGTTCAGCAACAAGCCCATGTTGTGCAGGATGCGCTCCACCACCTTGCCCTCCCACACGGCGTCAAAGTGAATTTGCTTGTCTAACCAGTGCTCCAGCCACTGCGGGTTGGGCAGGCGGCTCTGAATAGTGTCCAGCGGAAACAGCGCTTTGTTGACGTGCAGATTGGTTGGGTGCAGGGCCTGTGCCGTGCGCCGGGCGCTGGCCATGAGTACGCCGATTTTGGTGAACGCGCTTTTGGCCTCCAGGCCGAACTTGGCAATCGCGCGCTTCATGTAGCGCAGGTAGGCGCCGCCGTGGCGGGCTTCGTCTTGGCTCAGCGTGGCGTAAATTTGTTTGATGACCGGCTCGGTATGCCATTCGCTGGCGCGGCGGTACCAGTGGTTCAGCCGAATTTCGCCGCAAAAATGCAGCATCAAAGTCTCTAGCGCGGGCGCGGGGTCGAACTCAAAGCGAATGTCGTGCAGCTCTTGCTCGGTGGGCGCCAGGTCGGGGCGAAAGCGGCGCAGGTATTCCATCAGCACCAGCGCGTGCTTTTGCTCCTCGAAAAACCAGATCGACATGAAGGCGGAGAAGTCGCTGTCGTCACGGTTATCCCGCAAAAACATCTCGGTGGCTGGCAGCGCCGCCCATTCGGTGATGGCGTTCATCTTGATGGTTTGCGCCTGCTCCTCGCTGAGCTGGCTGGGGTCGAAACGGGCCCAGGGAATGTCTTTGTCCATATCCCAACGCACCGATTCGAGCTGTTTGAAAAGTTCCGGGTAAAGCATGGGCTCATTTCTTTCTGTTGCTATCCGTCAGTTTACGCAATTCGCCACGATGAGTCATGGATGCGGGATAGGGCGCATCCGGTGCCAGCGATTCGGTTCAACCTAGAAACCGCAGTTGACCGCTTCATAGCAGTCAAAAAACGGATGCATAAACACGGCGATGGCCCCCTGAATCTATTCACCTGGTGGGTGAGGTCGCTACGTGCCCGATTTCACTGCCCTGGGATGCCCTGGCGGTGTTGCTCCTCCTTGCTGGCATCAGCCAACCGCGTCGTCGCGCCAGGCCAGGTCATCCCATGGCGGCACACTCGGGCGCGTCCAACTGCGGTTTCTAGGTTCAATAGGCGCTGGGCTCATCCCCGATGCAATGGGCTGAAACCAAACGGCTGGATGCGCTCTTGGTACACCCCATAAAACCAAACCAGGGCTTGGGTGGCGTCCTGCGTGTCATAGAAACGCGCCATGACTTGGTTGTAAGGCAGTTGCTCTTGGGCCTTAATCATCATGGGCGGATAGCCAGCGCTCATGAGAATGCCATTGCACAAAAATCGGGCGGTTCGTTTGTTGCCGTCGTAGAAAAATTGAATCAGACTGCCCCACAGAAAAACCAGAAAACCGCGGTGTAAGGGGTCTTCAATGCGAGCAAAAACCTGCCTGCCTTGTTCAAACAGTGCGCTCAATGGGTCTGCGGCAGGCACTTTGTAGTCGCTGCCCTGAATGAAAACCACCCCATCGGGAAATACGCCCCCGGTCAGTGCCTCGTCCTTGGCCACCAGACCTTGTATGGTTTTTGCGGTGGCTTGCGAGAGTTCAAAACGGTCTTCCCTGACCAGCGGCATGACATGGGAAAGGGCTTGATTGAGGCGCAACACCTGATCGGCGTCAGACAGCCGATGTCCGCCGACGGTGATGCCATCTAACAGGGTTTTGACTTCCGGGAAGGTAAACGGATTGCCCTCCAAGGCCACCGTGTTGTAAACAAAGTCCACCCGCGAGTGCTCGGCCACGAACAGCGCGCGCTTTTTGTCGGGCAGGATTTGGATGCGCTCGCGCGCTGCCAACACGGTGGCCGGGTCGTAACTGAATGGCAGAGATTCCATGAGGAGGGGGAACGGTCGTCGCGACAGGGGGGTGAGGCAGCAGGTACTGATTTTCGGCGGTTTGGCGCGAGATGGCGGGCTGTACCCTGCCGCACGCCAAGTTTGGGGCGGCTTGCGTATAGTGTCTGCAACTTGCTTGTGGAGTGTGCCATGCCTTTCTTTCAGTTTTTTGCTGCCCGGCCATGGGCCGCTTTGGTTTTGGGCTGGTGCGGTTTTGGGCTAGGCGGCAGCGCCTGGGCTGCGGCCGCCTGCACGGGGGTGTTGCAGCACAGCTTTGAGCGCCTGCAAGACGAAAAACCGCAGTCGCTGTGCCAGTATGCGGGCCGCGTAACGGTGATTGTCAACACCGCCAGCTACTGCGGTTTTACCTACCAGTACAAGGGCTTGGAGGCGCTGTATGCGCGCTACAAAGACCAAGGCTTGGTGGTGCTGGGTTTCCCGTCCAACGACTTTTCGCAAGAGCCCGATGGCAACCAAAAGATCGCCGACTTTTGCGAGAACACCTTTGGCGTGAAGTTTCCGATGTTCGCCAAAACCCATGTCAGCGGCGCCGAAATGAACCCGCTGTTCAAGCAACTGTCACAGGCCACCGATACCGTACCGAAGTGGAATTTCTACAAATACATTGTGGGCCGCAACGGCGTGCCGGTGCGCGCCTACTCCAGCATGACCGACCCGGACAATGCCTCGTTCGTGGCCGAAATCGAGCGGCAACTGGCGCGCAAGCCTTGACTGGGGGCGTGGTGGGCGGGTGCCGCAGGGCGCGCTTCGCCTCTCGCTCTTTTGTCCTTCGCCCCTCCTTGGCAGCCGCCATTCACCGCGACGCGGGAGCGCTCTATACTCTTTGGTCATAATGTGACTGCTCAGTATAAGTTCGCCACTATGGTCTTCTCAAACCCCACCGTGCTCCTGGCTCTTGCGCGCCCGCTCGCGGCGGGTGTGGCAGCGGCTTTTTTTCAGCGCTGACACAGCTATGCGCATCGCCGTCATCGGATCGGGTATCGCTGGACTGGCGGCGGCGTATCGCTTACAAGGACTGCACACCGTCACTTTGTTCGAGGCCGAGGGCTATTTTGGTGGCCACAGCCACACGGTCGATGTCACGCTGCCGGTGCGGGGCCAAGCGGTCACGTATGGGGTGGACACCGGTTTTTTGGTGTTTAACGAGCGTACCTACCCGCAACTGATTGCGCTGTTTGCCCGCTTGGGCGTGGCCACCGCGCCAGCCGAGATGTCGTTTTCGGTGCAGGCCCCGCAAGACGATATGGCGTGGAGCGGCAGCAGCCTCAACGCGGTTTTTTCGCAGCGGCGCAACCTGTTCAAGCCACGCTTTTGGCGCATGCTGCGCGACTTGCTGCATTTCAACGCCGCGACCACCCGCTTGGCCACCACGCCCCAAGCCCCCGAGTTGAACCAGTCGCTGGGGGCTTTTCTAGATCAGCAGGGCTATAGCACCGCCTTTCGCGACTGGTATTTGTTGCCGATGTTGGGCTGCATTTGGTCGTGCCCCACCGATCACATGCTGGCCTTTCCGCTCGCTACCCTGGTGCGCTTTTGTCACAACCATGGCCTGCTGCAAATCAGCGCACGGCCCCAGTGGCACACCGTGGTCGGTGGCTCGGCCCGCTATGTGGAAAAGATGCTGGCAGCTATTCCCCAGCGGCGCCTGAACTGCCCGGTGCGCGCGGTGCAGCGGCTGGGCGACGGGGTGGACATCGTCACCGACGGACAGACCGAGCGCTTTGACCGGGTGGTATTGGCCACCCACCCCGACCAGACGCTGGCCTTGCTTAGCCAGCCCAGCCCGGCCGAGCTGGCGGTGCTGGGCGCCATTCGCTACCAGCCCAATGAGGCAGTTCTACATACCGACGCCACGGTATTGCCGCGCCAGCCGCGCGCCTGGGCGGCCTGGAATTACGAGCGCGGCCACAGCGATGCGCGTGTGTGCTTGCACTACCTCATTAACCGGCTGCAGCCGCTGCCGTTCGAGCAGCCGGTGGTGGTGTCGCTCAACCCGGTGCGCGCCATCGCGCCAGACCAGGTGTTGGGCCGCTACCACTACGCGCACCCGGTGTTCGATGCGGCGGCGCTGGCCGCGCAAGCCCAGTTGGCGGCCTTGCAGGGGCAGCAACACAGCTATTTTTGCGGCGCGTGGACCGGCTACGGCTTTCACGAAGACGGCTTGAAATCGGGCCTGCACGTGGCCCAGTTACTGGGCGCTGCGGCGGCCCCGGCGCCGGTATGAATCAAGCCCTGATTGGCTTTAGTTGGGTGCGGCACCGGCGCTTGCGCCCAGCGGTCCACGCCTTTCAATACCCGGGTTGTTTGCTGATGTTGCCGCTGCGCAGCTTGCGCGAGCGCGACTGCTTGGCGCTTAGCCGCAACCGGCGGGCGATTTTCAGTTTTTTTGACCGCGACCATGGCGATGGCCGTGCCGACTGCCTGGCTTGGCTGGACGAGTTATTGCTGGCCCAAGGCGTGGACGACGCGCAGGGCGAGGTGTGGCTGCAATGCGCGCCGCGCGTGTGGGGCTATGTGTTCAACCCGGTGAGTTTCTGGTATTGCCAGCGCAGCGACGGCAGCCTGCGCGCCATCGTGGCCGAGGTCAACAACACCTTTGGCGAACGCCATTGCTATTTGCTGGACCCGGCGCGCTACGGGCAGGAGTTGCAGGCGCGCAAGGTGTTTCATGTATCGCCCTTTTGCGCCGTGTCGGGCGGCTACCGCTTTCGCTTCATGCGCAGTGCCGACGGGGAGCGCCTGGTAGCCCGCGTGGACCACGACGACGCACAGGGCCCGCTGCTGCAAACCAGTGTGAGCGCGCACTTAGTGCCGCTGACCGTGCAGCGCCGCCTCCGTGCCCTTTGGCGCCAGCCGCTGATGAGCCTGGGCGTGATGCTGCGCATCCATTGGCAGGCGCTGCGCCTGTGGCGTTTAGGCGTGCCCTTTTTCTCCAAACCCCATCCCCCGCAAACCCCGGTGAGCCGCTAAGCCTTTGCACCATGAATACTGCCCCCTTCCCCGCAATTGCCCATCCCCCCGGTGCACCGGCGGCGGCGCGCCAGGCGCTCAAGCTGTTGCAAAAGCTGCGCCACGGCACCCTAACGGTTCGCATGCCCTCGGGCGAGGAGTCCCACTACGGCAATGGGGAGGCGCCGCGCGCCACCATCCACTTGCATAACTGGCGTGTCTGTGCGGCGGCGCTGAAGTCGGGCGATATCGGCTTTGCCGAAAGCTACATGGCAGGCGACTGGAGCAGCAACAGCTTGCCGCAACTGCTGCAGGTGTTTTTGTGCAACCGGCGCGAGGTCGAGGCGGTGATTTACGGCCACTGGCTGGGCCGCGCCGCCTACCGGCTGCGCCATTGGTTCAACCGCAACCACAAGGCCAATAGCGCGAAAAACATCCATGCGCATTACGACTTAGGCAATGCGTTTTATGCGCTCTGGCTAGACGATTCGATGAGCTACTCCTCGGCCTTGTTCGACGGCGACCCCGCAGCCCCGCTGCGCGCCGCACAAGACGCCAAGCTGCGCCGCGCGCTGCGCATGAGCGGCGTGCAGCCCGGCGAGCGCTTGCTGGAAGTCGGCTGCGGTTGGGGTGCGCTGGCCCAGATGGCGCGCCACGAGTTCAAGGCCGATGTAGTAGGCGTGACCTTGAGCCCCGCGCAACTGGCGCTGGCACGCGAGCGCAATGCCAATGGCTCGCCTCTAGCGGACTTGCGCTTGCAGGACTACCGCGACATTGCCGATGCGCCGTTTGACGCCATTTGCTCGATTGAGATGATCGAGGCGGTGGGCCGGGCCTACTGGCCACGCTACTTTGAGAGCCTGGCGCGGCTACTCAAACCGGGCAAACGCGCCTGCGTGCAAAGCATCGTCATTGCCGATAGCCTGTTTGAGCGCTACATCAGTTCTACCGATTTCATTCAGCAATACATTTTTCCGGGCGGCTGCTTGCCCTGCCCGCGCGAGTTCAAGGCCGCTGCCCAGGCTGCCGGGCTGCAAGTGGTGGACGAACTGGCCTTTGGCGCCGACTACGCCGAAACCCTCAGGCGCTGGCGCGAGCGGTTTATGGCGGAAAAAGCCCAGGTGCTACAACTGGGTTTTGACGAACGCTTCGTGCGTACCTGGGAGTTTTACCTGGCCTATTGCGAGGCCGCGTTTACCCAGGGCGATACGGATGTGGTGCAGTACACCTTGCAGCGATGCTGAACAGCCACACCCCGCGCCCGCATGGGCACGCTGTCCGGCTGCTGCTGGGCTCGGTGCTGGGTCTGGTGCTGGGTCTGGTGCCGGGTGGGGTGGCGCTGGCACAACCCGCAGAGCTCGCGCAGGCGCGGCTAAGTGGCAGCACGCGCCTGCGCGTATGGGGTTTTGAGGTCTATGACGCGCGCCTGTGGGTAGCCCCCGGCTTTGTGGCCACCAACTACGCGGCCCACGCATTCGCACTGGAATTGACTTACCGGCGCGCCTTCAAAGGCAGTGCCTTGGCCGAGCGCTCCATCAGCGAAATGCAGCGCCAGCGCCCCCTGACAGCGCAACAGACGCAGGATTGGCGGCAACAACTGGGGGCTGTGTTTCCAAACGTGGCCGAGGGCGACCGCATCATGGCGCTATACCGCCCCGGCACCGGTGTTTTGCTGCGTTGGAATGAGCAGCCGCTGGGCGAGCTGCGTGACCCCGTGCTGGCCAGCCGCTTCATGGGCATTTGGTTGGGGGCCGATACCTCCGAGCCAGCCATGCGCGCCGCCCTGCTACAAGGCGCAGCCACCCCATGAAGCTGCGCCCCACCCAGGGTCTGGCTTATGGGCTGATGGGCATGCCGCTGGCGTTTGCCGCGCTGCCGCTGTACATCTTTTTACCCAACTACTATGCGCGCGAGTTTGGCTTGCCTTTGGCCGCTTTGGGCGCTTTGCTGCTGCTGGTGCGCCTGTTTGACGCCTTGATCGACCCGCTACTGGGCGGCCTGAGCGACCGTTTGTACGCACGCTCCTTGAGCGCCGTATGGGGCTTTGGGGCGCTGGCCGCTGGCCTGATGATGCTGGGCTTTGTGGGCTTGTTTTTTCCGCCCTGGCGCGCGCCGCAGGCGCTGCTGCCCTGGCTGGGTGTGGCCTTGGTGCTCACCTGCACCGCCTACAGTGGCCTCACGATTGCGCACCAGTCTTGGGGCACGCTACTGGGCAACCAAGGCGCCAGCGACGATCAGCAGCGCAGCGCGGTGGTCGCCTGGCGTGAGGGCGCCGGGCTGCTGGGCGTGCTGTTAGCCAGCGTCATTCCCGTGCTGTGGGGCATACCAGCCGCGGTGGCGGTGCTGGGGCTGCTGCTGGCCTTGGGCTGGCTGGCTTGGCGTGTCAGCCCACGCCCAGCGACAGGCCGACACGCGGCGGCGGCAAGCGCTTGGCTGCCCTTGAAGCGAAGCGGGTTCCGGCGCTTGCTGCTGGTGTTCATGCTCAATGGCATTGCCAGTGCCGTGCCCGCCACCTTGGTGTTGTTTTTCATTCAAGACCGGCTGCAAGCGCCGCCCAGCAGCACGGCGATTTTTCTGGGGCTGTACTTCCTGGCTGGGGTAGGCGCGATTCCGCTGTGGCTGCTTGTTGTGCGGCGCCTGGGCCTGAGCCGCACTTGGTTGGTGGGCATGGTGTGCAGCGTGTTGAGCTTTATGGGCGCCAGCCTGCTCCAGGCGGGCGATTGGTGGGCCTTTGGTTTCATCTGCCTGGCCTCTGGCGCGGCCCTGGGGGCTGATTTGGCACTGCCCGGCGCGCTGCTGGCGCGGGTGATTCAAGACAGCGGCGACGCCGATCATGCCGAGGGCCGCTACTTGGGCTGGTGGAACTTCGCCACCAAGCTCAATCTGGCCCTGGCTGCTGGTGTGGCCTTGCCTGCGCTGAATCTGCTGGGCTACACCCCCGGTGCGCGCGACGCCGCGGCGCAACACGCCCTGGTGATGGCCTACAGCGTGCTGCCCTGCGCGCTCAAGCTGTTGGCCGGTGCAGCCCTGCTGAGGCTACTCCCTAAAAGGTCATTCCCATGAAGCTCAACACCGTCCTGAACCGCCGAACTACAGGCCACACCCTACTGCGGCTAGACGCCTTTGCGCCGATGGCGGCTCACCCGACGCGCACCGCGCATCCGGTGGCTGCCCTCGCTGCGCGAACGCGCGTGCCGTCCGGGCGCGCCTTGCCGTGGTATGCAGGTTTGAAAGCCGCTCGCTTGGCCTTGGCAGCGCTGTTCGTCGGCTGGCTGCTGGCCCTGAGCGCTTGCTCGGCGCCACCGCGTATGGATGATTTTGCCGGGCAGCAACCGGTGCTGGACTTGCGTACTTTTTTTAATGGACGGGTCATGGCCTACGGGCTGTTCACCGACCGCAGTGGAGCGGTCGTGAAGCGCTTTAGCGTGACCATGGACTGCCAATGGACGGGTGACGAGGGCGTGCTGGACGAAGCCTTTAGCTATGCGGACGGCAGCAGCAGCCGACGCGTGTGGCGGCTGCACCGCCAAGCCGATGGCCGCTATCTGGGCCGCGCCGACGACGTGGTGGGCGAGGCGACCGGCCAAGAGCGAGGGCCCGCGTTTCAGTGGCGCTACACGCTGCGTCTGCCGGTGGATGGCTCGGTTTATGAGGTGCAATTCGACGATTGGATGTATTTGATGAGCGAGCGCGTGATGCTCAACCGCGCGGTGATGAGCAAATTTGGCTTTCGGCTGGGCGAGGTCACCTTGTCTTTCGTCAAACCCCAAGCCCCGTGAACCGAGGAAGGCCATGCCACTGAACCCCCCCATCACCGATTGGCGCGGCCAGCGCGTGTGGCTGATCGGCGCCTCCAGCGGCATCGGCCAGGCGACTGCGGCGGCGCTGCATGCGCGCGGTGCCGAGGTCTGGCTGTCGGCGCGCCAGGCCGACGCGCTGCACGCCTTTGTGCAAGCGCACCCCGGCTCGCATGCCTTGGTGCTGGACGCCACCGACCCTGCCGCCATGCGCCAAGCTGCCGACACGGTTTTTGCGCAAGGCCCGCTCGATCTGGTGCTGTACTGCGCCGGCTATTACCGCCCCCTGCGCGCGCTTGACTACGACCTGGCGCAGATGCTGCAACACGAACAGGTGAACTATGTGGGTGCGCTGTACCTGCTAGACGCCGTGCTACCCCGGCTGTTGACCCAGCGCCACGGGCATATCAGCTTGGTGAGCAGCGTAGCCGGTTACCGGGGCCTGCCGCAGTCGCTGGCCTACGGGCCCACCAAGGCGGCGTTGATCCACTTGGCCGAGGCCTTGTATCTGGACTTGCACCCGCTGGGCCTGGGCGTGAGCGTGGTCAACCCCGGCTTTGTAGATACCCCGCTCACGGCGCAAAACCAGTTTGCCATGCCCAGCCTGATGAGCGCCGCCGACGCAGCCCAGGCCATGCTGCGCGGCTGGGGTCAGGGGCGGTTTGAGTTGCACTTTCCGCGCCGCTTCACGGCCTTGATGCACCTGCTGCGGCTGCTGCCTTATAGCCTGTACTTTCCGCTGGTACGGCGTGGGACAGGTCTTTGAACCCGTCGTCACGGCCCACGCCACCACCTGCGGTGCAGCGGCTCATTGAGGGCTTTGAGACCCTAACGGCGGCTGAAGTGCCGCACTTGGGGCGGCTGTATGCGCCCGAGGTCGCGTTCCAAGACCCGTTCCACGCGGTACAAGGCCTGCCCGCCGTGCAGGCGATTTATGCGCGCATGTTTCAAACCCTGTGGCAGCCGCGCTTTGTGGTGAGTCACTGCATCGCCCAAGGCGAGCAGTGCGTGCTGGTTTGGGACTTTTTCTTTGCCACCCGGGGTCGCAACGGTCAGCCCGGCGTGCCGCAACGCATACACGGCTGCTCCTTGCTCGCGCTAGACGCGCAGGGCCGCATCTTGCGCCACCGCGACTACTGGGACGCAGCCGAGGAGTTTTACGAGAAGCTGCCGCTGCTGGGTGTGCTGATGCGTTGGCTCAAACGGCGCGTGGCAGGACACTGAGCATGCGCAAGGCGAGCGGGTGCAGCGCCTGGCCCGCGCTGGCCTGCCCGATCAGCCGGGCTGCGTTTCGATAAAGCTGGCGCGCTGCATCAGCTTTTCGTCTAGCCGCGCTAGGTTGGCGTGGGTGTTGCGCCAGTCGATGTCGGGAAAGCGGAAATCCAGGTAGCCCAGCGCACAGCCGACCGCGATGTCAGCCAAGCTCAAATGAATACCACAGCAAAATAGTTTGTCAGATAGGCCCTGCGCCATGGAGCGAAGGCTGGCTTCGATTTTGAGCAGTTGGCGGTCTATCCAGGCTTGGCTGCGCTGTTCGGGGCGACGCCCGTCCCAGGTTGCCTCCAGGCGCGCCAGAATAGCGGCGTCCAGCAAGCCATCGGCCAGCGCCTCCCAGGTTTTGACTTCCGCGCGCTCGCGCCCCACCACCGGAATCAGCTTGCCCACCGGCGACAAGGTGTCCAGGTATTCAACGATTACGCGCGAATCAAACAACGCCTCGCCGCCTTCCATGATGAGGCAGGGCACTTTGCCCAGCGGGTTGGCGTCGGCAATGCGGGTATCAGCTGCCCACACGTTTTCCAGCACAAACTGGTAGTCCAGCTTTTTTTCTGCCATGACGATGCGCACTTTGCGCACATAGGGGCTGGTGGTGGCTCCAATCAACTTCATGTCGGTTCGTTTCTTTGATCTATGGTGTCCCTTGGAAACCCATTCTATCGGGACGGGGCAGCCTGTGCCCGGCGCCCTCCGCTGGTCGTGATCTGCAGATCGTGATCGACGGTGCGTTCGTCCGTGGGGCCACCGGCAAACCGTGTCCCCGGCGGTCGCGAGGGGTCACCCTACAATGAGTTATGTCTTTTTCCCCGATATTTGCCTTGTCGCCCTTAGACGGCCGCTATGCCAATCGCCTGAGCGCATTGCGGCCCGTGATGAGTGAATACGGCTTCATGCAGCGCCGGGTACAGGTCGAAGTCACTTGGTTTCTAGCCCTGAGTCGCGCGGGTTTGAAAGAGTTCCCGCCGCTCTCTGCCGCGGCGCTTGCCCACGTGCAGAGTTGGGTGGCAGACTTCTCGGAAGCCGACGCGCAGGCCATCAAGGAACTGGAGCGCCGCACCAACCATGACGTGAAGGCGGTGGAATACTGGCTCAAGTCCAAGCTGCAAGGCTGGCCCGAGTTGGAAGCGGCCAGCGAGTTCATCCATTTCGCCTGCACCAGCGAGGACATCAACAACACCAGCCACGCGCTGCAATTGCAGCATCTGCGCAGCCAGGTGCTGCTACCGGGCTTGGATGGGCTGCTCACCAGCCTGCGCCAGATGGCGCATGGCTACGCCGATGTGGCCATGCTCAGCCGCACCCACGGGCAAACCGCCAGCCCGACCACAGTGGGCAAGGAAATCGCCAACGTGGTGGCGCGGCTGGCGCAGGCGCGTGCGCGCATCGCGCAGGTGCAGATACTGGCCAAGATGAACGGCGCAGTGGGCAATTACAACGCCCACTTGGCGGCCTGGCCCGACTTCGATTGGGAGGGCTTTTCGCGCCAGGTGGTGGAGGCGCCAGCCCCTGCGGGCCTGGGGCTGGCATTTCAGCCCTACAGCATACAAATCGAGCCGCACGACTACATGGCCGAGTTGTTTGACGCGGTGGCGCGCAGCAACACGATTTTGATCGACTGGTGCCGCGACGTGTGGGGCTATGTGAGCGTGGGCTATTTCAAACAGCGCTTGAAACCGGGCGAAATTGGTTCGTCCACCATGCCGCACAAGGTGAATCCGATTGACTTTGAAAACGCCGAGGGCAACTTGGGGCTGTCCAACGCACTGCTGCGCCACCTGAGCGAGAAGCTGCCTATCAGCCGCTGGCAACGCGACCTCAGCGACTCGACTGTGCTGCGCAACATGGGCGTGGCGCTGGGCTATGCGGTGCTGGCCTGGCATTCGCTGGCCACGGGCCTGGCCAAGCTGGAATTGAACCGGGAGGCGATTGCCGCCGACCTGGACGTGGCCTGGGAGGTGCTGGCCGAACCGATTCAGACCGTGATGCGCCGCTACGGCGTGGCCGGTGCTTATGAACAGCTCAAAGAGGCGACTCGGGGTAAGACCGTGACGCAAGCCGATATGCAGCAGTTGCTCATGACGCTACCGCTACCCGAGGCCGAGCGCCAGCGCCTGCTGGCCTTGACCCCCGGTGCCTACACCGGACTGGCTGCGGCACTGGCGCGGCGCGTCTAGGGCCTTTGCATGGCACTCAAGTCCACGGTCTTCAAGGCCCAGATCCAGATTGCCGACATCGACCACGGCTACTACGCCGACCATGCCGTCACGCTGGCACGCCACCCGAGCGAAACCGACGAGCGCATGATGGTTCGCTTGGCCGCGTTTGCGTGGCAGGCGCACCAGTTACAGACCCTGTGCCACGGCGACGCCACGCTGTCTTTCGGAGCCGGGCTGTCCGACCCGAATGAGCCTGATTTGTGCCTGCGCGACTTCACGGGACGCAAACGGCTGTGGATAGAAATTGGCCAGCCGGAGGAAAAGCCCCTCGTGAAAGCCTGCGCCCAAGCTGAGCAGGTGCTGCTGTACTGTTTTCACCACGCCGCCGAGGTCTGGTGGCGCGGTATCGCCAGCAAGCTCAGCCGACTGGATCACTTGCAGGTGTGGCGTGTACCCGCCGAGGCAGCGCAGGAGTTGGCGCAGCTGGCGCAGCGCTCGATGAACCTGCAAGCCACGGTGCAAGAGGGTCAGCTCATGCTGGGCGACGCGGCACGCTCAGTGGTGTTGGAGTGTCAGCGCTGGAAGTAGCCGGGCTATCGCCGGTGGCGCGTTCTTTGTAGCGGGTAAAGCGCAGGCCGCGTGCGGCCAGGCTGATGCGGCGCCACACCTGGCGTTTTTGCCCGGGGCTGTAGGCCGTCCAGTGCTGTACCTCGTCAAAGCGACGGTCGCAGCCGCTGCACACCGCGTCGCCCTGGCTGGTGGAGCAAATGGCAATACAGGGCGTATCGGGCGTGGTGTGGTACCAAGCCAGCCAGGCCGACTGAGCTGCCGACGGCATACGAAACTCATCAACCTCGTCTTCATGGTAGTAGGCCATGAGTGCGTACACCTCGGCCAAGGCTCGCAACTCGGGCGCCAGCGTCACGCCGTCGGGCGAGGGCTTGCGTGCGCGCCAATAGTTGATGGCGGCCTCGATGTCGGTGATGTGAATGCCGGTCATGCCGCTGCGGTATCTGTGACGGGGCGCGCATCATACGGCCGGGATGGTGAGGCGGTGCTATCCTTTGACCCCATGAAAATCATTATCAAGTGGCTGCTCAGTGCCACCGCCTTGCTGGCCGTGGCCGGTTTGTACAGTGGGGTAGAGGTCAAGAGCTTTTCCAGTGCGCTAGCGGCGGCGCTGGTGATTGGCCTGTTGAACACAGTGGTACGCCCCCTGCTGGTGATTTTGACGCTGCCGGTCACGGTGCTAACGATTGGGCTTTTTTTGTTTGTTATCAATGCGCTGATGTTTTGGGCCGCTGCCAGCTTACTCGATGGCTTTAACGTGCGCGGCTTTGGCGCGGCGCTGTGGGGTTCGCTGTTGTACTCACTGTTTGGTATGGTGATTGATTCAGCGCTCGAGGCTTTGTTCTCTAAGAAGTAAGCTCAGTTCGCGCAGCCGCGCGTCGGTAATCGACGCCTCCATGTGCAGCTCGGCACGCGCCGCTGCACCGCTTGGCAGGGCCTGGCGAATCAGGTCTTGCGCGGCCTTGAGCCGGTCCACCGCCCCCGCGTATTCCATGTGCGCCGCTTGTGCCTCGGCTTGGGCACGAATCGCCGCCACGGTTTGCCCTTGCGCGCTCCAAGCCAAGGCCAGCAACTCCCAGGCAGCCACGTCTTTTGGGTAGTTGACCAGCCACAGGCGCAAAGCGCTGCTGGCCAAAGCGGCCTGCCCGCTGTGGATGTGGGCTTGCGCGCGCAACAAGGTTTCCGGCCGTTGCGTAGCCTGCCCCGCCTGACTCAGTACCTCGGCGGCGTCTTTGCGCGCCCAGGCCAACTCGGCCAGGAGCAGACGGGTCTGGCGGCTGGCTGCGGCGTCGCCCGTGACACGGCTTTGCAGACGCTGGCACAGTGCCTGGGCGGGGTCTGATTCACGCAAACGCAGCGCCGCCAGGCTGCCCGCATAAAGTGCGGGGGCGTCGGCACCGGCCTGCTGGGCTTGGGCCAGCCATTCGCGCAGGGTGCTGACGCCGGGGTCGGACAGCACGCGTGCGCGCGCCGCCATCAGGGCTTCTTCCAGGCCCGCCATGGGCTTGCGAAGCACCGGCTGCGCGGGCAGCCGCAACTGGGCGTCGGCGATGCGTTCGGTGGTCAAGGGGTGGGAGCGCAAGTAGGGGAAGGCGCCGCTGTCGTTGATGCCGTTGGCCCGCTGCAGTTTGTCGAACAAGGCCACCACGCCCGCGCCGTCGAAACCGGCCTGAGTCATCACGCCAAAGCCGATGCGGTCCGCCTCACGCTCCATTTCACGCGAAAAATTGAGCTGCGTCTGCGCCGAAACCGCCTGGCTGCCGACGATAGCGGCTTGCCCCGCATCGGGGCTGCGGCGCAGTGCCAGCGCGCCCAAAATCATGCCAGCCATGACCCAGGGCGCTTGGCGGCTTTGCTGTGCCATCAGGCGCGCTATGTGATGTTGGGTGACGTGACTCAGCTCATGGCCCAACACGCCCGCCAACTCGTCGCGCGCGGTGGTCATGCCCACCAGCCCCAGGTTCACGCCCAAATAACCGCCGGGCAGCGCAAAAGCATTGATGCTGCGGTCGCGGATGAGCAGAATTTCCCAGGCAAAACGCTCGTCTATGTCGGGCGTCAGCTCGCCGCGCGCGCGCGCGGCTGCCAGCAGGGGTTGCCACACCGAATCGACATACTCGGCCAGCACCGGGTCGTCCAAGTAGTCGCTGTCGCGGTAAATTTCGCGCGCCACGTTGTCGCCCAGGCGGCGCTCGGCGGACAGGCCCAGGTCGCCCCCGTCGCCCAGTGCAGGCAGGCGGGTTTGCGCCGGTGCCTGCGACAGCGACCAGCCAAGCAGCAAGCCACCCAGCAGGTAGCGCACCGCACGGCGAACGGGGGGGGTCATCAAAACGAGTCCAACGGCAAAAAGGCCAGGGGTTGGGCGCTTAGCGGGTCTATCAGCACGGTCCAAAACGACTTGCGGCCCACCATGGGCAGGGTCACCAGCTCGGCCCCCGGGCGACCCAGCGCCTGTAGCTGCGCGTCTATGCTGGCCACAGCGGCTGGGAAGCGTTGTTTCAGCCGGCTGACGGGGGTGGCATGCGCCAGCACCTCGGCCCGCGCCGCTTCGTAAGGGCGCCACAATTCCGGTCTGGCGCTCAAGCTGACGCCCTGTAAGGCAGCCAGCGTCATCTCCATCGACTCCTTTTCGTCTTTGAAGGGCCGTAGTGACAGCGGCGTTGGCCCCGCCCAAGGCTGCGCGCGCAAGGCAGGCTCGGCCTGGGGCAGCAGTTCGTCAGGAATATCGGTGCGGTGCACGACGCGGAAGCGGTTGTACTCGAACACCAGGTGCACGGGCCGTGCCACTGCGACCGTCCATAGTCCGTAGCCCAGCGCGCTGAGCTGCAACAGCGCGATCAGCGCCAAGTCACGGCGCAGCTCCGACCAGGGTTTGCGGCGGTTGAAAATCGCCAGTGTGAGCAGCGGGCCCATCACCACATCCACCGACACCAGCAGCAAAAACAGTTCGCGCCCACCCGATATCTCGCGATACGGATAGGGGTACCACACGCCAAACACCAGGCCCGCCGCCAACGCAGCCACGCACAGGCTCACGCCCAAGTGAATGCCCGCCGCCCGCAGGCGGTCTATGAAGCGCTGCTTGAACTCAGACATGGATTTATCATGCTCCCACGAAGTAAAGGTTGAACGATGAGCGAGTTGACGCACTTTGACGCCCAGGGCCAAGCCCATATGGTAGATGTGGCGGGCAAAACCGCCACCCACCGCGTGGCCTTGGCCCAGGGCCGTATTGTGATGAATCCGCATACCTTGGCGTTGATTGCCGGTGGCCACGCCAAAAAAGGCGACGTGCTGGGCGTGGCGCGACTGGCAGGCATCATGGCTGCCAAAAAAACCAGCGAACTCATTCCCCTGTGCCACCCGCTGGCGCTGACGCGGATCAGCCTGGAGTTTGAACTGGACGACACCACACCCGCCGTACGCTGCCGCGCACGGGTAGAGACCCTGGGCCCAACCGGTGTCGAAATGGAAGCACTCACCGCCGTACAAGTGGCCTTGCTCACCATCTACGACATGTGCAAGGCCGTGGACCGGGGCATGGTGATGACCGATGTACACCTGTTAGAAAAGCACGGCGGCCAGTCGGGCTCCTACGTCGCGTCAACGGCCTGAGTTTCGCCACTGCCCGTATTCCTGGGGGAACGCGGCTTGGTAGTGACGGGTGTAGAAGCTTACCGTCGCCTGGTCGCCGAGTAAGCGGCTGCTGTCGATGAGCACTTCAATCACACGCGGCTCGGGCGAATAGTGCAAGACTTGTAGCGCCAGCGCTTGCAGGTAGGCCGCGTTGCCTGCCGTCAGGGGCGTCACCAACAGTTCCGCGAACCGCACCGGGGACACAAACAAGCGGCTCGCACTCGCCTGTGCCAAGGTGTCGCCTTGGTAGGCGCGGTCGCGTGCTTCAGCTTGCAAGTAGAGCTGGCTGACACGGTGGTAGTCCCAGGCCGCATACGCGACGCCCAGCGCCAACGCCAGGGGCCCAACCCGTGCCCCTACCCTTGCCCCTAGCCAAGCGCGCTGCGCAGCATGGGGAGCGGTGCTTGCGCCGCTTGGCGCCGGCCACCGCACGCCCAGCACAAAGCCGAAAGCGAGCTGAAACGGCCCGTACCAGAGCGGGTATTCGACCAAGCTGTGCAGCAACAAAAAAAGCAGCACCCACCACGCCCATTGTCGTTGCGGCTGTCGCTCGGCCCAGGGGCGCGTGCCCAGCAGCAAGGCACCCAATCCCACACTGAACAACAGGGCCAGCGGCACCCCGAGCTCCACCGCCCAGTGCAAGGGCAGGTTGTGGGCGTTGTCGGGAATGTCGCAAAAGCGTTGCGGAAAGTCGCTGACAAAATGCGCCCAAGCCAGCTCGCGCCAGCCCCAACCCAGCCAGGGCTTTTGCACAATCAAATCCCACACGTTGGACCACAGATAGGCCCTGCCGTGGCAGCTGGGTGCTGTATCGGCTAGGCGCGTCCAGACACTGTGGCTACTGTGGGCATACGGTAACAAGCAGGCCGCCAGCAAATAGGCGGGCAAAGCCCACACTGCCACACGCCGCACCGGGGGCGGCAGGTGACGCCAGCCGAGCAGCGCCGCTAGGCTTAAGACCGCCCATTGGCCCAGCCCGGTACGCGACAAACTGCTGGCATTGCCCAAGGCCAATAGGGCCAGCAGCCAAGGCGCGGCAGCGCGCCACCGCCCGCGGGCCAGCCCCCAGAGCAGGCTGACCAAGCCCAAGCTGGTCAGGGTGGCAAAGTGATTGCGTTGGCGCACATTGGCATAGGCGGCTGCGGGGTCACCCTCATTCATCCACGGATCAAAATAAGCGGCCAAGCCAGCGTACTGGCATAAAGCCATGCCGCAACTCAGCAGCGCCGCCAGCAGCCAACCCTCAGCGATGGCCTCGCAAGCGGCGGCGTCGCGGGTGGTGGCTGCGCCCAGGGCCGCACCCAGCAGGCCGGTGCCCAGCACCACCAGGGTCCACCCGTTCACCATCGGTAAACCCGGCCCGCGTAAGCAGGCCGCCAGGGCCAGACCACCAAACAGCGCCCATACGCCCCGGTGCGGGCGATGCAGGGGCAGGCACACCAACAAACCGGCTAGGCAGGCGAGACTCAGCAGCCAGGGCCAAACGATGGGCGAAGGGCCGTCGGCAAACGGCATCAGCCAGGGTAGCGCGGCTAGGACGCAGACCGCCGCCCGCGTCAGGGGGGGCATGTCAAGCCTGCGGGCAGGGCGCTCAGCCAGGCGACAAACTCAGGCTCGGCGGCGTACAAAGGGGTTTGCACGCCACGGCGCACCATCACACACCAGGCTTGCCTATGAATAGCCTGCATGCGCTGGGCCACGTGAAGCGCCTGTGCCGTGTCGCCCGCCAGCACCAGGGCGCGCAAGCGCCAGGTGATGAGGGCCGGGTCTGGGCTGAGGTGCAGCAGGCGTTGCGAGCGCTCCAGGTCTTGCGCCAGGTGCGCGCGCGCGGGCGGCTGGCGCAGCAGCGCCAAGCGCTCCACCACAGGCGCAAACCACACACTTTGGCGCGCCAGTGCCCAGGCCTGTTCGCGCGTGGCGGGGCTGTCGCCTATGGTGAGTTGATGCAGTGGCGCCAACAGCGCAGCGTCTTGCTTGATCGGATACAGCATGGCGGCGAGGGCCAGCGCGGCCGCCACGGTCACATGCCAGGACCAGGCGACCGTGGTGCCGGGCAGCAGGCTGAAAGCGATGACAAATACGAACAGCAAAAAAGCCCACCACAAAGGGAATTCGGTCATAGAGTGAATCAACAGAATCAGCAACACCCCCAGGGCAAAACTGACTGTGGGCGTCTTATTGGCCCAGGGCCGGTCGTGTGCCAGGGTGTAAGCCGCCAAGCCGAGTAAGGGGAGCAGGCCAAGCAAACCGGTTTCGGCCCACAGCTGTGCGAGGAGGTTATGGACATGATCCACATACGCAGGCGCTACCGAAACGAGTGGCGCCGTGAGTTGCGCATAGGCCATCTCGCGCCAGCCCACACCCCACCAGGGGGATGACCAACCCATTTCCCAGGCCATGCGCCAAATGGCCCAGCGCCCCTCATGCGGTGTAGTCAGGCGGCTCAAGACCAGTGGCAGCGCAGGCGCAGCATCATGCACATAGAAAGACAGGCAGGCATCGATCAATAGGTAAGCCAAGGGCAGACAGCGCCAGAACAGTGCGCTGGGCCGGCTGCGCTGCGACAGCCACAGCCACACGCTCACCACGGCCAACTCGATCAAGCCGGTACGAGAGCCCGACATCACCAAACCCGTGAGCAGCAACAGGCCCAGGCCGCGGGCGATCCAGGCCCTAGGCCCTCCTTGCGGCCAGCACGTCCGATCGGCCTGAATCAAGGCCCACAAAGCCAGCATGCACAGCGTAGCCGCCAGATTCGGCTGACCAATCAGCCCTTCCGCACGGCGCAAATCGTCCACCCGTTGCACCCAGCCCAAAAACCAGGCTTCTTGATGGAAAACCTGCGCCACCATGGCCAGTGCGTTCGCGCTCGCACCCAACACCAAGCCCAGTCCCAAGCCAGCCGCCACCCATGCCCCACGCCCCGCTGCCACCCAGCCCTGTACCGCCACCGCCAGCACCATCATCGCGACCAAGTACGCCGCCTGCACGAGCCCCAGACGCCACCACTGCCCTACCAAACCCAAGGCCCACTGCAAGCCAAACACGCCTAGCAACACCAGCGCAAAACAGCCCAGCAGATTCAGCCGCGCAGGCAGGCCCATTTGGCGCTGTAGCCATAGACTGGGTAGTGCAAAAAAAAGAAAACCCGCGAAGGCAAGCCAATCGCGGGTAAAACGGAAAAGAGGGAAGAAATCAAGTGGGACAATACAGGTATATCCCAGGAAAACGCTAAAACCGCCGATTAAAATCAGGAGCACAAAATATGCTAAGTATTCTATTAGTCATATAGACGCCCTATATTTTGAAGGAAATATAGGGCGCTATTAATTAGACTTTAAGAGAAGCTAGAACCCTGTATGGTCAGGGTTTGATTGCAGGAGCCAGGCAAAAATTTGGCCCAAACTAATAGCAAGGTACTTGTGGTACCACAACCCCAGCGGGTAATCACCGTGTTACCGATGGATGCAACCACATAGCCAGTTCCGGTGCTGTCTTGCGGTTGTAAATACAGATAACTAGTAGTCGAAAGCGAGCTATCCAACACTGCAGTAGGGCTCACGCGGATTTCACCAAAGACACTGGTTGCAACCGCAGTGACATATTTAGTAGCCGTTGAGCTTTCACAGCCCCATCCGCCTGCAGCGGGTGCGCTGGTAGCCGTCTGAAATTTTTCAGTAATTGTCGTACGGCAAGCTGAGCCTGCCAAAATGACTTCCGTTACTTTTGCCTTTACCGTGTAGGTTTGATAAGCCGGCAGCGCGACCGCCGCCAAAATACCGATGATCGCGACCACGATCATCAACTCGATCAAGGTAAAGCCTTGTTGAACACGTTTCATAAAAATCCCCAAAAAAAAAGTGAATGGAACCCAACTGAGAGCACACACTATGCCAGGGCGTGAAAGGGGTAAAAATCGAAATAAAGCCGTGTTTTAGGCTGCTTCTAGACTCTTAGCTCATCAAAGGCTGACAATATTGTTCGACCGCCGTACATTTTTGTCATTTCGAGGTCAGAATTCAAACACTTGGCCTGCGCGCAGCCAGCGAATATCGTGGGTTAGCTTCAGATTTTGGATTTCACTCATCACGAGTTCGGTTTCTGCGGGTTTAGTGTGGGTGATGTAGATCGGATAGCGGCCGCCGGGAGCGATGTGCTGCAAGTCCTCTGCCAGGGCGTGGGGCGAGAGGTGCAAGCTGCGCTGGGCCAACTCAGCTTCGCGGTTGCTAAAGGCGGTTTCTATGACCAGCAAGGCCACGGGTAAGGCGTTTACGCGCTGCCAGAACGCGGGGTTGCGCCCGGTATCGCCCGAGAATACCCAGCACGGCCCATCCGTGCGCACGGCGTAGCCGACGGCCGGCACGGTGTGTACGGCGGGCAGGGCCTCAATGTGTCGGCCCTTCACAACCAGGGTTTGGCCTTGCTCGATGGCACTAAAGCGCAAGAACGGCCTTTGCGCCGTTGGGATGGCAGTGAAGTCGGGCCAGATCAGGTCGTTAAAGATATGCGTTTGCAGCGCCTCTAGCGTGCTGGCCAGCCCATGGACTTGAAGCGGCTGCTGGCGTTGCGCGGCAACCGCGTCAATCATGAGCGGCAGCGCGGCCACGTGATCCAGGTGCGAGTGGGTGAGAAAGACATGGTCAATGCCACGCATTTCGTCCAAGCTCAAGTCGCCAACGCCGGTACCGGCGTCAATCAAGATGTCGTCGTCCAACAAGAACGACGTGGTGCGGCAGTCTTTGGCAATGGCACCCGAGCAACCCAGTACGCGTACTTTCATGGCAGGGGCGTGGTGCGCAAGCGGTGAAGACAACAGCGGCGTCGCGCTAAAGGCTGGGCCGCGCCTTAGCGCTGGATGAACTGCATTTGGGCACCGGCCAGTTCCAGCACGTCGCCATTTTTGAGTGGCACGGGCTCAGCGCTTACAGGCACGCCGTTCAAGACCGGCGCGGTGACGCCGTCCACATGGGCCACCACAAAACCGTGCGGCCGACGGGTAATGGCTGCGACACCCACACCTTGCTTGCCGACGGTCGTAATGGTTTTATACAACACCACCTCGCGCCCTGCCGCCGCGCCGGAAAGCACCTTGATACAGGCGCTAGCCGCGTTGGTCGCCCCTGCTGGTTCTGCCATCTGGGTGGGTAATACCGAGTGCGGGCTAGCCTGCGGGGGCGCCGTCTGCCGCATCTGGCTGGGGGCCGCGCCTTCCAAATAGGTGATGCGGTAGCGGCTAATTTCCACCGTGTCGCCATGTTTCAGCAACTGCTTTTTGACCGCCTTTCCCCTCACGTAGGTGCCGTTGGTGCTGTTCAAATCCTCCAGTTGCGCTTGGCCGTCCTGTAGCTCCACCACGGCATGCTCGCCGCTGACCGCTAGGTTGTCTATCACCAAGTCGTTATGCGGGCGCCGTCCAATGGTGGTGCGTGGCTTGGTCAACTCAATTTCTTTGATGACAACTCCATCGATTGCCAACGTCAGCTTGGACATATGGTTTCCTGTAAGGTCTGGATGCCGATCACGCCTACCCCATCGGCAGGCGTGAGTGAGAGTTGGCGGCAGCCTGCGCGGGAAGCGCTTGTACGAGTATGACTGAAATATTATCGCGCCCACCCGCCTGGTTCGCTGACTGGATCAACAATTCCGCTTTTAACTCCAGCGTCAGGGGTTCGGCCATCAGGCGGGTCAGGCCTTCGTGGTCTATCATTTCGGTCAGCCCGTCCGAACACATCAAATAGGTATCCCCCGGCTGCACCGGCCATTCGGTAACGTCCATCCGCACCGTTTCTTCCACGCCCAAGGCACGAGTCACCAAGTTGCGATGCAAGGCTGTTTTGGCTTGCTCGACCGATATCAGGCCCGCGCTCAATTGCTCTTGCAGCAGCGAGTGGTCACGCGTGAGTGGGTGCAACTGCCCGTCACGCCAGCAGTAACAGCGTGAATCCCCCACATGGCCGACCAACAGCCGGTCTTCCAGCAACACGCCAACGACCAGGGTGGTGCCCATGCCGTAGCAATTCGGGTCGGCGTGGGCCGCCTGCCATATCGCCTGATTGGCCAAATCCGCGCACTGTTGCAGCAATTGGCGCGCATCATGCCCGCCACTGCTCGCCAGCTTGAGCAGTGCCGGCCATTGCGCGCAAATCACTTGTACGGCCAAGGCGCTGGCCACCTCACCGGCGCTGTAGCCGCCCATGCCATCGGCCAGCACCGCCAGGCCAGCAGCCGGATCAACCGCGACCGCGTCCTCGTTATTGGCGCGTTGAAGCCCTCGGTCGGTACGGGCGCAGTAGTCGTATCTCATGCGACCCCACCCAGCCCGGCTGGTTCGACCCCAGTCGCCGTGCTTTCCAGCGTGTGGGCGATAGACGCCAAGGCCAGGGCCATTTGCTCGGCGTTTGAGTAACGCCGTGCGGGCTGCTTGTTGAGGGATTTGCTCAGCACCTGCGCCAGGGCCTCCGGTAGGCCAGGGCGTAGCTGACGCACGTCCGGCGCGGGCGTGTGCGCAATGGCGTACACCAAGCCAGCCATGGAGTCTGCCGCCAGCGGAAGGGCGCCGGTCAGCAATTGGTACAGGCTCACGCCCAGCGAATACAGGTCCGAGCGGCCATCGACCGGCTTGCCGGCGATCTGCTCGGGCGACATGAAACTGGGTGTGCCCAGAATCAGGCCGGTGCGGGTGTGCTCAGTTTCCATGATGTGTGCAACCCCAAAATCGGTGACTTTCACGCAGCCCTGAGCGGCGTTATAAATGAGGTTGGCGGGTTTCACGTCGCGGTGCACCACCCCTTGACTGTGCGCATGAGACAGCGCGCGTGCCAACTGAACCCCCATCTGCACCACCTGTTGCACGGGCAATAAGCGCTCGGGCTGGGTGTAGCGAGAGAGGTTTTCACCCTCCACCAGTTCCATCGCGATGTAGGCCAAGCCACCTTCTTCACCGGCATCGTGCACGGCAACGATATGGGGATGTGACAGGCGCGCCGCTGCTTCGGCCTCGCGGAAGAAGCGTTCGCGCGCCTCTTGCAGCGCGACACCAGAAAAATCGCGTCCTAAGGCCATGGTTTTAATGGCCACCTGGCGCGCCAGCGCGTCATCCCTGGCCAAGTAGATCACGCCCATGGCGCCCTGGCCCAATTCCTTTTGCAATTGATAGCGCCCCAGCGTGGGCAGCTCTCGCTTACCGGTATCGGTGTCCAGCGCGCGCGCGTGGGCTGGCAAAGCCAGCGTTTGAGTGGCCCATTGCGCGCACTGAAGCAACCGCGCTGCCGCGTCTTTGTAAGCCGGATGGTGCTGTACCAAGCGCTGATAGATGCCACGCGCTTTGTCAAACTGGCGCTTGCGCTCAAACTCCAGCGCCAGCGGGTACAAGTTATCCATCAGTGCAGGCGTCAGGGGTGCACGCGAAAAACAGTCGAGCGCCATGTCCAATTGGCCCTGACCTTGTAGCGCCAAGCCCAGCATGCGCGGATCGGCTTCCGGCGTCTGGACGGGGCGGCCACGCCAGGCGCGTTGCGCCCAGCTACCGGCCAGCGCGCCCAAGACAAAAATGATCCCATAACCCAAGACCATGTACCCGCCTGAAATGGCCATGGTCGCGTCCGCTCTGGCCTGGGTGCGTGGCGCTTAGCCAAGCGCTCTCGCCCGCCCCTGCATGAGCTTGCCCGCGCCGACGACAAACGCAGCGCCCACGGCTGCGGCCAGATAAAAGGCGCTGGAATGCGGCGCTACCCAGGCCTGCAACACCCGGTCGCTGGCAATCGCCTCGCCGCCCACCCAACCGATCAGGCCCGCGCCAACGGTAACGATGACAGGGAAGCGCTCCATCAGCTTAATCATCAAGGTGCTGCCAAAAATCACGATGGGTATCGCAATCGCCAAGCCGATGATGAGCAAGGTGGTGTTGCCACCGGCTGCGGCTGCGACACCAATCACGTTGTCCAGGCTCATTACCAAATCAGCCACCAGGATGGTGCGAATGGCCGACATCAGGTTGCCGTGGTGCTTCACCTCGCCCTCGCCTTCGTCTTCATCGGCCAGCAGTTGCACCCCAATCCACAGCAAGAGCAGGCCACCGACGATTTGCAGATACGGCAGTTGCAACAGCTTGGCGGCCACCACTGTGAGCGCCACGCGCAGCACCACGGCGGCCAGCGTTCCCCACCAAATCGCTTGCCGCTGCTGCGCTGGCGGCAAGGTGCGGGCGGCCAGCGCGATCACGACCGCGTTGTCGCCCGACAAAATAATGTTGATCCAGATGATTTTGAGCAAACCGACCCAGAATTCGGGCGTGGCTAGCATGTCCATAAGTGTCTCCGTCGTGCAATAAAACGAGGCGCAGCAAAAAAGAAAGCGCCCCAAGCTTGTCGTCTGGGACGCCATCGCGCCACACCATGACGCAGTGTAGCCACTGTGCAGGGGGCTGTGACTGGGAGCCTTGCGCCTACCCGGCTTTACAACAAGGCTTTGAGCAGTTTGGCCATTTCTGAGGGGTTGCGGGTCACTTTGAAGCCACACTCCTCCATCACCGCCAGCTTGGCGTCGGCCGTGTCGGCGCCGCCAGAAATCAGGGCACCGGCATGGCCCATACGCTTGCCTGCCGGTGCCGTCACGCCAGCGATAAAGCCAACGATGGGCTTTTTCATGTTCACTTTGCACCAGCGCGCCGCCTCAGCCTCGTCCGGCCCGCCGATCTCACCGATCATGATGACCGCATCGGTTTCGGGGTCGTCATTGAACGCCTTCATCACGTCAATATGCTTCAAGCCGTTGATGGGGTCGCCACCAATGCCCACCGCGCTCGATTGGCCGAGCCCGATTTCGGTCAGTTGGGCCACCGCCTCGTAGGTGAGGGTGCCGGAGCGACTGACTACGCCGATCCGCCCTTTGCGGTGGATATGCCCTGGCATGATGCCGATCTTGATTTCTTCCGGCGTAATCAAGCCTGGGCAGTTCGGGCCCAGCAGCAGGGTTTTTTTACCGCCTGCCACTTCCTTGGCCCGCATGCGGTTGCGCACCTCCAGCATGTCGCGCACCGGTATGCCTTCGGTGATGCAAATGG
>Ga0136644_10000426_pt1 | contig 33855 bp, 32 predicted proteins | sample C_130820_EF_Meta_FD_94780 | JGI IMG/M metagenome (GOLD analysis project Ga0136644, IMG submission 94780) | Freshwater microbial communities from Lake Croche, Canada to study carbon cycling - C_130820_EF_MetaG (v2) (version 2) | ecosystem: Environmental > Aquatic > Freshwater > Lake | place...
CGAGATGGCCGTCGTGCGGCTGGCGAAACTCGAGGATCTCGACGATCTCGTGGCGGTCGCCCACCGGGTCGCCTCGGAGCCCGCCGCAGCCGTGCCGGCTTCTCCCGGGCGTCCGCGGCCGGCCCCGCCCGACCAGCGCGAAAAAAAAACGACCGACCTGACGCCGGAGCCCGCTCGCGCCGCTGACGAGATGCGGTCGGAGCGATCATCGGCGTCGCCGCGGCCGCTGCCCGTCGATGCCCACGGACAGTGGCTCGAGGCGTGCGCGACGGTGGGCGGCCTCGCCGCCGACTTCGCGGCGACGGCGACGGCCGCCCGCTGGAATGACGGCGTGCTCGAGGTTTCGGTGCCTGCGGACGCGGTGACGGCACTGTCGTTCCTGCGGCGGCCGGAGGTCTCGGCGGCGATCGCGACCGCGTTGCGTGATTCGACGGGCAGGGAGGTCCGGCACGCGCTCACGGTCGAGGCTCCGCCGGCGGCTGCCGCGGACGCCCCCGCGGTGGAACGGCCCCGGCCCGTGGCGTCGCAGGCGGCCCTGCTGCGGGAGGTGATGGACCATCCTCTGGTCACGCGGGCCCGCACGCTCTTCGACGCCGCGGTGCGCAAGGTCGAGCCCGCCCGGGCCCCGGTCACGGTGGGACAGGGAGCCGGTGCGCCGTCCGAGGCCGTCGCCGGCCCGGCCGACGATCTCCATGCGGAATCCGCGGGAGAAGACGAGGATGGCTGAGACCCGGGGTGTCATCGCGCGGTTGATCGATTCCTTCGCCGACCTGCCGGGGATCGGTCGCAAGTCGGCGGAACGGCTCACCTACCACGTGCTCCGGATGTCGAACCAGGAGGCGATCGCGTTCGCGGAGGCGATCCGTGCCGTCAAGGAAAAACTCCATCCCTGCAGGACATGCTTCAACCTGGCCGAGCGGGAGGAGTGCGACATCTGCCTCGATCCGCGGCGTGACCGCAGCCAGCTGTGCGTGGTGGAGCAGGTGCGAGATCTCCTGGCCCTCGAGCAGGCCGGGTCCTACCGCGGTCTGTATCACGTGCTCCTGGGAAGAATATCGCCGCTCGACGGTGTCGGTTCCGGCCAGCTCACGATCGACCGCCTGGTGGAGCGGGTGCGCCGGGGCGGCGTGACCGAGATCATCATGGCGACGACGCCCAACGTGGAGGGGGACGCGACGGCCCTCGAGATCGCCGGTCGCCTGGCAGGCCTGCCGGTCAGGATCACCCGTCTGGCCCGTGGTCTCACCGTCGGCGCCTCGCTGGAGCAGGCCAATCACGAAATGCTGGCCGACGCCCTGTCCGGGCGTCAGCCCATGCCGTGACCGCCCCAAAAACCGGGCCCCGATGTATCCTTAACGGGAGCGGTGCGCCCGCCGTCGCAACGACGGCCGCCGCGGCACGGAGTTTGCAGCGATGCGGATGTCGTTCGGCCAGGAAATGCGGATGGCGCAGAAGCAGGTGCTCGCGCCGCGCATGATCCAGTCGATGGAAATCCTGCAGTTGCCGCTGATCGCGCTCGAGGAGCGGATCGAGCAGGAGATCCAGAACAACGAAACGCTCGAGGTCGAGGAGGCGGGGGGCGACACCGCGGCGGGTGAGCCGGGAGCCGTGCAGACCGAGCCGACGGCGGTCGCCGAGCGGACGGTGGACGAGAAGCCGCTCGTCGTCGATCAGGAGCACGCCAACCAGGCCGATTTCGAGCGGACGTATGACTGGGCGAGCGAATACCCCGACTCGGATGACGACCGCAGCCGCCCGTCGGCCGCCCGCATCGACGAGGCGTCGGACCGCTACCTCGACGCCATGGCGAACATGGAGGAACGGCCCGAGACGCTGTTCAACCATCTGCACGACCAGCTTTCCAACTACGAACTCTCCGACGCCGAGCGCCAGGCGGCCGACCGGATCATCTACAACCTCGACGCCAACGGCTATCTGCCGATGCCGCTCGACGAACTCGTCGATCCCGAGGCGACCGCCGACCGGGCGACGCAGCTCGCACATCTGCAGAAGGCGCTCGCCGTCGTGCAGGGGATGGACCCGCTCGGTGTCGCGGCCCGCGACCTGCGGGAGTGCCTGCTGCTGCAGATCCGCCCCGACATGCCGCACGCGAGGCAACTGCGGCGGCTCGTGAGCGACCATCTCGAGGATCTCGCCGGCAACCGGCTGCCGCTGATCGAGCGCAAGACCGGATTCACGATCGCCGAGATCGAGCGGCTTCGCGACCAACTGCACTCCCTCCAGCCGAAGCCGGGGGCCATCTTCAGCGTGCCGTTCGTGCCGGCCGTGAAGCCCGACGTGTACGTGGAGCAGCAGCCCGACGGCGCGTGGAAGGTGCGCCTGGAGGAGGTGGACCTGCCGAATCTCCGGATCAGTCCCGTCTACAGGGACATGCTGCTGTCGCCCGAAACGGATCCGGCGACCCGCGAGTACATCAAGCGCAAGATCAACTCCGCCCAGTGGCTGATCGAATCGATCGAGCAGCGGCGCAGCACGCTCCTGAAGACCTCCCAGGCGATCGTGGACCACCAGACCAGGTTTCTCACCGACGGACCCGAGGCGATCGAGCCGCTCAAGATGCAGCAGATCGCCGATCGGATCGGCATGCATGTCACGACGGTCAGCCGGGCGGTGGACGACAAGTGGCTGCAGACTCCCCGCGGCCTGTTTCCGCTGCGGAGGTTCTTCGTGGGCGGCACCGTGAGCGCCGACGGGGACGAAGTGGCCTGGGACACGGTGCGGGCCAAGCTCCAGGAGATCATCGACCAGGAGCCGAAGGACAACCCCTACAGCGACGACGCGCTGGTGGAGGAATTGGGCAAGCGGGGCATCACGGTCGCGCGACGGACGGTGACGAAATATCGCAAGGCGATGGACATCCCGAGCTCGCGGCAACGGCGCGACTGGAAGCTCGCCCGCGACGGCCGTCCGGCGGAGTGAGTCCGCGCCAGTCTTGTCGGTTCCGGACGGCGGACCGTAGGATGAGGCGACCTCGAGTGAGTTGCCCATGCGCTGCCCGTTTTGTCGCGTCGACAACGATCGGGTGATCGACTCTCGGGCCGGAGACGACGGCTCGTCGATCCGCCGTCGGCGCGAGTGCGTCGCGTGCCGGAGGCGGTTCACCACCTACGAGCGGGTCGAGCGGCAGGCACTCTCCGTCGTCAAGAAGGGGGGCGACCGCGAACCCTTCGACCGCGACAAGATCAAGCGGGGTCTGGCCAAGGCCTGCTGGAAGAGGCCCGTCACCGAGGACGACATCGAGGGCGTGGTCGCGGCGCTGGAAGGGGAGTTGTACGGCGCCTACGAATCGGAGGTGCCGAGCCGGGTGCTCGGCGAGCGGCTCATGGAATTGTTGCGCGGGCTCGACCAGGTGGCCTTCGTACGGTTCGCGAGCGTGTACCGCGAGTTCCAGGACGTGCGCGACTTCGTCGAGGAACTCGAGCCGATCCTGGCTTCACGGAAACCCTGAGCATCCGGCTCATGTTTCCTTGGCGACCTCCGGTCGCTGGTTCGTACCCGCTCTGGAATAATCTCCGCGGCGGCCGCCCGTTTTCTCGTCGAGTTGGATGGCGGTGATCGACATGCCAGGATCGATCGATTTGCACATGTCGTAGACCGTGAGCGCCGCCGCGGTCACGGCGACCAGCGCCTCCATTTCGACGCCGGTCCGTGCCGTGGACCGGACGACGGCCTCGATCACGACCGCCTCGGGCTCGAAGCCGACCGTGACCTCGACCGCGTCGAGCGGCAGCGGATGGCAGAGGGGGATCACGTCGCTCGTCTTCTTGGCGGCCATGATGCCGGCGAGCCTGGCCGTGGCGACGGCGTCGCCCTTCTCGAGTTCGCCGCCCCGGATCCGCCGAATCGTCTCGGCCCGCGCCACGAGCCTCCCCGACGCCCGCGCCGTCCGCAGCGTCACGGGCTTCGCCCCGACGTCGATCATCCGCATGCCATGCTGGCTGTTGGTCATGACGGCAGTATAGCGGCGTCGATTCGCCCGCGCCGGATGCGGGCCCCCCGATCCCCCTCCCCGGACAGCAGGGCAGGTGACAATGACCCGCAGTCGGAGCCGGCGGTAGGCATGCTCGACTCCGGTCGTGTTGAGAGTACATGACTCGTGGGTTTTGATCAGGCGCCGATAGTCCTCAACGACTCCCTGCGTCTGCGCGTGCCCACCGACCGACTCCGCCGAAAGTCCGAAGCGCCTACGAGTTGGGGAGGCGAGGGGTTACCCCTGCCGTTGAGCCGGCGTTTGTGACCAGCGCAGCCAGGATGGCGCAGCGCCAGTCACTCCGAGTGAACGGAGCCCAGGAGGGGCGCAGTGAACGTCCGGCGAGGCGGTACGGGGTAACCCCGAGCCGGCGCGGTCAGCGGCGCGAACGTCCGGCGACGGGATACGGGGAGCCCGAAGCCGGCGCGGCTGATGTCAGCCTGCGCAAAACGCCGCGGCCCGGTGCGCTTGGGTCGCACCGGGCCGCGGGAATGGAGTCGAAGCCTGTCTGTTCCGGTCAGACCAGCTCTTTGCGGGCGCCGATCAGGGTGCGGAGCCGCTCGGCGAGCAAGGCCACGTCGAAGGGCTTCTTGAAGCTCTCGTTGACGTGCGCCCGATCGACCGTGATCTGCGATCCGTCGTCCGGCAGCAGGGCGATCACGATCGTCTCGGCGTACTCGGGATTCCGACGGAGGTTCTGGCAGATCTGCTGGGCGTCGATCCGGCCGATCGAATAGTCCACCACGATGCAGTCGGGATGGAAGCTCTCGGCCTGGATGCCCGCCTCGAAGCCGCTGGCGGCGACCTGGATCTTGAACGACCGCTCGACCGGCAGCAGCTTCTTGAGGTTCTCGATCAGGACCTGGTCCTGGCCGACGAGGAGGATCTTCGCCATCGCCTCGTCCTCGAGGTCGCCCAGCGGCATGCCGTGCTCCTTGAGGAACTTGATCAGGTATTCCCGCGGAATGCGGCGATCCTGCGAACCGGGGATCCGGTAGCCCTTGAGGCGGCCGGAGTCGAACCACTTGCTCACCGTGCGGGGCGCCACTTTACAGATCTTGGCGACCTGGCCAGTTGTGAAAACCTTCATCGCTTCTGCTCCATTTCGATCTTTGGTGTCCGGAAACGATCTGGCCAGCCCGCCCCTGTTCGGGCAACGGAGCACAGCCCCCCTGTGACGCGGTTGCTCGCCGGGGGCACGCCCGCGTCGTCGGGCCCCTCGGCGGATGGCGCAAAGCGCGGAGGGGGCTGAAGAACGGCATCCCAACCACCGGCCGCCCGGGCGGGCGACGGCGATGGACGCGGTGACTCGCAGGTATCCCCCCCTGCTTTCATGCCGGGAACGCGTTCCGGTTTGCACCGGGACACGTTCGCGGCACGACCATCCAGAAGGGTAGATCGAAAGATCCAGTGGCGAGACTTGAGCCGTTCTTCCGGAACAGACCGGTGGTGTCGGCGATCGGGGCGGCGACCGGGACGGTATTCCCCGTCAGAGCGGGCAAAAACGCCGCGTCATGCCGCACGCGCGGGCCTCACCCCGGTCTGGGCGACCGTGGACTCGAAGCGCACGGACACCCGCTTCGAGACGCCCGACTCCTCCATCGTGACGCCGTACAGCGTGTCGGCGGCGGCCATCGTCTTTTTCGAGTGGGTGACGACGATGAACTGGGTGGACGAGAGAAAGTCGCGCAGCACCCCCACGAAGCGATCGACGTTGGCCTCGTCGAGGGCGGCATCGACCTCGTCGAGCACGCAGAAGGGACTCGGCCGGGATCGGAAGATCGCGAGCAGCAGGGCCACGCACGTCATCGTCTTCTCGCCGCCCGAAAGGAGCGAGATGCTGCGCGGCTCCTTGCCGGGCGGACGGGCCACGATCTCGACGGACGTCTCGAGGAGATCGACGTCGGGATCGAGCACGATGTCGGCCTGGCCGCCTGCGAAGAGCCGCTCGAACAATTCGCGGAAATATCCCCGGACGGTCTCGATCGTCTCGCCGAGCAGCCGCCGGCTCTCCTCGTCGATCTGCGCGATCAGCCGCTCGATCGCCTGTTTTGCGTTCGTGACGTCGTCGAGCTGGGCCGAGAGCGTCGCCAGACGCTCAGCGAGCGCGTCCGCCTCGGTCAGGGCCTCCAGATTGACCGACGACAGGCCACCGAGCTTTCGCCGCACCAGCTCGATCTCCGCCTCCAGTTCGGCCCGATCGGCGGGAACGGTCTCGCCCTCGGGTGGCGCGGGCACGGCCGACCCGGCCCGCATCTCGGCCTCGAGGTCGATGTCGTAGTCGTCGCGGATCCGTTCCAGGATGCGGGCGCGGCGATGCCGTGTCTCCCCCGCCTCGAGTTCGCGCGCGTGGATCGCCTCCCCGAGGGAGAGCATCTCGGCCCGCGCGCGTTCGGATGCCGTCATGGCCGCCTGCCGTTCGATCGTCAGCCGGTCGCGGTGGGCCGAGAGATCGGCGAGCGACCGGGCCGCCCGCTCCGCCTCCACTGCCTCCTCGGCGAGCGCGGCGCCCGCGGCGAGCAGCTCGAGGTCGAACGCCTCGCGACGTCGCACGGAGGCGGCCTCCTGGCCGCGGGCCTCGGCGACCTCTTCGGCACAGGACCGCTGCGACACCTTCCGGGTCTCGATCAGTTCGCGGCCGGCTGCGAGCCGCTCGGCGCAGGTGGCCTGTTCGACGTGCAGGCGGTTGAGTTCCGAGAGCACGTCGCCGCGGTCGCGGTCGAGCGCGTCGAGAGCCGCCGCGGTCCGCCCCTCCTCGGTGCGCGCGGCTTCCAGATCGCCGCGCAACCGCCTGCCGGCCGCCAGCGTCTCCCCGAGGGCCCGCGTCAGGCCCGCCGCGCGACGCTCGGCCTCGACCGCCGCGGTCTCCGCCACGGCGATGCGGGACTGCGCGGCTGCGCAATCGCGGACGAGTGCCTCTGCTTCCGCGCGGGCCGAGGCCATCGTCTCGGCCTCCTGCTGTCGTCGCGACTGGAGCCGCCGGATGTCCTGCTGCAACTGCGTGATTCCGGCCCGCAGCCCCCGGATGCGGTTCTCGGCGTCGGTGGTCGTGGCCGTGAGCTCGGCGTCGCGGTCGCGCAGGGCCTTCAGCTCGCTGCGTCGCGCCACCATCCCCGGCGTGGCTCCCGGCATGCCGACCTCGAACGTGCCTGCGGTGGACAGGCAGACTCCGGACGCCGTGACGGCGATCGTGCCCGCCGGAGCCCGCCGGACGAGTTCCCGCGCGTGGTCGAGCCGCTCGACGACCCAGACGTGGTCGAGCAGCAGGTGGACGAGGCAGGCCTGCGGCGAATCGGGCTGGCCGGCGATGACGAGATCGGCCAGCCGGCCGATGACACCGGCGTGACCGCTCAGATCCGTGTCACAGACTGCCGGAGGACGGCCGGCCACCAGAAAGGGGATTCGCCCGCCCTTCCCGAGCACCTCCGCGGCGGATGGGGTGTCCTGCCAGAGTGCGAACCAGTGGATGGCTTCGTCGAGCGAACGTACGACGATTCCCTGGGCTGTCGGACCGAGGACGGCATCCACGAGCGCCGCCCATTCGAGCGGGGCGTCGATCAGGTCGCCCACCACGCCGCACAGTCCGGGAACGGTCGGCCCGTCCGGCCGCAGGAGCGCCCGTGCCGCCTCCGAGAGACTCTCGTGGCGATCGGTGATCTCCTCGAGCAGGCGGCGCCGCTCGCGACAGGCCTCGAGCTTGGCCTGCCACGACGCGAGTTCGTGCCACGCCGTCTCCAGGAGCGAGCCGTGTTCGCGGAGCATCGACTCGTGCCGCTCCAGCTCGTGCGTCGTCGATGCGAAGCGTGCCTCGAGGGCCCCGAGCGCGCCGTCCCGGCCGGCGACGGCCTCGGCGAGACGGGCGTGATGTTCGCGAGCGCCGGTCACCGCCGCCGTGGCTTCGTCGGCGACGCGACGTGACTCCTCTGCCTGCTCCGTGACCCGATCCACGTCGGCCTCGAGGCGTTGCAGCCGCCGCTCCAGTTCCGAGACCGCATCCCGTTGTTCGCGAAGTCGGCCGCGCAGGGCCGCAGCCGACTCGCGCGAGCCGGCCACGGCCGCCTCCCTGGCGGTGAGGGCCGTGGCGAGGGACTCGAACTGGGCCGCGACGGCGTCGGCCTGAGCGACCGCCGCGTCGAGCGCGGCCGCGGCAGCCCGCTCACGCACGGTCGCGGCTCGTGTCTGCTCGCGGCGCTGGGCGGCGTCGGCATCGAGTTCCGTCTGCCGCCGCCGCAGCATGACGAGCGTCGTCTCGGCGGCGGCCAGCGCCTGTCGATGATGGGCGAGACGTTCGTGGGCGGAGGCGAGTCGCGGCTCGAGATCGCGGCACTGCGCCTCGAGCCGGCAGCTGGTTTCAGCGGTGACGGACGCCTCGGCTTCCGCCGTGACGAAACGGTCCCGGGCATCCGCGAGCGTCGCGTCCACGCGGGCGACGGCGGTGTCGGCCTCGCCGAGGTCGGCGGTGGCGGCCGAGAGCCGCAGCAGTCGCAGTCTGTCGGTCAGCTGCCGGTGACGCCTGGCCCGGGCGGCCTGGTGCTTCACGGTTTCGAGACGGCTGGACACCTCGCCCACGATGTCCGCGAGCCGCTGGCGGTTCTGTTCCGCACGCTCGAGCCGCCTCAGGGCCTCGCTGCGGCGGGCGCGAAAGCGGGTGATGCCGGCCGCCTCCTCGAAGACCGAGCGACGGTCCCTGCCGGACGCGACGAGCAGCGCATCGACGCGTCCCTGTTCGATGACGCTGTACGCCTCCGTGGCGGCGCCGGTGCCGGAGAACAGCTCGCGGATGTCGCGGAGCCGCGACACCTCGCCGTTCACGAGATACTCGCTCTCCCCGCTGCGATAGACGCGACGGGTGATTTGCACGTCGTCGGCGTCGATCGGCAGTCGACGGCCGCCGTTGTCGAAGATCAGCGACGTTTCCGCGGCATTGAGCGGCTTGCGCGAGACGGAACCCGCGAAGATCACGTCGGTCATGTCACGACCGCGCAGACTGCGGACGGACTGCTCCCCCAGCACCCACTTGATCGCATCCACGACGTTCGACTTGCCGGACCCGTTCGGTCCCACGACGACCGTGATGCCCTCGGGAAACTCGAAGCGGGTCCGGTCGGCGAAACTCTTGAAGCCGAACAGTTCGAGCGCTTTGAGCCTGGTCATGAAGACTCGTCCGTGCGTCTGCTCCGGGCGCCGGCCGGTGCACGATCGGCGGTGTCGTTGTCGGGGGGGATGTCGCGTTCCTGCCGTGCCGCCTCCTCGTGGACGGTCATCCGGCCGTCGAATTCATCCGGCAGCGCGTCGAACGCGAGCCGTCCGGCGAGATGACGGCTGGAGCTGGCCTGCTGCAGGAACTGGACCGCGTCGGGGTACGATCCGCCGAGCCCGATGATCGCGCGCACGACGGCATCCACCCGGGCCGGCGTCTCGATCCGCTGATCGGGCTCACCGGGTACGAAGCGGTTGACGGTGGCCGTCGAGCCCTCGACCACGACGACGGTCGCCGAGCCGGCCTCGGCACGGAGTCCGTCGCCCAGCGGATGCTCGACGCCGAAGAGCACGATTTCCGGCCGATGACTGCGGGTGACATGGACCAGCGAGGGCCCGTCGACGTCGAGGACGTGCAGCGCGCAGGCGTCGCCGAGTTGCTCGCCGCGGATCAGCGGTGCCGACGGGTCCATGCGCCACAGCGCCCGGAACGCCCCGTAGCGGGTCTCGGCGCTCGGACTGGCGAGGAGCTCCTGGAGGGCGTCGATGCCGTTGGCGTCGTCGATGACCGACAGCGCCGCCAGCGCGGCCGGACGGGCGCTGCGGAGGGAGGATGCGGACTCGGCCAGGTGTTCCGCCGCGACCGACTCGCCGAGGTAGGCCAGCGCCTCGGCCGCCGCGAAGCGGACCTCCGGGTCCTTGGAGGCGAGTGCGTCACGGAGGATCGGGACGGCCTCCTTGCCGATCGCCTCGAGCCGCAGGGCGGCGGCGGGCGCGGTGACCGGATCGGCAAGTTGCCGGGTCAGGAGTTCGAGCCGGGCGTGCCTCCCCGCGGGGGGCTCGACGATGGCGACGCAGCGGACGACCCGCACGAACCGGGCGAGGTTGTCCCTGTAGATCGTCGGCACCTCGAGCTCCACGAAGCGGTCGGTCTTCGGTGTGGCGACGCCACGCTTGGTGCCCTTGATCACGGCGTGAAACCGCTTGTTGATGCAGTCCCCGATCCGCTTCGACAGGGCGATCGAGCGATGCTCGGGGGACAGGATGAGGCCGATCGAGCGGTCCGCGAGCGACACGCCGCCACCCGGCACACGGGCCCGCAGGCGGGCCACGGCGTCGAGCGTTCCCTGGGACACCGGGTCGACGAGCAAGGGGCCCTCGGCGAGGCCGAGGACGTGACCGTCGCGGACGCGATTGCCGAGGACGGCGAGTTCCGTCAGCCGCGTCTCCATCAGCCAGCCGCCGTCGAGGCTCGTCGTGTCGTTGTCACGCGGCACCTCGACCTGCACGTCGAAACGGTCCCCCTTGCGGACGCCGGGTGGCAGGTAGCCGTGCACCCACACGAGCGACGTGGACTTGGAGGCGAGGAGCTTGTTGGGCTCGACCACGCCGCGGGCCTGCATGTCGGCCATCAACTGCTGACGCTGCATGCCGGGGGGCGGATCGCCGCCGCTGCCGGCCAGGCCGGTCACGAGCGCGGCCCGCTCGATGCGTTGCGGGTTGAGTCCCCACGGAGTCGCGTAGTCGGCGACGAGCTTCGTCTCCGCCTCGAGCGTCACGAGGGCCGCCACCTCCGGGCTCTGGCTGCGGAGCGCGGGGCCGGCGCAGCCGATCGTGGCGAACACGCCGGCCACGAGCAGGCCGGGGAGGGAACGCGGAAGTGCCATCGGCGATGGATCCTGCCCGGGGAGCGGATGGAATGACGGGGCGGGAAGGTAGGCCGGCGCCGGAGGACGGTCAAGGCGGGGTTCGCATCTGAAATCCCGCCGCGGCAACGGCGGAACAAGGCTTGGCGGATGGCGGATCGCCTGCTACGGTCCGCCGCCCGGTGAGGTGCCGAACCCCTACAGTGGAGCGACGAGAACGTGGCGACCAAGGAGCGAGATCGACTGCAGATTCATGTCCGATGGATGATCCGGCGCGACATGCCCGAGGTGCTCGACATCGAGCAGGAGGCGTTCGAGTTTCCGTGGTCCGACGACGACTTCACCCGGTGCATGCGCCAGCGGAACTGCATCGGCATGGTCGCGGAGATCGCCGACTCGATCGTGGCGTTCATGATCTACGAACTGCATCGGAACCGGCTGCATGTCCTGAATTTCGCAGTCCGGCGGTCGCACCGGCGGCTCGGCATCGGCTCCCAGATGATGGACAAGCTCGCGTCCAAGCTGAGTCCCGAGCGCCGCGACCGGATCGTGCTCGAGGTGCGCGAACGCAATCTGCCGGCCCAGCTGTTCTTCCGTTCGCTCGGATACCGGGCGATCTCGGTGCTCAAGGACTTCTATCAGGACACGACCGAGGATGCGTACCTGATGCAGTTCACGCTTCCGGCCGGGACGGTCGAGGAGTTCGCCCCACGCCGCCTCGCCGGCTGACCGGAGCCGCCGCGCCGGACCGCCGCATCGTCGACGGCACCCCCGCGGGTTCAGGCGACGAGCGACCTCACCACGGAAAGTCGAAGGCGGAGCCGGCTCAGGCTCGCGGCGGCGGATGCTGCGCGGGCGAACACCGTCAGCACGGGCGATCCGGCGCGGAGCGTCTGCCCCGGCCGTGGAAGATCGGCCATGGAGGGCAGCCCGTCATCGGCCGTCCATTCGGCGGCGCGAGCGAGCAGTCGCTCGACGAGCGGTCGATCGATCACGATCGCGGTCGGTGCGAACAGGATCGCCTTCGACCAGTGCGTGTCGATGCCGGTCGCGGGCGGTCGCCGCGGTGACCGCAGCCCGAACGACGCCAGATGGGCGGCGAGGATCGACTCCCCCGAAGCCCGTTCGACGAGTTCCGCCGATGCGGGTGGCCGGGGGTTGACCTCGATCACGGCCAGGCCCCCCGCGTCCACCCGCACGAGGTCGACGCCCACCACGCCGCGCAGGCCCGCGGCTGCGAGAATGGAGCCGAACCGCTCGAGGCGGGCGACGTCGGGGGCCGGGAGGTCGTCCCACGGCATGCGGATCGCCCCGCAGAAGCCGAAGGCGGGCGCGTGGCACCACGGTTCTCCCACCAGTTGCCGGCTTACCCCGAGCAGTCGTGGTCCGTCGGCCGCAAGCGACAGGACCGCGGCGAGAGCACTGCCCGCCAGACGCCGCTGCCAGACCCAGTCGGCCGCTGTGAGCGGACGGTCGGTCCCGGTCCAGGGAGCGATGCCGCGTCCACCGGCACTCGCCCGGGGCTTGCGCAGGAACGTGCCGTCGGCGGGCAGGCCTGCCGGCGAGGCGTGCGTCTCGGGAAAGAGAAGACCGGCCTCGCGGGCAAAACCCGCGAGCGTGACCGGATCGCGGACGAGCCGCACGGTTCGGGGCGGGCAGCCGGCGAGCGGACGGGCGGCCGAAATCCTCTCGATGACGGCGGGATGGTTCTCGAGACCGCCCGTGTAGCACCACGGCGCCGCGGGAAAGTCGCCGACGGCCGCGACGAGCCCTTCGGGATAGCGACTCGCGCGTCGGGTCGCCGACGCCACGCCGCCCAGATCGATGTCGTCGAAGCAGTCGGCCGCGAACACGGTCCATCCCGCCCCGGCGGCCGAGACCGCGGCGGCGCGACAGCTCGCGCCGGCGATCACGATCTCCGACGGCCCACAGGCGTCGGGAGCGCAGCTGCGGGCGAGGCTGGACGCATCGCACCCGACGTGTGCTGGTTGAGGGCCCACGCGGCACATGCTACCTTGCTGCCGCTACCCGCGACCATCGCGGGATCGCGTCATGGTGACCCGCCGTGCTGGCGGCAGCGGACGCTGCGAGGTCCCTTTTCAGGAGAGAAACCCATGTCGATGTTCATTGGAGAGGCCCTGGCCGGCGATGGCAACGAAATCGCCCATATCGATCTGTTGATCGGCAGCAAGGACGGCCCCGTCGGTGTCGCGTTCGCCAACGCCCTGGCCCGGCAGAGCGAGGGGCACTCGAACCTGCTCGCCGTGCTCACGCCGAACCTCGCCGTGAAGCCCGCGACCGTGATGATCACGAAGGTGACGATCAAGGGGGCGAAGCAGGCGGTGCAGATGTTCGGCCCGGCTCAGGCCGCCGTGGCGAAGGCCGTGGCGGACAGCGTGGCCGCCGGCGTGATCCCGAAGAGCGACTGTGAGAACCTCGTGATCGTGTGCGGCGTGTTCATCCACTGGTTGGCCGCCGACGACAAGAAGATCTACGACTACAATTACAAGGCCACGCTGGACGCCATCGCCAACGCGATGAAGGGCAAGCCGACCGCCGACGAGATGATCGCTGGCAAGGATCAGGCCGCGCATCCCTTCAGGGGCTTCTAGGTTCACGCCCGGCGGCCACGAAAGCCCGCCCCACGGCGGGCTTTCGTATGCGCGGAGCATGCTCTCGTCCCGACTGGAGCGATCGATGTCGAAGCGAATCCTGATCCAACTCGACTGTGATCCGCAGCCGAGCACGTTCGACGCCGTCGTCGCCGTCGATGCCGGAGCCGACGTGCTTCTGCGGCACGGGGGCGTGACTCCGGAAAACGTCGTGCCGCTCGTGCACGGGGCGATGTTCACGCGCGGGGGTCCGGAACTCGCCGCGACGGCGATCTTCGTCGGGGGCTCCGACGTGGCGGCCGCCGAAGCGGTTCACGCACGGGTGCTCGCGACCTTTTTCGGCCCGGTGCGCGTGGGCACGATGCTCGATCCGGCGGGCGCCAACACCACCGCGAGCGCGGCGGTCGTCGCCGCAGCCCGACACCTGCCGTTGGCCGATCGGGCGGCCGCCGCCGGCCTGCGGGCTCTCGTGCTCGGTGGCACCGGCCCGGTGGGCCAGCGCGTCGCGAGGCTGCTGGCACTCAAGGGAACGGCGGTCACCGTCGCCTCCCGGAGCCTCGCGCGGGCGGCCGAGGTGTGTGCCCGGGTCTCCGCGACCGTGCCGGCCGCCCGGCTCGACGCGGTCGCGATGCCGGTTGCAGGCGGGGCGGGGGAGGGGTTTCTCGGGGCGGTCGCGCACGCCGACCTGATCGTGTCCGCGGGAGCCGCCGGCGCGACGCTGCTCGATGCGGGAATGCGCGGAGCCGCCCGGTCGGCCCGCGTGCTGATCGACCTCAATGCGGTCCCGCCGGCGGGCATCGACGGGATCGGCATCGCCGACAAGGGGAAGATCGGGCGGGGCTGCGTGTGTTACGGAGCGCTCGGCGTGGGCGGCACCAAGATGAAGATCCATCGGGCGGCGGTGGCGAGGCTGTTCGAAGCTCCGGCCGTCGCACTCGATGCAGAGAAGCTGCTCGCGATCGGCGAGGAGCTCTGACGCCCGCTCCCCGCGATGCTACCGGCGGTTCCTCGGCCGGCGCGTGCCCAGCGTCAGCACGATCCCGAGCAGGAGCACGACGCCTGCGAGGAGCATGACGATGTTGCGGCGGGCTCGGCGCCGTGACCGGTCCTCCCGACCGCGGCGGCGCAGATCCTCGTCGCCCGTGCGCTGCGCGGCCGCCTTGCGCGAGCGCGGTGGCATAGGCACGGTGAATCCAGTCCGGCACAAGGGACAGCGGGCCGGGGCTCCGGCGAGGGACCGTTCCGCAGCGAGTGAGACCCGGCACTCGGGACATTGCAGCGCGAGAAGCGGGTCGCCGCCGGCGGTGGCATCGGTGGTGAGCGCGGTCGTCGTCATGACTCCCGCCTCCTGCGGCGGGCGACCGCCGCGTCGATCAGCCGGGGGCAGAGACGGGCCGCCAGGGCGAAGCCCTTGGCGGGCCACCCGGGCAACACCTCGGGACGGCGGCGAACGAGCGCCTCGACGATCGCCGCGGCCGCCGTCTCCGCCGGAAGCGGTTCTGCAGCGGACCATGCCGGACGAGTGCCCGTGACGAGATGGTCCCAAAACTCCGACCGGGTCGGCCCGAGGCTCGCGAGGAGCACGTCGATGCCTTCGGGGGAGACCTCGGCCCGCAGCGATCCCGCGAGCGCCGCGAGTGCGGCTTTGGCGGCGCAGTATTCGGCGTGCAGCGGCAGGGGATGCAGGCCGAGGATGGAGCCGACCAGGACCACGGCCGGATCGGGGCTCGCCCCGAGCATGGGGAGCGCGGACCGGACGAGTTCCGCGGGGGCGAAGAAGTCGAGTTCCATCACCGAGCGCAGGGTGGCGGGATCGCCCCCGCGAAACGTGCCGATCGCACCGCCACCGGCCGCGGCGACGACGATGTCGAGACCGCCGAGACGCGAGCCGCACTCTTCGAGCAGGCGTTCACGGAAGTCGGCGGAGGTGATGTCGCCGGCGAACGGGATGATCGGCACGGCGGACGGGGAAAGGGGAGAGCGTGCCAGTTCCGCGAGCCTCTCGGCCCGTCTGGCCGTGGCGACGCAGCGGCAGCCGCGACGGGCGAGTTCGACCGCGAGTGCGCGGCCCACGCCCGACGAGCCGCCGGTGATGACCGCCCGCAGGCCGGCCAGCCGGCGCGCATGCCGCCGGTCAGCCCGCGGGACGCGCGGGTATGGATGCGTCTTCATGCTCGATCCCGGGGCGAGGGGCGCGGGGCCGCGGCGACCGGTCACGGACCACGGCGTCGCCCGGGGCGATGTGGCCGAGCACGGAGGCCGGAATGCGGCAGTGGATGATCATGCGGTCGACGGTGAATTGTCGTGACAGGATCTCACCGTGGGCCGCGAGCCAGGCCAGCAGCCGTCCGTTGCCCGGGTCGGTCTCGACGTCCACGTCGCAGAACGTCCGGCCGAGGTGGGTGCTGACGGCCCGGGCAAGCGGTTCCAGGCCCGCGCCCGATCGCGCGCTGACGGCCAGGGCATGCGGGTGGTGGTCGAGCAGCCTGTCGCGGACGACCGGGTCGGTCAGGGCGTCGATCTTGTTGAGCACGAGGAGCGTGTCCTTGTCGTCCACGCCGATGTCGTGGAGCACGTCGCGGACGACGGCGATCTGGTGGTCCACGAGCGGGCTCGACGCGTCGGCCACGTGCAGCAGCAGATCGGCCTGCCGCGTCTCCTCGAGCGTCGCGCGGAAGCTCGCGATCAGTCGGTGCGGGAGGTCGCGGATGAAGCCGACCGTGTCGCTCAGGAGCACCGGTCCCCAGCCTGGAAGCCGCCAGCGTCGCGTGCGCGTGTCGAGCGTCGCGAACAACTTGTCCTCGGCGAGTTCGGCGGAGCCGGTCAGGGCATTGAGCAGCGTGCTCTTGCCGGCGTTGGTGTAGCCCACGAGCGAGACTGTGAGCTGCTCACCGCGGGCGGCGACCTGACGCTCCCGGCGGCCGTGGATCTCGCCGAGTTCCTGCTTCAGGTCGTGGATCCGTTTTTCGACCAGCCGACGATCGACCTCGAGCTGCTTCTCACCCGGGCCGCGCATCCCGATGCCCATCTTGAGCCTCGAAAGGTGGGTCCACATGCGCTTCAGTCGCGGCAGCGAGTACTCCAGCTGGGCGAGCTCGACGGCAAGCCGCGCCTCGTAGGTCCGCGCGCGGGCGGCGAAGATGTCGAGGATCACCTCCGACCGATCGAGCACCTTCGTCGAGAGCGCCCGCTCGAGATTCCGCGTCTGGGCCGGCGAAAGGTCGTTGTCGAAGATCACGACATCGGCGTCATGCCGCGCGCACAGGCCGGTCAGTTCGGCCAGCTTCCCCTTGCCGAGATAGGTCGTCTGGTCGGGGCATTCTCGCCGCTGCGTGAGCTCCGCCACCACGCTCGCGCCGGCCGTGGAGACGAGGCCCGCGAGTTCGGCCAGCGGCCGCTCGGGATCGACGGGCGGTTCGAGGAGCACCCCCACGAGCACCGCCCGCTCGCTCCGCACGCCGTTGGCCCGCTTGCGCTCCATCAGTCGTCAGACTCCGGCTGGTCGTGGCCGCTGGCCGCGAGATGGCGGCAACTCTCCCAGCGACGCGTGTCGAGCAGGCCGTCGGCCACGGCGTTCTTCACGGCGCAGTCGGCCTCGTGGGCATGGGTGCAGTCGGGAAAGCGGCAGTGATTGGCGAGCGGCCGCAGATCGCGGAACGCCGCCGGCACCTCGGCGGGCACGAGCTCCCAGAGCTGAAACTGACGCACCCCGGGCGTGTCCACGAACGCGCCGGCGCGGTCGTGGGGAATCAGCCGGGCCGTGGTCGTCGTATGCCGGCCCTTGTCGTTGTCACGGCTGACTTCTCCGACCGGGAGGTTCAACGAGGGCACGAGCGCATTGAGGATCGACGACTTGCCCACCCCGCTCTGCCCGACGACGGCCGTCACGCGGCCATCGAGTTCGCGTCGGAGTCGCTCGACCCCGAGTCCGGAGACCGTCGAGCACAGGACCACCGGGTATCCCATCCTGGCATAGACGCCGGCGAGGGGCACGAGGCTGGCCGTGGACACGAGGTCGGCCTTGTTCAGACAGATGATCGGCCGGATGCCGGCGGCCTCGGCGGCGACGATCAGCCGATCGATGAGGCCGGGCTTCAGGCCGGGCAGGGCGGCGCTGCCGACGATGATCACCTGATCGACGTTCGCCACGATCACGTGCCTGCGGCCGCGGCTCGCGCGGGCCAGCGAATTGCGCCGCGGTTCGATCGCCTGGATCGTGCCATCCCGGCCGAGTCCGCGAAACCGCACCCAGTCACCGGCTGCGAGCGGATGCCGCTGGTCGGTGGCCAGCGTCCGCAGCAGCCGGCGGGTCGTGCACCTGACCGTCGAGCCGTCGGGGTGGAGCACGACGCTCTCGAGACCATGCACGTGGAGCACGCGGCCGCGGAGGGCGCCGGCGGTCGCCGGCTCGACTGCCAGCCCGTCACGCGACCCGTCGGCGACGCCCTGCGCTCCCGCCACGACCACCGTCCGCTTGCGGGTCAGGTCGCCCTTGCCGGAGAGCCGTTCGCCGGCGGCGAGATCCGACGCCGCATCGGGGTCGGCGAGCGTGCGCCGGGTGAGGTCGCCGCCCCGGCGGCGGGCCGACCTGTTCTTCCGCAGTTGGACGCGAAACTTCCTCCGCTCTGTCATGCGGAGAGTCTACCAGCCAGGCATGAGAATCCGTCGTCAGCGGCGGGGGCGGCGGGAATCGGGTTTTGCATCGGCAGGGCGACGCGATTGGAGGCCCGCTGTTTCCAGCAGACTGCGGCTGAAGAGGTCGTTGGCCGCGCGGCGTTCCGCGGGGGCGGCCGTGGCTCCGAGCTGGGCCGGCTCGTAGCTGACCTCGTACTCGTGCTTCGCGACTGAAAGGGTGTCGCCCGGTTCCAGTCGCTGCTCGCTCACCCGGGTGCCGTTCACCTTGGTGCCGTTGCTGCTGCCGAGATCCTTGACGTACCAGTACCCGTCCACGAGCGACAACTCGCAGTGGGAGCCGGAAACGTTCGGGAACCGCAGCACGATGTCCGCGCTCTCCCGTCGCCCGAGCAGGAGCGTGGTCTTGAGCAGCGGAATGGGGTCACCCCCGCCGAGCGGTTGCAGTTCTCCATACATGGCGTAGCTTCCTGACGGCTGTCCGCCGACGAACGACCCTGACGAATCGATCATAGTTCCTCCCTGGCGACCATGTCGCAGCCGTGGCAAAAAAACTGGAAAATCGCGTCGGTCCCCTCGCTCTACGGCGTGTACACTTCGGGTGTTCGGTCGATTTCCGGTCGGCAAGAAATCGAGCTGAACGGGAATCGAGCTGAAGCGGACCGGGTGATCGCCGGCCACCGGGCGACCGGTGGCGGGAGGAAAGTCCGGGCTCCAACGGGCGCGATGGTGGGTAACGCCCACCGGCCGTGAGGTCAGGGAAAGTGCCACAGAAAGCAAACCGCCCCCGGACGGCAGCCTCACGGTTCGCCGGTCGGAGGTAAGGGTGAAACGGTGAGGTAAGAGCTCACCAGCAGGCCGGGTGACCGGCCTGGCTCGGCAAACCCCATCGGGAGCAAGGCCAAGCAGGAGGAAGTTCGGCCCTTCGGGGCCGGCGCGGGGCGGCCCGTCCCGCACCCGCTTCCGGGTCGGCTGCTGGAGGCGGCGGGCAACCGTCGTCCTAGAGAAATGATCGCCACTCCGGGGCCGAAAGGCCTTCCGGAGGACAAAACCCGGCTTACAGGTCCGCTTCAGCCCGCTTCCCGACCGCGTGCGCCGACCCCCGGCCGGAGGCCCGGATCGAGTGCGAATTCCCGGCGGGACGACTCGTCGAGCATTTTGAGCAGTTTCGAGATGCAGAGGGTGTTGATGCTGACCCGCATCTCCTCGGCCTCGGCCTTCAGCGACTCGTGGAGCGATCTCGGCATCCGCACCGTCACGACCCGCTGCGTTTCCCGTTCACTCGGGCGATCCCGCTGCTGGGTCCGCAGATCATCGAGCATTTCCCGGATTCGGGCGTACTCGGGCGAGCACTCGAAGGTCAGCAGGGCCTCGGGCGTCCGGAAGGCCCGGCGAACGATCCCATCCACGCCGAGCACCTCGCGGAAGAAGACGACCCACTCCGGCCGCATCCGATACAGCTTTTCGGCCACCTCGAACACAGCGGCCGCCCCATGGGCCGACGTTGCCGTCTCATCCTTCGTTTTGGTCGCCATCCCTGCCTCGCCGTTGCCTCTGGAGTTGTTCGCCGAAACCGCCCGTCGCCGGCTCCGGACGATCCATTGATGCACCGACGGTCAAGCGCTGTCACGAAGTGATTGCAGCGAAAGAACTTGCGGCCAGCAGGTGGAGGGAGACTCGTTTTTGGGCAGGGCTGCCCAAGGCCGCGGCAGGCCGTCGGCTGCGCAATAATCAGGCAGCTCGCCGGAGTCGCATTTGCCAACTGTCCTGTCTGGCGCGGCCGTCGAAGACCCGCTCAAGCCCGGGCTTCGAGGTGCCTCACGACCGCGGCGGCGACGTCGATTCCGAGCGCGGATTCCAGCCCGCGCCACCCGGGCACGGCGTTCACCTCGACGACGAGCGGTCCGTTCGGGGTTGGCAGGAGATCGACCCCGGCGATCTCGGCGCCGACGGCCCGGGCCGCACGGATCGCCAGGTCTTCCCAGGCTGCCGGGGCGTCCCAGGACTCCGGCCGCGCGCCTCGTGACACGTTGATCCGCCAGTCTCCGGTCGAGATCCGTCGCATCGCGAACGTGCGGTTGCCGACGACGAGGATCCGCACGTCCCAGCCGGGGTGTCGGATGAACTCCTGCAGATAGCAGACGGCCCCGGCGGGTACGGCACTCCGGGCCGCAGCGAGCCACGGCTCGAGGTCGGACCGCGCGGCGAGCAGTTCGATGCCGCGCCCCTGCGAGCCGAACAGAGGCTTGACGACCGCCGCTCCCGCGAGCGACTCCCACGCGGCGGTGATGCCGGGCTCGTCCTGGGCCACGAGCGTGCGGGGGATGGGAATTCCCGCATCGTGGAGCCGTGTGAGGGCGAGGTACTTGTCGATCGCCACCTCGAGGGCGCGTGGCGCGTTGACCACGCGGCGGCCGCGTGCCAGCCGACCGAGGATGTCCATGCGAAAGATGACGTCCTCCAGCGTGCCAGCCGGCATCCCCCGCACGACGATCGCGTCGCAATCCGCCACCGCCGCCGGCAGCAGCCTTTCCGTCGCACCGATGTCGGTGGCGAGTTCGTGCCAGCCCACCACCGTCGTCGGGTGGCCGGCAGCGGTGAGCGCCTCCAGCAGTCGCCGCACATGCCAGCCCGCTGCGGCCCCGAGCACGCTCACCCGCATACCTTCGTCACCCCGGTGATGCCGCGGAGCCGGCGTCCTCGCCGAACGACCTGGCGACGATGTCGGGGGCGAGAGCCCCGAACCGATGCCGGCGGCCCGTGTCGAGATTCACGAATTCGACCATGGCCGGAGCGAACAGGGCGGGATCGAGCGCGTAGAAGTCGCCCCCCGCCCTCGTGAACAACGCCGCGAACGGTTCGCCGTACGACTCCGAAGCACCGCTCACCACCCGCGGCCCGACGGCGAGCAGGCTGGCGTCGTCCCCGCGCACCTCGAGCGTCACCATGCCGCCGTACAGGATGGCGTCGTTGGTGCAGCCGATCGCCGCGAGATCGTTCGCCGCCACCGGGGCCAGCGGTGCCCGGCCGGTGCCCCGGACGACGCGCGACAGGTCGAAGCCGACCTCGTGCAGCTTGTGGAGGGCGGTCTCCAGGGATCGTGCGATCACCTGCAGCGTTCCCGCCGGGCTCGCGGTGCGGGCGACGAGCAGGAGCAGCGATTCGGGAGCCACGCCGGCCGCCTCGGCCAGGTCACGGCACACCCGTGCCGGCGGCAGATCGGACGACTCGAGGAGCCCAACCGCGATCGGCGGGCGTTCGCGGCGTCCGATCGTGTCGAACAGTTCTTCCCTGCCGATCGCCGCGCGGATCGGACCGCTGGCCATCGCGAAGAATCGATCATCGTGCACCTTCCAGCCGGCGTATTGCGCGGCGAGGCAGGCGGCGACCGGCTCCTCGCTGCGAACAGCCACGACGGGCCACGGGCAGGCGGGCCATGCGGCGGCGAACTCGGCGGCGTGCGCGCCCGCCGGTTCGATCCACACTCGCCCCAGTCCGGCGAGGGCGGTCTCGGCCATCGCCAGGCCGGCGGCGTGACCACCGGCAGCCCGCACGCCGCAGTCGAGCACGCGGGCCCCCGCCACCACGTTCAGGCCGATCCCGAGGGAACCGGCTTCGGCCACCGCCCGCTCCGCGACGCCGAGCGCCGACTCATTCAGGTTCATGCATCAGGGTTCCCGTCGACCGGGTGGCCGGCGGAGCCATAATGCTCTCCACGACGGACCCGGGCAATCCCAGGCCGTTTCGAGCCACCCATGACGCCGCCCGCGCGAGTCGCCCCGTGCACAGTCTCACCGTCGAGAATTACGTCAAGACGATCTACCGGATCACCGCTTCGCAGGCCGGAGTGGCGGCGACGACCGGCCAGATCGCCACCGCGCTCGGCGTCTCGCCCGGAACGGTCACGAGCATGGTGAAGACGCTCGACGCCGTCCGGCTCGCGGTCCACCGGCCGTACGAGGGCGTGTCGCTCACACCGGCGGGACGCGTCCTGGCCCTGCGGGTGATTCGTCGTCACCGGTTGCTCGAACTGTTCCTCATGCGCACGCTCGCCATGACGTGGGACGAGGTGCACGACGAGGCCGAGCACATGGAGCACGCCGTGAGCGACCTGCTCGTCGATCGGATCGACGATTTTCTCGGACATCCCGACGTCGATCCACACGGCGACCCGATCCCGCGCGGCGACGGGAAGACGCTCCAGCCGCCGCACGAACCCGCCTCCCGGTCGCTCGCCGAATGCCCCGTCGGCTGTTCCTTTCGGCTGACGCGGGTGCTCGACCAATCGGCGGGGTTCCTGCGCTCGCTCACCGATTCCGGCCTCGCCCTGGGAACGATCGGCCAGGTCGAGCGCAATCCCGACGGCTCCGGGTTGATGCGCATCCGCGTGAGCCGCCGCCCGATCTCGCTCTCGCTCGACACGGCGGGAAAACTGCTCGTGGTCGATGCCTGACGCGGCCGCTCGTCCGCTCACGCGTCGCGGCGAGTCCGGGAGCGGAGCACCGGTTCGGGGCCGACGAGATCCTGCAGCCTTCCGGTGACGAGCAGCACGTAGAGCGCTCCGGCGACGAGGTCGGCGGTCGTTCCCGGGTTGAGCGCGCCGGGCCGGGCGCCTGCGGAGGGCATGCCGACGGTTCCCGGCACGCGGCCAGCGAGCAGGTCGCGCTCGAAGGCCCGGGTCGCCGTCCGCCAATCGGGGGCGTCATGGCCGATGACGGAGGCGGCCCGCGCCGACACGCCGGCCGCGACGGCGGGACCATGTTTCCGCATGATCAGCGAATCAGGTTCCCGCGCGAGTTGACGCAGGAAGGTGCGGACGATCGCCTCCTCGAGGTCGTGGCCGGCGAGAAGTTCCGTCTGGAGATCGGTCACGGGACCGTCGAAAAGCGGTTCGTAGCCCCGCGCCCAGAGCCGCGCGATCTGATCGTGATCGGCGGCGGCCCTCATGGCTGCCAACAGGTCGGCGGGCGGCTCACCTGCGACATCCCACCGGTCCCTCCGGCCCATGCCGCCCGGTCGGGCCACCGCGATCGCCGCCCAGCAGTCGCGCGCGTCGTCGGGGACGAGCCCGGACAACACCCGGGCGACGCTCTCGGGGCACGGCGGCTCTCCCTCGGGCACGGCGGCGAGCGGAGCGGCGACGAGCACGATGCCGAGGTTGGCGTTGGACCGCGTGACGCCGCGAGACGCGGTGACGGCGGCGTGGATCGTGGCTCCGAGCCGGGAGCGGGCCGCCGCGGTGAAGGCCGGTGCGAGCGCAGCCCCGGCGGCCAGCAGTTCGGCGTGCGTGAGGTCGGGAAAGGAGAGGCCCGGATGAACGTTGCCCGGTTTCCGGGCCGAGGCCTCCAACTCGCACGCCAACCGGATGCACCAGCCCCGCGAGCCCGGTGGACAGGTCGCCGTGGAGGCTGCGTCGCTCGCGTGAGGTTTCTGCGTGGGGCCGCTCATGGCCTAGGGATTTGCACTCCCAAGGGTACACTCCGGATCAAATTTCCCCCGCACCCCCCCCTCGATACCCATGGCAACAGACGCCCCCTCGGAGCAGAAAACGTTCGGACCGGAGTGCTTCCTCAATCGGGAACTGAGCTGGTTGGAATTCAACCTGCGGGTGCTCGAGGAGGCTGAAAACCCCGACAATCCCCTGCTCGAGCGGCTGAAGTTCCTCGCGATCTTCAGTTCGAACCTCGACGAGTTCTTCATGGTCAGGGTGGCGGGCCTGCGCGAGCAGGCATTCGGCGAAAGCGCCCCGCAGGATTACGCCCCGGACGGCATGCGCGCGATCGAGCAACTCCAGCGGATCGCCGCCCGGACGCAGGAACTCGTCGCCCGCCAGTATCGCTGCCTCAAGGAAAGCATCGGCCCGGCGATGCAGGCGGAGGGCTTCGAACTGCTGCGCTACGACGACCTCGAGGGAGCGCAGCTCGAGCAGGTGGATCGATTCTTCCGCGAGCGGGCCCTCCCGATCCTGACCCCGATGGCCGTCGATCCCGCCCATCCCTCGCCCCGCTACCACAATCGCGGACTGTACCTCGGCGTGATGCTCGAACACATCGCGGCGGAGCACGGCGAATCGCTCGGCCCCAAACGGCTGTTCGCGGTGGTGCAGGTGCCGCAGGTGCTGCCGCGGATCGTGGCCGTGACGGGCACCGCGCCGGGGCGGACGTCGTTCGTGCTCCTCGAGGACGTCGTCGCGGCGCGGCTCCCGGAACTGTTCGGTGGATTCTCCGTGAAGTCGTGGACCGCCTTCCGGATCACGCGCGACAGCGATCTCGAACTCCTCGAGCAGGAGTCGGACGACATGCTCCGGCTCATCGAGGACCGGCTCAAGGCCCGACAGCGCGGGCAGGCGGTGCGGCTCGAGATCGCATCGAAGGCGGATCCGTCGCTGGCACAGCTGATCATCGAGGAGGAAGGGCTCCACAACGCGGCGCCGGGCGAAGGAGGTGCGGCGGCCTGCGGCGAGGTGTATCGGATCGACGGGCCGCTCGACCTCACGGCGCTCTGGGAGCTCTACAAGGTGCCCGGGCACGAGCGGCTGCGGGACAAGCCCTTCACCCCGCGGCTGCCTCGGGGCCTCGGACGGCGGGGCGAGGACATCTTCACCGCGATCGCCCGCAACGACATCCTGCTCCATCATCCCTACGAGTCGTTCGACCCGGTGGTCGATTTCGTGACCAGCGCGGCCAACGACCCGCGCGTCCTCGCCATCAAGCAGACGCTCTACCGCACGAGCGGCGACTCGCCGATCTCCAGGGCGCTCATCACGGCCGCCGAGTCGGGCAAGCACGTCACGGCGCTGGTCGAGCTCAAGGCCCGGTTCGACGAGGCCAACAACGTGAGCTGGGCGCGGCAGCTCGAGCGGGCCGGCGTGCACGTCGTCTTCGGGTTCCTCGACCTGAAGACGCACTGCAAGGTGTCGCTCGTCGTGCGGCAGGAGGGGCAGGGGCTGCGGAGGTACGTCCACCTCGGCACCGGCAACTACAATCCGACCACGGCCCTCATCTACACCGACCTGGGGCTGTTCACGGCCGACGAGGCCGTCGCGGAGGACGCCTCGGCGCTCTTCAACCTCCTCACGGGCTACTCCCAGGGGCACGACTGGCAGCGGCTCGTGGTGGCGCCCAACGACCTGCATCGACGCACCCTCGAACTGATCGACGAGCAGGCCCGGAGGGCCCGCGCGGGGTTGCCTTCACGGATCTTCGCCAAGCTCAACTCGCTCGTCGATCATCAGGTCATCGAGGCGCTCTACGAGGCGAGCCGTGCCGGCGTGCCGATCGACATCATCGCCCGCGGCATCTGCGGACTCCGGCCGGGCGTGCGGGGCCTGAGCGAGACGATCCGCGTCCGCAGCATCGTCGATCGGTTCCTCGAACACAGCCGCATCTACGTGTTCGGTCCGGACGACGACGCGGAGGTGTTTCTCGCGAGCGCGGACTGGATGCCGCGCAACTTCTTCCGCCGGGTGGAGGTGATGTTTCCGATCCTGGCTCCGGAACTCAAGCAACGGATCCTGCGGGACATCATCCCGGTCTATCTGGCCGACAACATGCGGGCCCGCGTCCTCGACGAGCACGGGGTGTTCCATCGCCTCTCGCCCGTGGAGGGACAGCCTGCCGTGCGCTGCCAGATCGAGTTTCTCGAGCGCCGGGCCGCCGCCGAGATCGCGGCCGCACCTTGAACCGGCGCGCGGCCCTTTCCTAGGATGAGGGGATGGCCGACGACCATTACGAAACGCTGGGAGTGCCCCGGACCGCGTCGGCGGAGGAGATCCGCAAGGCCTATCGGGAACTGGCCCGCAAGTACCATCCCGATCTCCATCCCGACGACGAGTCTGCGAAGGAGAAGTTCAAGAAGGTGCAGACCGCCTTCGACGTGCTCAACGACCAGAGCAAGCGGGAGATGTACGACAGGTACGGCAGTTCCTTCGAGGGCGTCGGAGCGGGCGGGCAGGGCGGCTGGAGCGGCGGAGGGTTTCCGGGCGGCGGTGGCGCGGAGATCGATCTCGAGAGCCTGTTCGGAGGCGGCGGCTTCGGCGACCTCTTCGGCGGCGGGGCCACGCGGGCGCGGGGGCGGCGGCGGCAGGCGCGGGCGGCCGGCGAGGATCTGACCGCCCGGCTTTCGATCCCGTTCACGCGCGCGATCGACGGTGGCAAGGCCGACATGCGGCTCGACCGCGGCGGCAAGTCCGAAACGATCAGCGTCACGATTCCGCAGGGGCTGCCCGACGGCGCGCGGATGCGGCTCCGCGGGCAGGGGCTGCCCGGAACGGGAGGCGGTCCTGCCGGCGACCTCCTGCTGGAGGTGCATGTGGAACCGCATCCGGTCTATCGCCGGTCGGGAGACACGCTGGAGATCACGCTGCCGGTGACGATCGCGGAGGCGATCCAGGGGGCGAAGGTCGATGTGCCGACTCCCTGGGGCACGATCGCGCTCAAGGTGCCGCCCGGAACGTCGGGAGGGAAAAAACTGCGGGCGGCCGGCATGGGCGTGCGGCATGCCAATGGCTCGAAGGGGGATCTCGTCGCGGAGGTGCAGATCGTGCTTCCCGCCGCGGCCGATGCCCCGGCCCGCGACGCGCTCCTGGCCGCCGCGGTGGCTGCCGAGCAAGCGGGTGCACCCGGGCCGCGCTCGGCGCTGCGTTGGTGATGGTCCACGAGGAAGCCTTCCCGAGCGCGGCACGCGTCCGCAGGCGGGTGGAATTCGATCGCGTCTTCAGCGCCCGTTTGACGGCCGCGGGGAATGGGCTCGTGCTGCACGCCGCGCCCAGCGACCGCGTGCCCCCGGTCGCACGACTCGGCATGTCGGTGTCGCGCCGCGTGGGCACTGCGGTGATCCGGGCCAGGTGGAAGCGGCGGCTCCGCGAGGCTTTTCGCCGGATCCGGACGCGACTTCCCGCCGCCGACTACGTGGTCGTGGTGAAGGCCCGCGACGTGCCGCGTGGCGCCGCCGGGGCGAGGCTCGTCGAGGAGACCCTCGAATCGCTCGCGCGCCGGGTCACGGCGCGGCGCGGATTCGGCCGGGAGTGAATGCATGGGCCTGTGGTGCGTGATGGCGCGACACTGCGACCGGATCGCGGTCAACGCGCTCGTCGCGCTCGTGCGCGGCTACAAGGCCACGCTGAGTCCGCTCCTCGGACGACACTGCCGATTCGAGCCGACGTGCAGCAGTTACTTTCGCCTGGCGGTCGAAAAGTACGGCGCGGTCCGCGGCGGCATCAAAGGGTTCGCCCGGATCTGCCGGTGTCACCCGTGGCACCCCGGCGGTCACGATCCGCCGTGATGCCGCGCCTCGACGTCCGAGCGCAGGAGCGCTACCACCGCGGCGTTCGGCGCGGGAAACGGGAACCGTGGCAATTCGACGATCGGGACCCAGGAAAAGGGCGACCTCGGCCGCACCGCAGGGTCGATCGGTTCGGCCCAGTGAAACGCGATGGCCGACGGCTGCGTCGCCCCGTTCACCGCGACGTGGACGGCCCGCCCGAGCACCCGGACGGCGATGCCCGCCTCCTCGAGGCACTCGCGCGCTGCGGCAGCCATGGTCGTTTCATGCGACTCGACCTTCCCGCCGGGAAATTCAGCGCGGCCCGGCGCCTCCGCGGCGTCGTCGGGACGCCTGCCGACGAGCACCCTGCCGTCGTGCACCACGACGGCCACGGCCACCAGGCGACTGGTCACGCCGGCTTCTGCACGAGGTTCAGCAGCCTCCCCGGCGACCCCATCACGTTGTAGCCGGCATCCACGTGGAGGATCTCGCCGGTGATGCCGCCGGAGTCGCGCGAGAGCAGGAAGGCCCCGGTCTTTCCGACCTCCTCGTGCGTGATGTTACGGCCCATGGGCGACATGTGCTCGTAGAGTTCCAGCATCTCCTCCACGCCGGCCCCACGACCCGCGAGGGTCCGCAGCGGGCCGGCGCTCACGGCGTTGACCCGCACGCCGGCCGGCCCGAGGTCATAGGCCATGTACTTCACGCAGGCGTCGAGCGTCGCCTTGCAGACGCCCATGATGTTGTAGCCGGGCACGACCTTCTCGCCGCCGAAGTAGGTGAGCGTGAGAATCGAGGCGTCCTTGGCGAGGATGCCCCTGGCCATTCGTCCGACCGCCAGCAGGCTGTAGGCGCTCGTCTCCATCGCTGTCCGGAAGCCCTCACGGCTGCAGTTGGTGGTTTCCCCCTTGAGGTCCTCCATCGGCGCATAGGCGATCGAGTGCAGGAGGAAATCGATCGTGCCGAACTCCTGCTTCGCACGGTCCATCACGGCCGCGATCTGGTCGTCGCTGGACACGTCCATGGGCACGAGAAACTTCGCGTTCGGCTCCTGGTCGGTGAGCAGCGCGACGCGGCGGCGGTTGCGCTGTCGTTCGTCGTCGGGCTTGTCGGGGAGATGCGTGAAACCGACATGCCCGCCCTCCGCCAGGATCTCCCTGGCGATGTACCAGGCGATCGAATGATCGTTGGCCACGCCGAGCACGAGGCCCTTCAGCCCGTCGAATCTGCCCATCGGTCACCTCCGGAGTCACGTGGTTGCGTCACGGAAAGGCGGGAATGTAGCGATTGTGCGGAAATCCCTCAACGCAGAACGGCCGCCGGCCCTTGCCGGTCCGTCGCGACGACGGTAGAAAACGGGTGTCGCCTCGTTAGCTCAATTGGTCAGAGCATCTGACTCTTAATCAGAGGGTTCTAGGTTCGAGTCCTAGACGAGGCACTGCTGGATTCGCGTCGCGAAGGTTTCCAGACCGCCGGCGTTTCACGGCCGCGGTCGGTGCAGGTGCCAGCGGGTGGCGAACCTGCGGTAGGCGAACATCAGGAGCAGGTTCGGACGCGAGAAGAGGAGCCGCGTGACGAGGCCCCAGGCGCCGCGCTTGTGCTCGAACTCGATGTGTTCATCGATCCTGGTCGTGGCGGCGTCGAGCGGCGTGAACGTGTGGGTGTGCTCCCAGCGGGCGGCCGGGCCGTCCGTCTGGATGTCGGTGAATCCCCGCGGCGACACGCCGCGATGAACGGCGGTCCAGCGAAGCGGCAACGGCCCGACCCACAGTGTGAACTTCGATACCGAACCCTCGGCCAGCGGCTCGATCTCGTGGAGCTGGACGATCGTGGGGGGCGGAGTGAGCCGCTTGAGTGCCGCGGTGTGGCTGTGAAACTTCTGAACCTCCGCGAGCGGCGCCGCCACGGTGAAGGAATAGTCGAATTGCGGCATCGGAACGGCTGCGTGCAGTGGCAGCCACCTCGGCGGGGGTTGAATTCGGGTTTCCGGAACTCTTTAATACCCGTGTTAGTAACAGATGTATAACCGGGTGAGCTCGCGCAGTTTCCGCGTGCGCCGCCTGCAGACCCGAGGAGCACAGTCAGCCCATGGTTGAAAAGAAGCCTGCCAAGGACGTGAACAAGTCGGCCGAGATCAGGCGGATCGCCGCCGCGATGAAGGAGAAGGGGGAGAAGCCCCGGCCGATCGCGATCATCGCCCAGCTCAAGAAACAGGGGATCGAGGTCTCGTCGCCGCAGGTGAGCATGGTGCTCAAGAAGATGGGTTTCAGGCCGCGGCGGCGACGCGGTGGAGACGGTGCCGTGGCCGGGCTGCGGACCTCGCGCACGGGCAGCGGTCCGATCTCGGTCGAGGACCTGATCGCCGCCAAAAGGCTCGTCGGGCACTTCGGCTCGGCCGAGCGCGCCATGGCGGCCCTCACGGCCCTGAAGCGGTTCGAGTCCTGAGCCCCGGGCTCGTCCGCGGAACCGCGGGTCTCAGGCGACGCCGTGGCGGATCGCCCACACCGCGGCCTGGGTGCGATCCTCGAGGGCGGTCTTGCGCAGCAGGTTCTGCACGTGTTCCTTCACGGTCTCGATGCTGATCTCGAGCACGTCGGCGATTTCCTGGTTCGACAGGCCGAGCGCGACGTGTCGCAGCACCTGCGTCTCGCGCGGAGTGAGAGGGACGTCGGCGTTGGCCGGCGGTTCGCGCCGGGCCATCGCTCCGGCGATCCGGCGATACTCGCCCGATCGCGACGGCGGGAGGTTGGATGCGGCGTTGCCGATGGCCTCCAACAGCTCCCCGCGGGACGCGGTCTTCAGCAGGTAGTCGTGCGCACCGGCAGAAACGGCCCGCGCGACGTACGTCGAGCTGTCGAATGCCGAGAGCATCACCACGCGGGCCCGCGGGGCGGCGGCCATGATCCGCTTGATGGCGTCGAGGCCGTCGCGGCGATCCATCCTGACGTCGAGGAGCACGACGTCCGGCTTGTGCCTGCGGGCGGCCGTGGCGGCCGCATCACCATCGGTCGCCTCCGCGACGACCTCCACGTCGGTCGAAGCCAGCATCTCCCTGATGCCGCGGCGGACGATCTCGTGGTCATCGACAATCAGCAGCCTGGTCGCCATCGGTGGGTCTCGCCGGGTTTGACGTTCGACAGCCTATCGATGCCCCCGATCACATGAAAGAGGGAATGGATCCCCAGGAAAATCGAGCCGCCTTTGTCCCCCCGCCGGTCGAGCCTGCGGTGCTGCGGGAGGCCGGCGGGGTCGTGGCGATCGCAAAACCTCCCGGTCTCGCGACGCAGGCACCGCCGGGGCTGCCATCGGTCGAGTCGTGGCTGCGCGGGAGACTGCCGGCGGGGGCCTACGTCGGCATTCCCCACCGGCTCGACCGGGCCGTTTCGGGGGTCGTGCTCATGGCGGTCACGCCGCGGGCCGCCCGCACGCTCTCGCGCCAATTCGAGCGTCGGGAAGTGCGCAAGACCTATCTGGCGCTGCTCTCCGCCGACGGGCCGCCGGCCGCGGAGGGGGCCACGTTCGAGTGGCGGGACTTCATCGTGAAGGTGGAGAACGAGCCCCGGGCCCGCGTCGCCGACCCGCACGATCCGGCCGCCCGCGAGGCGGTGAGTCTCGCCCGCGTGGCCCGCGTGCTCGGCGACGGAACGCTCCTCGTGGAACTGGAGCCGGTCACCGGTCGGATGCACCAGCTCCGCGTTCAGGCGGCGGCGCGGAGCATGCCGATCCTCGGCGACACGCTCTACGGGGCGAGCCTCCCGTTCGGGTCGTCGGCCGGCGATGCCGATCCGCGGCTGCGTCGCATCGCGCTGCACGCCTGGAGGATCGACTACCGCGATCCCGGCACCGGACACCGCGAGTGCGTGGAGGCCGCGCTGCCGCCGTGGTGGCCGCCCGCCGCCCGCTCCGCGGGCGACGGGCGAAGTTCATGACGGCGGCATCCAACCGGCGTGGGACAGCCACTGCCAGATCCAGGGCGGTGTCCAGGGATTCCACGTGGGGTAGGCCACGGAGACGACCGACAGTCCGAGCAGCAGCAGGGCGACGCCCCTCCCGAGCCGATTGCCGGCGAGCCGGTCGGCGGCCGGCACGACCGCCATCGCCCACAACGGCGCGAGCCAGAACACCCAGCGGAAACCGCTCGACACGCCTCCGTAATTGCGGTCGATCCGGGACCGCGAGAGGTAGAAGACGAGCACGACGGCGGTGACCAGCGCGATCGCGAGCGCGAGCGATCGTTCGCCCGTCCGCCGGCCCCGCGCCGCGAACGCGGCGAGGCCGGGGATCACGAGGAGCCATGCGGGCGTGAGCGAGAGGATGCCGTGGTGGCCGATGAGCGAGTGCCACGCATAGGTCGCCGCGGAGGGCTCCCCGCGATCGACACCCTGCGGATCGCGCCAGTAGCTCGTGAGCACCTTCCCGTTCGGCAATTCGAAGGCGTAGTCGTACCAGTTGTCCGCACCCGATCGGTGGGCGTAGGCCGGCAGCGGGGTGCCGTGTGCCAGCCAGTTGGTGCCGAGGGCGGCGACGGCGATGACCGCCGCGGCGGGCAGCGCCGCCGTGAGCGTCCGCCGCGCATCCGTGGCGCACAACAGGGCGAACACCACCCCGCACCAGGCAAGTGCCGGAAGCTCGAACGCCGCCGCGAGGGCCGCCGTGGCCCCGGCCGCCGCGAACACCAGCCTCGAGCGGCTGGCATCGCAGCGGACACGGCGGAGATACCAGGCGCTCGCCGCCGTGCAGGCCGCCGCCGGCAGGTGGTTGGTGAGCACGACGGCGAAGGTCGTGAGCAGGGTGCCGCCGGCCGCGAGTGCGGCGGTCCAGAGACGGCCCCAGTCGGTCGCGCCGGTGGCTTCGACCAGCCGGACGGTGAACAGCAGCGCTACGAGCAGGGGCCCGAGCCCGAACAGCACCATGAGCGGACGGCCCAGTTCGAACGGATGGTCGCCGAGCGTCCAGCCTGTGGCCTTGTGGAGCAGCCAGTATGGTCCGGCACAGATCACCGAGAGCAGCGGCGGCTTGCTGGAGTAGAGCCTCGGGCGACCGCTCGCATCGGGGTGCACCACGGCGTCGATCGTGTCCCAGCCCGGCTCGACCACGAGTTCGTCGATCGCGAACGTCCCGCGCTCCGCGAGCGCCCGGATGGTGAGCCAGCGACTCCGGTCGTTGGCGGAGAGGAACGGGCGCACGAGCCGCTTCTCCCGTTCGATGCGGGCACGGATCGCGGCCGGGTCGGCGGGCAGCCCGGCGGCGGTCGCCGCGGCGACCGCGTCGGAAACGAGCCGCTTTTCGAGGGCCAGCCGGTCGATGCTGGCGACGGCCCCGATCCGGCCGAGCACCGATCCGGCCGCGAGCGTGGCGAACAGGACGTACAGGCTGCGGCGCAACCGCCCGCGCGACATCCTCCCGGCCGGACCCGCGCCGGGGGGCGCCATGCCTCCCGTCCGAAGGGCGACCCGAGCCAGGTCGTAGAGCCCGGCGAAGAACCGCAGGAACCCGTACTTCGAGCGACCCCGCGTGCGCGGCCGGTGATGCACCGGCATCTCGACGGCGCGAAACCCCCGCGCGGCGGCGAGCACCGGGATGAAGCGGTGCATGCCCGTGTCGAGCGGGAGCCCCTGCACGACCTCGCGGCGGAACGCCTTGAGCCCGCAGTTGTGATCGTGAAGGTGCAGGCCGGTGACGAGGCCCACGAGCGCGTTGAAGACGCGGGACGGGATCGTCTTGTGCCACGGGTCGAGCCGCGGCGTCTTCCAGCCGTTGACGAGGTCGACTCGCGCACCGCTCCGCTCGAGCCGCTCGAGCAGTGCCGGGATCCCGGCGGGATCGTCCTGCCCGTCGCCGTCGAGCATCACGATGTACCGGCCGCGGCAGCGGCCAAACCCTGCGGCGAGCGCCGCCGACTTGCCGAGCCCCGCGGCGTGACGGATGCCACTCACGCGCGGGTCGGCGCCGGATGCCGCCTCGATTTCCGCCCACGAGGAGTCGGTCGAGCCGTCGTCGATCACGAACAGTTCCCACCGCCGCCCGGCGGCGTCGAGCGCGGAGCGGATCTCCGCGATCAGCGGACCGATGTTGCCCTCCTCGTCGCGCACCGGGATCACGAGCGAGACGTCGGGATTGTGCATGGCGGAAGGGACGACGGCCGGGGCGGACCGGACAGGGCACGACAGTCCGAGAGGATACCCGTCCGGCCGGCGGCGTGTCAGGCTGGCGCGGGATCCCCCCGTTGCATACACTGGTCAATGTGGAGGGTCGCCGTCTCATCACGCCGGCCGGCACGCGACAGGAGCACGCATGACGAGACTCGTTTCCCTGGGGGTGATCCTCGGGCTGATCGCCGTCTTCGGCCTCCTTTCGCTGCGTGTGATGTCGAGCTTCCTGCTGCCCCTGCTGCTGGCGGCGATGCTCGTCGTCGTTTTCGGTCCGCTGCACCGCTGGCTTCGCGACCGCCTTCAGGCGCCCGAGTGGGTCACGGCCGGGATGACGACGCTGTTCGTGCTCCTGATCGTGC
>Ga0136644_10000427_pt1 | contig 33838 bp, 32 predicted proteins | sample C_130820_EF_Meta_FD_94780 | JGI IMG/M metagenome (GOLD analysis project Ga0136644, IMG submission 94780) | Freshwater microbial communities from Lake Croche, Canada to study carbon cycling - C_130820_EF_MetaG (v2) (version 2) | ecosystem: Environmental > Aquatic > Freshwater > Lake | place...
AAAATATAAATATAAATAATAAAATTTTTTTAAAATAAATTTTTATTTTAAAAAAAAAAAAGTTTTACCCCTTATTTTTTTTTTTTTACAATCCGTTAAGGTAAAGAGTCCTTTTGGTGTTGAAATAAAAAGAGTTGTACTTTTATTAGATAATTTGCATAAATTTTTAAAAGATAAATTTTTTGAGTTTATAGTTTTAATTAAAAATTTAAATGCTTTAAACGGCGGCTTATTATTTAAATACCGTAAAAAAATTATAATTTTTTTATAGCATATTTTGTACGATTGAATAAAACCCTTTTTATAAAGTATATTTAACGTGTCAAGAGATTTATAAGTTTTTGAAATAATTATACTTTCACTGTTTACTAATAATGCATTTTTTAAAGAAGATAATAAATTTTTAATATTTTTGCTCATTTTTAAAAATTAATTTTTTATTCAAAGATGGAATTGAACCATCGACATATAGATTTTCAGTCTATCGCTCTACCTCTGAGCTATTTAAATTTTAAAGTTTACTTTTTAATATTTTTTTTAACTCCGTATTTTGACCTGCTAGAAATTCTATTTTTAACACCGCTCAAGTCGTATTTTCCTCTTATTATACGGTACTTAACGCCCGGAAGGTCTGGAATTCGCCCTCCTCTTATTAAAACGGTGGAGTACTGCTGAATATTATGACCTTCGCCAGGAATATAACACTCAACTTTTTTTTTAGTTGAAAGTTTTATTTTAGCTACTTTTCTTAAGGCAGAGTTTGGTTTTTTTGGCGTTCGATTAAAAATTTTAATACAAACGCCTTTCACTTGAGGCTTTCCTCTTAAAGCCGGAGTTTTAACTTTAAATATTTTTTTTTTTCTTTTATTGTTTTTTAAAAGTTGAATTTTTGTTAACATTTTTATAATAAACCAGAGCAAACAGAAACAATTCTAAGATATTTTGTATACCTTAAGTCTTTTAATAAAGGCCCGAGAACTCTAGTACCTATTAACTTTTTTTGTTTATTTAAGAGTATAACAGCGTTTTGTGAAAAAAAAGTTTGCTGCGTAGCTGTTTTAATAAAATTTTTTGAAACTTTTGTTTTAATTATAAGAGCTAAATACATTTCTCCCTTTTTAATTCGAATTAAACCCTTTCTACAATTTCGAAGAGATCTAACAGAAATTAAAATTAAATCTCCAAACGACGCTGTTTTTGCTTTTTTTTTATATATTTTTACACAAAGAACTTTTTTAGCTCCCGAGTTATCTGATGCATTTAATAAACTTCCTACTTGAATCATAAACTATACTACCATGAAGATTTCTGACTCCCTGCTATAAAATTTAAATCCGACAGTTCTTTAAATTGTCTTTGTGAAAAATTATAAGACCTAATACCCGCCCTGTTTCTATTAGTTAAAGTGCACTTTCGATTTATTTTTATTTTATTAAATTTAAACAATTTTAAAAGCGTACTTGAGCTAGATATTATAAAGGTTTTATTTTTATCCGGATTAAATTTGGATAATAAATTCTTTATTGTAAATTTATCTGCTTGTTTATAAACTTCGTTATTATGATAATTAAGCCTATTAAGTGTATCTTTTTTTATTTTTTTTAACATTTTTTAATTCCAAAAAGGGTATATTGTTTTAATATTACTTTTAAAGTGCTTTATATTAACATACTTTAAATGCATAGATAAATTTAAAGATTTTATATTTAAGTCAAAAAAAAATTTATTAAAATAAAAATTTAAATTATATGTATAAAAAATAGGAACCCTAAGAGTTAATGACTTTTTATTCAAATGTTTACTTAAATAATATTTTTCTTTGATTTTAAAATTGTTTATATTATACGTAAGGTATAAAAAAAAATTATATAAAAAAAAATTAAGTTTTTTTTTTGATAAAAGAACTTTTATTGCAATTTTTTTTTTTAAATTAATATAGGGTTTATAATTACAAAAAAGAAATAAAATATAAAAAATTTTAATATCATAATTATTTGGCTCTTGTAAAAATTGATCTAAAGGTATATCTAATATAATACTTTTTATTTTTGGACTTAAATAAAGACTTTTAACATTGTATTTATTATTGTTATCTAATGAGGATAAATAATCGTTATACGAATAAGATAAATTTTTCATGCTTCTATGTAAATAAAAACTTATATTTTTTATGAGACTTGAACTCATGTTTTTGCCGTGAAAGGGCAATGTCCTTACCACTAGACGAAAAAAATAATTTTTTCTTCTAATTTTAAATAAATAAATGAAATAATTTAGATTTTATTTTTAATACTTTAAATTTTTTTATTTTATTTCTAATTTTAAATATGGAACAAAACTTTATTACATAAAAATCAATTACAAAAATATAAAATAAAAGAAAGAAAAAAATAAAATAATAACTTTGCAGATAAAAAGAGTAAAAATCAAATTGAGGCATGGATGTTTTTATTTTTTAAAAATAAAATAAGTATTTAATAATATATTATGTCTAATTTTATAATAAACAATTATTATTGCAAGCCCGACTGCAGACTCCGCTGCGGCAACTGTTAGGATCAATAAAGAAAAGTATTGTCCATATAAGTCATCTAAACTTATAGAAGAAAAAATAAAATTTAAATTTAAGGATAATAACATAACTTCTACCCCTAAAAGTATAATAATTATATTTTTGAAATTAAATGTAATTCCAATTAAGGCGGATAAAAAAATTATAAAATTTCCTATTAATAGATTCATATTAAAATTGGATAAATGGCTGAGCGGTCTAAAGCGTTAGTCTTGAAAACTAATATACATACAGTATCATGGGTTCAAATCCCATTTTATCCTTAAAACATTTTTAGCTCAATTGGCTAGAGCACCAACCTTCTAAGTTGGTTGTTATAAGTTCGATTCTTATAAAATGTAAAATTGATAGACATAGCTTAATGGTAAAGTAATAGATTGTGGCTCTATCGTTACGGGTTCAAGTCCCGTTGTTTATCTTTAATAAATAATACAAATTGTATTACAACTTAAATAAAGTAAATCAAAAATTACTGTAGGGAACACACCAAAATATATTACAGGCAATATTAAATAAAATAAAATTAAAAATTCGTTTAAATTAAGGTCTTTATATTTTAATAAAAATTGTGATTTTAAGTTACCAAAAGCAAAGCGATTGTAAACCCAAAGAGAGTAAGCGCCTGAAAGAACAACGCTAACCGCGCTTATTATGGAGCATATTTTATTGTTTTTATAAACACCTAATAAAATTACGAATTCTCCAACAAAATTACTTGTCCCTGGAAAAGCAATATTTGCGAGTGTAAAAAATAAAAAAAAAATTGAGTATAACGGAATTAGTTGCATAAGCCCGCTATAGTATTGTATATACCTTGTATGGTACTTAGCATAAACAACTCCAATTAAAAAAAAAAGTGCCCCTGAAACAAACCCATGGCTAATACTTTGTAATATAGCACCGCTTAGACCTATTAAATTAAAACTAAATATTCCTAGAACTACAATATTCATATGTGCAATAGAAGAATAAGCGATTATACGCTTTAAATCAGTTTGACGAATAGCATTTAGCGATGCAGCTGCAATACTAATTAAAGAAAAAGTATAAGTTAAAGGCGTAAAAAAATGAGAGGCTGCCGGGAAAAAAACTAAATTATATTTTATTAAACCAAAAACTCCTAATTTTAATAAAATTCCAGCTAGAAGAACAGATCCGACTGTTGGAGCCTCTACATGTGCTTCAGGAAGCCAAATATGAAACGGAAACATTGGTATTTTTGACGCAAATGAAATAAAAAAGGCAACCCATAAAAAAATTTGTTCTTTAAAAGAAAAATTATATTGTAACAGTGTTTCATAATTAAATGTTCCAGTTATCGTATAAATATAAAGAATACTAGATAAAAAAAGAATTGAGCCTATAACAGTATAAAAAAACAATAAGTAAGCAGCGCGTACTTTTCTTTCTCGAGATCCCCAAAACCCAATTAATATATACATCGGTATTAATAAAGCTTCAAAAAAAATGTAAAATAAAAATAAATTTAAAGTCGAAAAAATAATAAGAAGAATTAAATGTATTGAAAATAACGTTATAAAAAAATCTTTAATTGCATTATCCTCCCAAACAAAAAAAATACACAATGTTATTAATAAAGATGTTAATATATAAAAAAAGATAGAAAGACCATCTAAAGCGAATAAAAATTTTATATTTAAAAAAGAATTTGTAAAAAGTTTTAATTTATAAAAAAAATTAAAGTTGTCACTGTTTGGTTGGAAAAAAAAAAGCAGCGAAACTGAGAGCACAATTAAAAAACCAGTTGATATTGAAGAAATCACTTTAAGTAAAAATGTATTTCTAGAAGGTATAAAAAACAATAGAACTAATGTTACAAGTAAAACTAAAAAACTTATGGCTATAAACATTTTTTATATTATAATTTTTTTATTAAAGCTAGCATACGAATATAAAGAGAATTGAACTCTTAAACATTAAGTTTTCCGCTAAAATTTTATTTTTATATTGACTGCTTTGAAAAACTCTTATTTCCCAAAATCAGTATCTAGAGCTTTTAAAAAGTAACCAATATATTCTTAATAAGATTATATGTTTTTAAAGTTAAGAAGAGAGTTGAACTCTTTTTAACAAGCACGTCGGAAATATATTCTTTTATTAAAAAAAATAATTAATATAAATTTAATTGTTAAATGAAATATAAAAAAAAAGTAATACTTTATTAATACAAGATAACAACTTATAAATAATAAGTACAAAATATACAGAAATCATAATTGTAAGTTTAAGAGGATATTTTTTTTCAAAACGTATATAAAATAATAAAAATAGTATTATAAAAATAATTTAAAATCAAGAGCGGTAAGTTTCATTTTTTATTAAAATCAGCGTACAAGGATAAAGTTGAACCATTAAACTGTCTCTACTGTATAGTTATACTCCTAATTTAATATTAAGAATAGATCTTAATATTTAAATATATTTTTTTAAAATTCTTTTATTAAGAAGATAAAGAAAAAAGAAATAATCTTTTATTAAAAAGAGAAATAAAAATTTAATACATTGAAGGGATAATCTTTTATTAAAGAAAATAAAGATTAAATATAAAGAGAATCGAACTCTTGACCGTCGGATTAAAAGTCCGCTGCTCTACCGCTAAGCTACATATTTTTTAATATTCTTTTACAAGAAAAGTAAGAATTGAACTTACAAAGTTGGTTTTGGAAACCAATATTTTACCTATTAAATTATTTTCTTATAAACTAAGTTTAATAGGATTTGAACCTATATTTTTACCGTTATGAGCGGTATATTCTACCATTAAATTATAAACTTAATATGCGAAATATATTTAAAATTAAGCAGTTTAAAAAAAAAAAAATTTTAAAAAATCTTAAAAGTAATTTTGGTGTTGGTCAAAAAGTTTTTTTGTCTTTACTTAAAAAATTTGGTATAAATAGAATAGGGCGTAATACTATTAAAACGGATATTTTAAATTTAATGGATAAAATTATATTTAAATTAACACTTGGAAAAAATTTAATAAATAAACTTGTTTTAAATAGAAAGTACACAGTTAACGTAATTAAAAATTATAAAGGATTAAGACATATGAATAGGTATCCTGCCCGCGGTCAAAGAACGCGTACAAATTCTAATACAAGAAAAAAATTCAAAGACATAAAACAGTACTTAACCTAATATGATAATAAAAAAAAATATTTTTTTAGTCAATGCACGCTATTTTAAAACATTAAATAAAAAAACAAGTTTTTATAATTTTTGCTTTCCAAAAATAAACCTTAAAAGTACATTAGTAAGTTTAAAAAAAAAAATTAAAACTACCCCTAAAGTGGGTTTAAAAAAAAAAAATAAAAATACCAATGTAAAAAAAAAAATAAATATTAAAGTAACCTCCAATAATATTTTTTGTACTTGTATTAATTTTATAACAAATAAAATAATTTATAATGGGTCTGGTGGTCTTTATAAAATTAAAGTTTCTAAAAAAAAACTTAAAGTTGTTTATAAAAATATTTTATATAAATTTTTTGGTTTTTTAAAAAAAAAATATAAAAAAAACTTTTTAGATAGAATTTTAGTTTGTGTATCAGCCCCTATCTCATTGAGAAAAAAAATAACTCGAGCTGTTATAAATATTTTATTAAAATTAAAAAACCTTGAAGTTGTTCTCTTAAAAATGAATAAAAAAAAATGTTTTAATGGGTGCAGAGCTTCAAAAGTCAGACGAAAAAAAAATTTAAAATTTAAAATTTATAAGTAGCATCAGATTTGAACTGATAACCTTCTCGTTGTAAGCGAGATACTCTACCTGTTAAGTTAGCTACTTTATAAATTTAATTTTTGAAAAAATGACTGAGCGGCTTAAAGTGCTGATTTGCTAAATCAGAATGTATATTATAAAATGCATCAAGGGTTCGAATCCCTTTTTTTTCAGTCTTTAAAGTTTAAATTTTAATGCAATTAAAAAAAAAAGTTTCAACAACTTCTGGAATAAGACACTCAATTTCACTTAAAAAAAATCTTTTAGTTAAAAAAAATCATTTAATTAAATCTTTAATTAAAGGAATTAAATTAAATAATGGAAGAAGTACAAAAACAGGAAAAATAACAGTTTTTCATAAAAGTACCGGGCATAAAAAAAGTAAACATTTATTTGGGTTAAGCAATAATTACTTTAGTATCTGTATTTCTCATATGTATAATTGTAATCAAAATGCATTTTTAGCATTAAATTTTGATTTAATAAATAAAGAATTTTTTAAATCAATTTCTACACTAAATAATTTTCCTGGAAATATTTTAATTTCAGCAGATAAAGTAGATGAAACATTTATCGGCTATAGAACGAAATTAAAAAGTATTTCCATTGGGAGTACTTTAAGTAATGTTAAGTTTAATAATTTAAATTATAGCCGAAGCGCAGGAACTTTTATTACATTATTAGAAAGAAAAAGTCTTTGTACTCTTAGGCTGCCTTCAGGAAGATTGGTTAAAGTGAATGAAAATGCTTTTGCAAGTTTTGGAGCTGTAAGTAATTCGTTATCTAAGTTTTGTAATCTAGGAAAAGCGGGAAAATCTAGAAATATTGGGGTTCGCCCAACTGTAAGAGGTGTCGCGATGAACCCAGTAGACCACCCACATGGTGGAAAGACAAATGGAGGCCGAGCCTGCGCAACACCTTGGGGGCTGCCAACAAGAGGAAAACCAACAGTTAAAAATAAAAAATGGGAAGATCTAAATGGAAAATAAAAAATATATTTTTTAGTTTTAATGGCTTTTTTATTAAAAAAATTATTAATAATAGCAATAAAAAAAATTTAATAATAGAATCCTATTTAAATAAAACAATTAATATTTATAACGGTAAAAATTTTAAAAAATTAAATTTAACAAATGAAAAACTAGGCTATAAGGTAGGAGAGTTTTGTTTTACAAGAGCAATATCAAAGTCAAAAAAAAAGTTTAAAAAATAATTTTATTGGATTATAGCCAAATTCGGTAAGGCATTCGTTTTTGATACGAACAATTAAAGGTTCAAATCCTTTTAATCTAAAAAAGAACATATGCAACAAATTAAAAAAGTTTTAATTTTATCATCCGGATTTAATAAAGTAGACCCTTTTAAAGAAAGCGTATTTTTAACTTTATATAAATATTTCCAAGAATTTTTTTATTTTAAAAACGTTCTTGTTACTTCTATTAAAATTTTTATTAATACAAGTAGTATTTGTTTTTATTTAGATATTTTTTTAACAAAAAAAAAATTATTAAAAATAAAAACAAAAATAAATAAAATTAAAAATTTTATTACTACGTATAAAAAAAATAAAAATTTTAATTTTAAAAATGATTTTAATAAAATTTTAAAACTAGATACACTTAACGCTAAGATTATTAGTTTTTTTTTAATTAAAGAGAAAACATTGATCTATAAAAAAACAAAAAATTTAATTTTTTTAAGCGATCTTTTTAAAAAAATAAATATTTTATTTAAAAATAGTTATATAAAATTTAAATTAACTGTTTTAAATAAATTTATTTCTAAAAAATTTTTTCGGTCTTTAAAAAAAAAGTTTAAGTTTTTTAAAAAAAAACTTTTTAACCGAAGATTAACGTTTTATTTAGACTTTATAAGAATATTAATTTTATATAAAAGTTCTAAAATAAAATTTATAACTGTTTTAAGTATATTTTGCGATGTTTTTAAAAGATTAACAAAAAGATTACACGCTATGTTTTTTGTTTTAATTAAAAAAGTTTTTAACTTTTTTATGCATAGAGAAAAAAAGTTTTTTCTAAATAAAAAAAAACTTTTTTTTAATCGTGAAAATTTACTGTTAAGCATACCTTCTATAAAGTTTGAAAATTTAAATTATATAAAAGGTATCAAATTTAATATTAACGGTAAAATTAAAGGAAAACTACGAGCAAAATCTTATAATATTTTAATCGGCTCTGTTCCAAAAAATAATAAAAATACTAAAATTGAATATTATAAGATGCATTCTTATACAGTTTACGGTAAATTTGGATTAAAATTTTGGATCCATAGAATATAAAAAGTATGAAATTAATACCAAGCGGATTTAAATATAAAAAACACCAAAAAGGTAAATCTTTTAAAAAAATAAAGTCTATAGTTTTTTTAAAAACTATAAAATTTAATACAGTTGAATTAATTTCATGCGAAGCTGGAAGAATTTCTATGAAGCAATTTAATTCTATTTGCTTAAGTTTAAAAAAATCAATAAAAAAAATTGGATTTGTTAATTTTAAAATTTTTCCTCATACGCCGATTACAAAGAAGCCTATTGAGGTTAGAATGGGTAAAGGAAAAGGAAATGTAGATCATTGGGCTTTTAAATGTAAAATAGGAACCCCTTTATTAACTATTACAACAAGTTATAAAAAAAAATCAAGTTTAGCGCTTAAAGCTGCACAAATAAAATTATCAATAAAAACAAAAATTAAAAGTAGTTATGCAAAACAATAATAAATATTTAATTCAAAATTTAAATAATTATCAAATAAGTACACTTTTAAGCTTCAAATTTATAATTATTTCAGAAAAATTATTTTTTACTAAACAAAACAGAAAAAGTTTAAACATTACTCTTAAAAAATCGAGTATTAAACACACATTTAATAATATTTTATTAACTTTAAAATATCCTTGTTTTTTAACCTATAATTATGAGTATAATTATTTTTTAAGCTGCTTTGAAAGTTATAAGTGTACTAACTTTTTAGTAAAAATTTTTAATAAAATTATTTATAAAGCATTTTTTTTAAATAATTTTTTTTTTGACGCCGATTATAAAAATTTTAATTTTATTATTTTAACAACATTAACTAATTATAATTTACTAATAACAATTTCACTTTTTTTACAAAAAAAATTATTTTTGAAAATGTAGCTTAATGGTAGAGTATTAGCTTGTCGCGCTAAAAGTTGTGGGTTCGAAACCCATCATTTTCGAAAATTTAGAAGAAATGGTCGAGCGGTTAAAGGCAATAGACTGTAAATCTATCAGATAAAATCTTTCATAGGTTCAAATCCTATTTTCTTCAAAAATTAAACTTGCTGGGATGATGAAAACAGTAGGTTTGGGTTTAAGCCCTCCCTTTTTAGTTGAAGGTACACCCGCTTAACGGAATTAATAAAAGCGATAGATTTAAAATTTGTTCTTTTATTAAGGCATTTGTTCAAGCCCATTCAGGTAACTTTTAAGGGGTAATAAAAGTATGACCAATTTTATTAAAATTCAAGTAGATGATATTTTCGGAATTGTTAAATCAAATATATCTGTTTTAGAAGCTATAAACTTTTTTGGCATTCAAGTTCCAAGATTTTGTTATTATAAAGGTCTTAGTGTATCTGGAAATTGTAGAATGTGTTTAGTCGAATTAAAAACTGCAGAAAAATTAATTTTATCTTGCTCTACAATAGTTGAGCCGGATATGAGTATTATTACAAACAGTTTAGACGTAAAAAAAGCCAGAGAAAATGTTTTAGAGTTATTATTAATAAATCATCCATTAGATTGCCCTATTTGTGATCAAGGGGGGGAGTGTGATTTACAAGAAAATACGTTAGGTTTTGGTTCTTTTTCAAATAAAACATTTAAGACAAGACGAGGAGTCGAGGATAGTAATTTAAATTTTTTAATTAAAACAGTGATGACGCGTTGTATTCACTGTACAAGATGTGTACGTTTTGCAGACGAAATTGCGGGGCAACCAATGCTAGGAACATTGAATAGAGGTGAAAGCACTGAAATCGGTAGTTATTTGTTTAAAAACTTTAATTCAGAAGTTTCTGGAAATGTTATAGACTTATGCCCTGTTGGAGCGTTAACTAATAAACGAGAATCTTTTAAAGCAAGACCGTGGGAGTTTAAATCTTTAGAAAGCATTGACTTAACAGACTCTTTAAGCTCAAGTATTTACGTAAATTCTAAAGAAACTAAAATTTTTAGAATTTTACCTAAAACAGATATAAGCTTAGATTATAATTTAATTTCAAATAAAGGACGTTTTTCTTATGACGCGCTAAAAACAAATAGAATATATGATAACTTTTATATAACCACAAATTCTATATATACTAAAAAGTGGGAGTACGTTAAAAGTTTTTTTATAAGCAGTGTAATTTTAAGTAAAAGCATTATTTTTTTAGTTAATAGTAAAATAGACCTGTTACTTATTAACAAGTTAAAGCAGTTTAATTTTTTTCAAAAAAATATTAAAACTTTAATTCCAAACAATTATAATAGCTATAATAACTTTTATTTTTATGGAAATAATCAATTAGCAATAAATAAGTATAAAAATTTTTTTTTAGTTGGTCTTAATTTAAACGCTGAAGTACCTGTTTTAAATTCAAGAATAAATATAAATAATTCTTTTATAAATTCTGGTGTTTATGAATTAGGCTATAAAAATTTATCTAATAGCTTAAACCAAACATTTAATTTAAATTTGATAGAATTTTTAAGTCTTTATGAAGGTAAAAAAAAATTTTTAGCTATAATAAAAAACATTGAGGCGACGTACTGTTTTATTGGAGAATCTGCGCAAAAAAGATTTTCAAGTTTTGAAAGTTTAAAATCTTTTCTAAATAAAGAAAATATTTTTTTTCTTAAAAATACTTTAAATATAGAAGCCTTTAATATATTAGGTATAAAATCTTTATCACTTAAAGATCTTAAAGATGATATAAATTTAATAGCGTTTGATGCAGTGAACACTATTTATTTTCGTAAAATATTTAAAAATCTTAAAGGATTAAAAATAATTTTATCTTCTCACTTTAACGAATTTAAGCAAAAAAAAATTTTAAATATATCTATAGCAACTAAATACTTTGAAGAGTCTGGGGTTTATATAAATTTAAATAAAGCATTAAAAGTTTCACAAAAAGTTGTAGATTCTTACTCCACCTCAAAAAATACTTTAAAGTTTATAAATATAATTACGCCAGTGTTAAAAAAAAATTTTAATTATTTTTTTTTTATTCAAGAAAATATAAATAAAAATTTAATTTTTAATAATACCTATAAACTTATAAATCTAAATAAAGTTTTAAAAACATTACGCTTTACTACGAGTTTTAAGTACTTTATCAAAATTAATGAAAATAATAAAGATCTTTTTCAAAAAAATTCTTATAACTTAAATGTATTTTTATTAAGGCTTTATTCTTTAAAAATTTAAATATGCTTTTAAAAAAAATTGATTTAATTAATGAATTAAAACATTTTACTATAAATTTTGGTCCTCAGCACCCAGCAGCACACGGTGTTTTAAGATTAATATTAGAGTTAGACGGAGAAGTTGTTAAAAAAGCAGATCCTCATATAGGGCTTCTTCATCGTGGAACCGAAAAATTAATTGAGTATAAAAACTACTCTCAAGCACTACCGTACTTTGATCGTTTAGATTATGTTTCTATGATGTCTCAAGAACACACCTACTCGTTAGCGGTTGAAACGTTGCTTAAAATTTCAGTTCCAAAAAGAGCTAAAGTAATTAGAGTAATTTTTCTTGAATTAACTAGAATTCTAAATCATCTTTTAGCCGTAGGATGTCATTCTATGGATGTAGGTGCAATGACACCATTTTTATGGGCGTTTGAAGAAAGAGAAAAGCTTATGGAATTTTATGAACGCGTTTCGGGAGCTAGAATGCATAGTAGTTTTATAAGACCGGGCGGAGTTTCTAACGATATCCCTTTAGGTTTCTTAGATGATTTATTTTTATTTAGTAAACAATTTAGTTTACGCTTAGATGAAATTGAAGAAATGTTAACGACAAATCGAATATGGAAAGAAAGACTTGTTGATGTCGGTGTGGTAACATCAAAATTTGCTACGGAGTGGGGCTTTAGTGGAGTTATGCTTCGTGGTTCTGGGTTTTCTTGGGATATAAGAAAAAATTTGCCATATGAAATTTATTCAGAACTTGAGTTTGAAGTTCCTGTTGGACTTCATGGAGATTGCTTCGATAGGTATCTTTTAAGAGTTGAAGAAATGCGACAGTCTTTAAAAATAATTTTACAGTGTTTAAACGTAATAGAATCCGGTCCTATTAAGCTTAATAATAATAAGGTTACGCCGCCAAGTAGATCTGATTTTAAACTTTCGATGGAATCAATGATACATCATTTTAAGTTTTACAGTGAAGGAATTGTTGTGTCTTCTGGAGAAACGTATAGTTGTACAGAAGCTCCAAAGGGAGAGTTTGGCGTTTATTTAATTTCTAATAATACAGAAAAACCTTTTAGATGTAAAATAAAAGCTCCAGGTTTTGCTCATTTACAAGCATTAGATGCTATGTGTAAAGATCAACTTATAGCGGATATTGTAACTGTTATTGGAACTCAAGATATTGTTTTTGGTGAAATAGATAGATAATTAAAAATATGTGTGTTTAAGCTTAAGTAGATTTGAACTACCGACTTTACGCTTATCAGGCGTATACTCTAACCTCTGAGTTATAAGCTTAAAAAAGATCTTTCTTTAAATATTTTTTTAAATTTTAACTAAATAAAATTAAAAAAGAAATCATAAGAGCAAATAAAGCAATTGCTTCTGTTAATGCAAACCCTAAAATAGCAACTCTAAAAAGTTCATTTCTTAATGTAGGATTTCTTGAAATTCCACTAATAAGAGATGCAAAAATTAATCCAATACCGATACCGGCTCCAGCTAAACCAAATGTAGATAGCCCGGCACCTATTTTTTGAGCTCCTTGAAGTATCATATAAATTATTTAAAATAAATTTTTAATAAATTAAAATTTATTATAATGTGATATTATTGATTATATTTTAATAAATTAAGAAGGGAATTGAACCCTTTTTTATAGATTTGCAATCTATTGCATAACCAATTTGCTACTTAATTGCTTTTGTAATTTAGATACACAACTTAAAATTCTTTTTCATATATATAATAAAGTTTTAAAAAAATAGTGCATAAGTGCAGTATAAAATATAAAAATTAGGAAAAAAGAATATATAAATTAAAGAAATTAATGAAAAAACTAAAATAAAAAAAAGTTTATTTAAACTTTTTATATTAAAAGTCATTAAATATCCTTTTAGCGGCGTAAAAGTATTTTTTTGTGGTTCAAAAAAATTTATTTTAATTACTCTAATATAATAAAACATTGAAATAGTACTTATGAATAAAATTGCTAACATTAAGCTATAATTTGATTCGTAAATTAATTCAAATAAAATTAAAACTTTAGATAAAAATCCAGAAAGCGGAGGTATTCCTGCAATTGAAAAAAAAATTAAAATAAAAGAATATGCAGAAATATTATTAAATTTAAAATATTGACTAAAATCTGTTATAAAAATAGATTTATTAAAAACCTTTTTAAAGTTTGAAAAAATAAAAGAATTTATATAAAGGATAGATATATAGCCCCAAATTAATAAAGAAGTTATAGAATATATAAAAATAAAAAAATAAGTGTAAATGATAGATTCAACGGTATGCGAACTAATTGCAACAATAATAAATCCCATTTGCGCTATGGAGCTATAAATTATAAATCTTTTAAATCTTTTTTGTTTTAGCGAAAAAAAAGTTCCTACGCATATTGATAAAAAGCCTAATAATTTAAATAAATCAAAAATAAATTGAAATGAGTTTCCTGCTATAAAACTAATTTTAATTATTAAAAAAACTATTAAAATCTTTAATGCAATAGTAAATAGTATTGTTGCACTAAGTGGTGAACCTTCATATACATCCGGTGACCAAAAATGAAAAGGTACAACTGCTAACTTAAATAAAAGTGTGAAAAAAATAAGAAGCAATCCAGCTCTTGAAATTGAATTGAAGTTATCAAAGTTTAAACAACTTGCTAATTGATTTAAATTTAAAGTTCCAGATACTGCGTAAATTAAAGAAAGACCGAGTAAAAAAAAACAAGATATAATAGACCCAAATATAAAATATTTTAATCCTGCTTCAGAGGAAAATGCAGAATTTCTTGAAAAACTTGCTAATATATAAAAACTTAATCCTTGTAATTCAAGAAGTAAATATATAGTTATTAAATCAAAAGTATTAATAAGTAAAAAAGAAGAAAAAATAAAAAAAAGTATAAAAACATAAAACTCAAAAAAATTTAATTTTTGAAACAGGTACGCTTCAAATATAAAGTTTAAACTTAATAGTACTATAAATAGAATAAATATTTTAATAATTGTGTTATTAATATTTATAAAAAATAAAAAATTGTAAAAACTTTCTGTAATTTTAAACTTATAACAAAGACTTATTAAGCATAATAAAATAAAAGTTGATTGAAAGTATACTTCATTCATTAAAATAGGATAATTATATTTTCTACTTGTAACTAAAATTATATTAATTAATAATTGAAGTAATATTATAAAGGATAAAAAAATTTCTATATAAAATAAATAAATTGACATCTAAGGTGATATAGCTTAATAGGTAAAGTAGTAGAATCATAATCTATTTGTTATAGGTTCAATTCCTATTGTCACTAAAAGGTCTTTAGTAGCTTAAAAGGTAGAGCATACGACTGTTAATCGTAGCGTTATAGGTTCAATTCCTATCTAAAGAGCTAAAAATTTTTAAAATGAAAAAATTTTATAGTATAATTCCTACTGTAGCGATTCAAACAATAAATGATGAGGTTATTTTAATTGCCTTAAATTTTAGATTATTAAATGTATTAAATATTCTTAAAAGTCACATTTCATTTCAATATACGATTTTATCGTGTATAAGTGGTGTTGACTTTATTTTAAGCAAGTATAGATTTGGTGTAGTATACGATTTATTAAGTTTAGTATTTAACTCAAGAATAAGAGTTAAAATTTTTTTAGACGACTTTGAAATTATTTCTTCCGCAACAGGTGTCTATATAAATGCTAATTGGTGGGAAAGAGAAATTTGGGACTTATACGGAGTTGTTTTTGAAAATCATCCAGATTTACGAAGAATTTTAAATGATTATTGCTTTGAAGGCTTTCCACTACGAAAAGACTTCCCGCTGTCGGGCTTTATAGAGTCTAAAATTTATAATAATATTGTTAAGCAATTTTCAATTCAATTTAGTCAAGAACACCGATCTATTATAACTTTTTAATTAAAAGATATATTTATGGGTTTTCTTATATTTTTATTGCCTTTAATTAATTTTATTACTGGCTTGCTTTTTAGCTCTTTTTTATATAACGGAATTTGTTTTGTTTTAATATTAAATATGCTTTTATCTGTTATTTTTTCTCAAATTTTATTGTATAAAGTAATATGTACAAATTTTTCATACGTTTTATCTATAAACAGCTGGATTTTTATTGATTTATTAAAAATTAAATGGTGCTTTTTATTTGACAGCTTAACTTGTATAATGCTGTTTATAATAATTTTTATTTCTTTTCTTGTTCATTTATACTCTTTAGAGTATATGGAACACGATCCACATCTTTATAGATTTTTATCTTATTTATCCTTATTTACCTTTTTTATGATTATTTTAGTTACAGCAAATAATTTTTTACAAATGTTTGTTGGATGGGAGGGGGTTGGACTATCTTCTTATTTATTAATAAATTTTTGGTTTACAAGAATTCAAGCAAATAAAGCTGCAATTAAAGCTATGCTAATTAATAGAGTTGGTGACTTTGGATTGTTATTAGCAATGTTTTTAATTTATTTAACTTTTGATTCTTTAGACTATGATATGATTTTTAGTTTATCTTATAAGTTAGTTTATTATAAAGTTTTAATTGGAAACTTTGAATTTATAATTATTGATATTATCTCAATACTTCTATTTATAGGTGCAATGGGTAAATCCGCACAATTAGGGTTACACACGTGGCTTCCCGATGCAATGGAGGGACCAACTCCTGTTTCTGCACTAATCCACGCAGCAACTATGGTTACTGCTGGAGTTTTTTTAATTACAAGATGCTCTTTTATAATAGAATACTCTACGTTTTCTTTAAGTGTTATCTCCTTCATAGGTGCATTTACTGCACTGTTTGCCGCAACAACAGGTTTATTCCAAAACGATTTAAAAAAAATTATTGCCTACTCTACCTGTAGTCAACTAGGATATATGATTTTTGCTTGCGGTTTATCTAGTTACGATGTTGGAATTTTTCATTTATCAAATCATGCTTTTTTTAAAGCATTACTTTTTTTATGCGCAGGATGCGTTATACACGCAGTTAATGATGAGCAAGACTTAAGAAAACTAGGAGGATTAAAAAGGTTGTTACCTTTTTCTTATGCTACTATGTTAATAGGATCTTTAGCATTAACAGGATTTCCTTTCCTTAGCGGTTTTTATTCTAAAGATGTTATTTTAGAATTAGCTTATGCAAAGTATTCTTTACAAGGGCACTTTTGTTACTATTTAGGGTTAGCTGCAGCTTTTTGTACAGCTTTTTATTCTACTAGATTATTATATTTAACCTTTTTATCAGAACCAAATGGAGTTAAACTAATACTTTTAAAGGCCCATGAGCCTTCTTATAAGATGTCAATACCTTTAATTGTATTAACAATTTTTAGTTGCTTATTTGGTTTCGTTTTTAAAGACTTATTTATAGGATTTGGTTCAGATTTTTGGATAACTTCTATTTTTTTTTTACCTTCGAATTATACAATACTTGATATAGAATTCATTGGTGTAACTTATAAGCTTCTTCCATTAATTTTAAGTATTTTAAGTTTTTTTTTAGTTTATGCTATTTACTCTTACTATTTATATTTTTTTTATGCTTTAAAAAAAATAAAAAGTTTTCAGTATGTTTATACATTTTTTAATAAAAAATGGTACTTTGATAGAATATATAATCAATATATATCTCAAAATATATTAAATAAAAGTTATTTTTTAACATACCAAATTATTGATAGAGGTCTTATAGAGCAAATTGGTCCTTATGGAATTATAAATTTGATAAGCACAATATCAACAAAAGTTTTAAATACTCAAGTTGGCTATATAGTTTCTTTTATACTTTTATTAAACGCATCAATTTTATCTTTTATATTACTTTCTAACACTTTTTTAATTTTTAATTTAAAATTTTATCTTTTTTTTATTCTTCAATTTATTTTTTTAATTATTTAAAGCAAGTATATATCAAATGGTAGATTATTTGCCTTCCAAGCAAAGAATATGAGTTCAAGTCTCATTACTTGCAGTAAGAATAATTTAAATATCATTTATTAAGTTTAATAATTTACAATACAGCCGTCTTAAACTTCTAAATCTTTAAGTATTATGACAAGCATTAAAAAAATTAAACTTATGTTTATGCTCTTTTTTAAAAGTAGTAATCTATTTAAAGTTTTGATTTTAGTATCAACTAATAATAAACTTAAATTTAATTAAAAACACTTTTTATTATTACAAAAAATTTTTTGAACTCAAACTTATAAAAAGAATAATTAAATTAAATTTTATTTGTTTTATTTTTTTATAAATAAGTTGTCAATTGTTTTTATCTCTTAAATTCTTCTAGTTGTTGCGAAGTCAGTCATATCCTATAGTATCACAAAAACGTTTATAATTAATAATAAGTCGGGAAAATATTAGCAGAAATTTTAACGTTCTTATATCTTGTAGTAACTTTTTATTCGTTATTAAAAAGTTTTATTACAGTTTTATGATCTAAAGAATTAAGCAGTTAAGAAGACATTTTTTTCAATAAATAAGACAATAAATATAGACCTACTCGTACTTGCAACATCCTAGTGAGAAATATTTTAAGGTAAAATAAACTTTTTTAATATTCATAGCGTTTTTAACATAAACGGCTTTTATTAAAAAAATTAAAGTCTAAAATAATTTCTTTATAAGTATTTTTTTATACTAAATTATAGGTAAAATTATAATTTTATTAAACGTTAAAACAATTTTTAATAAATAAAAAATTGTATTTGCTTTATCTTTACAAATTAGGTGCTTTCCATAAAATATTAAATTTAAATAATTAGTACTTTTGAAATTTATCAAATTTTACCAGTTTATTTTTTCTGTAATTAATAAATAATTCTCTATAATAGAAGTTGAAACTTTTAATTTAAATAAACTAAAAACGATTTCTAGCCCCAAATTACATCTTAGGCAGGTTAATTTTTTTGACTCAAATCAATAATTTTTTAATCGATCTTTTTTAATTTATAGTACATACTTAAGTGTAAGGTTCACTACTACGTTTTGAGACTTATTATAACTTTTCAATTAAAAGCGCCCATTCTAAACTTCCAATTCTCCAAATATAAATATACCCTATTATTAATTCTAATACAAAATCAAGCATTGAAAAAAATCCTGAGGTACTTAAAAATTTAAAAGAAATACACCATGGAAAAAAGTATACAGATTCTAAATCAAAAATAATAAAGAGTATTGCAACCAAATAAAATCGAACATCAAACATATTACGAGCATCTCCGTAAGGATCAAAACCGCACTCATAAGATGAAGATTTTTCTGTATCTGGGTTTGAGATTGTTATACTTAAAGATAATGTCAATATTATTATGGATAATAAAAAACTTACAATAAATAAAATACTTAAATTTGCAAATTCATTATAAAAAATAGATTCAAATTTATTCATAATTAAAAAATTTTATTTATTGTTTGATAAGTGTTTATTGTTTTAATATTTATTTTTTGAGTTAATGTATTAAATGCTATTACTATAAAAAGTAATGCAGACAGTGTTGAAAAATAAGAACCAAACGAGGAAAAATTGTTCCAAGCACTAAAAGCGTCTGGGTAGTCAGGAACTCTACGTGGCATCCCTGCGAGCCCTAAGAAATGCATAGGGAAAAACGTTAAATTAACGCCTAGAAAAAATAACCAAAAATGTATTTTCCCTAATATTTCAGGATAATTTAACCCTGAAATTTTTTGAATCCAATAATACCAACCAGCAAACATTCCAAAAACTGCTCCCATTGATAAAACGTAGTGAAAGTGGGCAACTACATAATAAGTATCATGTAGCGCGGCATTAATACCAGAATTTGAAAGTACAACACCTGTTAATCCACCCACTGTAAAAAGAAATATAAACCCTATAGTAAAAAGCATAGGTGTTTTTAAATTTATGTGGCCACCCCACAGTGTCGCAATCCAACTAAATATTTTAATTCCGGTCGGAACAGCAATTATCATTGTTGCAGCTGTAAAGTATGCGCGTGTATCTACATCAAGACCTACTGTGTACATGTGGTGTGCCCAAACAATGAAGCCTAAAAATCCTATAGATAACATTGCGTAGACCATTCCTAGGTAGCCAAAAATATTTTTTTCTGAATATGTAGAAACAACATGACTAATTATACCAAAAGCAGGTAAAACTAAAATATAAACTTCAGGATGTCCAAAAAACCAAAATAAATGTTGAAATAGAATAGGGTCTCCGCCTCCTGCAGGGTCAAAAAAGGTTGTATTTAAATTGCGATCTGTTAAAAGCATTGTTATTGCTCCTCCTAGCACAGGTAAAGACAATAATAATAAAAAAGACGTAATAAATACAGACCAAACATACAATGGAAGTCTGTGCATACTTATTCCAGGCGCCCTCATATTTATAACAGTTGTTATAAAGTTTATAGATCCTAAAATAGAAGATATACCAGATAAATGAAGACTAAAAATTGCTAAGTCAACTGCGGGTCCTGAGTGAGCTTGCGCGCTACTTAACGGAGGGTAAACAGTCCAACCTGTACCGACACCTGCTTCTACTAGTGTAGAAGAAAATAATAATAATAAAGACGGTGGCAATAACCAAAAAGAAATATTATTCATTCTAGGAAACGCCATATCAGGAGCACCTATCATTAGGGGTAATAAAATATTTCCAAAGCCTCCAATTAAAATTGGCATTACCATAAAAAAAATCATTAAAAAAGCATGTCCTGTAACAAGTACATTATAAAGCTGATAATTTCCTAATAAAAAGTTATTTCCGGGTTGTGCCAACTCAATTCTTATTAGAACAGACATTGTTGTACCTAAAACCCCAGAAAATAGACCAAAAATTAGGTATAAAACGCCAATGTCCTTGTGGTTTGTTGAAAAAAACCATCTTGAAATAAATTTAATAAAAGAAAAATCTTTTATATAATTAAAAGACAAATAAAATTAATTTAAACTTTTTAATTAATTAATTAAACATAACACTATAAAATAACATTAAAAGGATTCGAACCAATTATCTTCGGATTATGAGCCCGACGAGCCAACCACTACTCTCTAATATCTTAAAATTTAAATATCAAAACTATAAAAAATAGAAGAAGTTAATAAAAGATACCCTATAGAGCACGGTAAGAATATTTTCCAACCTAAAAACATTAATTGATCGTACCTATATCTAGGTAGTATTGCTCTTATTAAAACATATAAAAAGACAAAAAAACATAATTTTAAAGAAAAAGTTAAAAATTCTAAATTAAAATAGAATAAAGGAGATATCCAACCCCCCCAAAAAAAAATTATACTTAAAGAACTCATAAGAAGCATATTTGAGTACTCCCCTAAAGAAAATAGTGCAAATCCCATTGCAGAGTATTCAACGTTATAACCAGAAACTAATTCAGACTCTGCTTCTGGCAAGTCAAAAGGATGCCTATTTGTTTCTGCTAATCCAGAAATAAAAAATATAATTGCTAACGGTAAAAAAGGTATTCCAAAGTAAACATCTTTTTGGTAATAAATAATTTCTGTTATATTAAAAGAATTACAGCATATTAAAATTGTTATTATTATAAAACCTAATGAAATTTCATATGATACCATTTGAGCTGTTGATCTAAGAGCTCCTAAAAAAGCATACTTTGAATTACTTGACCAACCAGATAAAATAATTCCATAAACTCCTATTGACGATACGCTTAGTAAGTATAAAACGCCCAAATTTATATCTCCAATTATTGAAAATTTATTAAATGAAATAACACCCCAACTTATTAAACTTATAAAAAAAGTTAATACAGGCGCTGCTAAAAAAATTATTTTATTTGCGCTACTTGGTATTATAGTTTCTTTTAATAATAATTTTAAACCGTCGGATAGCGGTTGTAAAAGTCCAAAAACTCCAATAACATTCGGCCCTCTTCTTCTTTGTATAACACCGAGTATTTTACGCTCCGCAAGAGTAAAATAAGCAACAGAAATTAATAATAAAACAATTAATAACAAAGTTTTAAATAGTGTTAAAAGCATATTAAATTCTTTTTAACATGATTTGGATTTGAACCAAAATATTTATTACGCCAATTTAACTTTTAAAAGATATTTTTCTAATAACCCTAGGAAAGGAATTAAAAAAATAAAAAAAATAAAATAAAAAGCAGTTGCAACCATTCCAACTTCTATATACGGAGTTTCAACAGGCTTCTGACCTATCCAGCCTAAAATTAAAAAATCTAAGGCTAAAAACCAATAAAAAAAGCCAAAAAGTGGTCTGTACTTTGTACTTCTTATTTCAGATGTATTTAATAGCGGAAGCGCTAATAAAATAAGAATAGATCCTATCATAGCAACAACTCCGCCTAGTTTATCAGGAATTGATCTTAAAATTGCATAAAATGGTAAAAAGTACCATTCTGGTACAATATGCGCAGGAGTTACTAAGGGATTCGCGGGTATATAGTTATCAGAATGACCTAATAAATTTGGATAAAAAAATACTAAAACACCAAAAATAAATAAAAAAATTAAAAAACCAAATAAATCTTTAACATAAAAATAAGGATAGAACGGTATCGTATCAACATTAGAATTAATACCTAAAGGATTGTTTGAGCCATCTTTATGTAATAAACTTAAATGAATTAAAACAAGTCCTACAATTAAAAACGGCATTAAATAATGCAAACTAAAAAATCTATTTAACGTAGGGTTTCCTACGGAAAAGCCGCCCCAAAGTAATTCTACTATTGATTGACCAATTATCGGTATTGCAGAAAATAAATTAGTAATAACTGTGGCGCCCCAAAAGCTCATTTGACCCCACGGAAGAACGTACCCCATAAAAGCTGTAGCCATCATTAATAAAAGTATAATTACTCCGCTACACCAAAGTAGGCCTCTAGGTGCTATATAAGAACCATAATATAACCCTCTAAATAAATGAATGTATACAACAATAAAAAACATAGACGCTCCGTTAGCATGCGCGTATCTTAATAACCAACCATTTTTAACATTTCGCATTATATGCTCTACGCTATCAAAAGCTAATTCAATATTTGGTGTATAATGCATAGCTAAAAAAATTCCAGTTAAAATTTGAATAACAAGACAAAAACCTGCAACAGACCCAAAACTCCACATATAATTTAAATTTATTGGAGTAGGATAATCTATAATATGTGAATCTATAAAAGATAATAAGTAGTCTTTATTCCAACGCTTCATATTTAGTTTAAATCACTTTTTGAAATTAACCAATTTATATAACTTTCTACTTGTATAGCTTTTACGACAATTGGCATAAACCCGTGGTTTATACCACAAATTTCACTACATTGTCCATAAAAAGTTCCTTCTCTTTGAATAAAAAGAGAAGATTGACTTAATCTTCCCGGGCAAGCATCAATTTTTAAGCCAAGTGAAGGTACAGCCCAACTGTGTAAAACATCTGCAGAGGTTACAAGAACTCTTACGTGTGTATTAATAGGCAAAACAATTCTATTATCGACTTCAAGTAATCTAAAAGCACCAAGAGTTAAATCATTTTGTGCTAACATATATGAGTCAAAATTTAAACTTTCTTCCTCTAAAGTTGCATCAGAGTACTCGTAGCTCCAGTACCACTGATGTCCTATAACTTTTAACGTAATAGAGGGGTTTATAATTTCGTCTAATGAATATAATAAAGAAAATGAAGGAACAGCAATTATTAATAAAATAAACGCTGGGATTAATGTCCATATTATTTCAAGTAAACTTGAATGTGTAAATTTTTGAATGTTTTTATTTAAAACAAAAAAAGTTGAAACTTTAAAAAGCATCCAGCAAACAAAAACACCAATTATTATTAATATAATGGTTAAAAAGCTATTAAAAAAAATCATACCTTCCATTGAAGGTGTCGCAGGGTCCTGAAGACCCAGTTGCCATTTTTCAGGCGAATCACAATAAGTTAGAGTTAAAAGATTTAAAAATTTTAAAACCATATTAAATTATTACGTAAGTTCAGCTAAATGTAAGCCTCATTTAAGGTTATTTGATGCTGCTCAAAATACAACCCTAAACACATTAAATCATTATTATATGCAGGCGTTATCAAAATCTACGCCTTATTATTGAATTCTAAAATATAAATTAAAAGTATTATCAAACTTTTATATTGAAAAGATTTTAATTCAAATTTAATAAAAATAGATTTAAGTAAATTGTTTAAATAAAATAGGTATAAAAGTATTAAATTGAAAATTTGCAAAAAATAAGAAAGTTTTATTAAACTTTTATTAAAAAATTTATAATAAGAACTGGGCGTGCGTCTGCTATAATAACTTTTTATCTGTTTTTTTTAATTATAGACACCTTTAAAAAAATATATATATTTTATAATTATAATTGACAGCATTAATTTATTTTAACTATAAAATTCTGTTCACTTTTACCGTTAAAGTTAATTTTTTTTTATTACTCCTCTAATGTAAAGATAATTCCTGTATTTTTGGCAACTAGATCTATATAAAAAGATATTTATTCTGTTTTTTTAATTATTAAATAACGTTACTGATTAAGTGTAAAACAACCCTTATAATTAAATAAATAATTGCAATAAAAATGCATCAAATCTGTTTAATTTAATTACAATAAAAAACGTTAAAGCAGATAGAAAAGTTATTCAACTTTTTTTATGCTTATACGCTTTAAAAAATACCTACTATTGGACTTGAACCAACACCTTAATAAAAGAACAGATTTTAAATCTGTCGCGTCTACCGATTCCGCCAAGTAGGTATAAATTTTAACTGAGAAGGGGACTTGAACCCCTACTCTTTATGAATTAGAACCTAAACCTAACGTGTTTACCATTTCACCATCTCAGCAAATTTTTGAAGAAAATAGGATTTAAACCTATGAAAGATTTTATCTAATAGACGCGTAATCTATTATCTTTAACTCTTGACCATTTCTTCTAAATTTTGGAAATCACAACTCTTAGCACGATAAACAAATACTTTACTAAATTTTTAAAAAAAATAAAATTGGTACTATTTAATTACAACTAGTTAATTTTGTCAAAGTATCAAAAATAGTAAAGTTAAAATATTATTATAAAACAAATTAAGGTTGTTTTCTGACGTAAATATAAATTCCTGAACTTAAGTCTTACAACGTTATAACGTATATTATAAATTTGGTTGTACCTAGCATCTAAACCTATTACGGTATTACAAAACGTTACTTCGTTTATCGTTGACGAAAATCATTAAAGGAATAAGTTTTTTTAAGTGGCCCTCTTTTATAAATAGTTTTTATAACATTTCTATTGTAAAGAATCCCCATCTCCACGTCTTTGGAAATTAAATTTATATAAAAACAAAGATAATTGCTTTATTATTTTTACTTATTAAATAATACTGTTACTTAATTAAAAATAAATAAGATACACGTGAGTTTTGTTTGGAAATATTTTGAGATTTATTATCGGAATTAAAATTAATTGTTAAAAGAATTGCACCAATCATTGCAACTAATAAGATTAATCCAGCAATTAAAAAGCTAAAGTAGTAAAATGAAAATAGCAACTGAGATAAAGTAAAAAAACTTAATAAAGAATCAAAATTTAAGTATAAATCACTATTCCACAATAATAAACTATGCGTTTGTGAAAAAAAAGATGCTTGATTTAAAAAAAGACCGCAGCACCCGCAAAGAATTATAAAAAGTTTAAACGCTTTGCTTGAAGTATTTTCTGATGTTTTTATATTTATCATCATAATAACAAAAAGAAAAAGTATAGCTATAGCACCCACATAAATTATTATAAATATAAAGGCCAAAAAGTCTGCTTCAATTAAAAAAAGAATAAAGCTACTATTTATAAATGTTAAAATTAATAATAATACAGAGTACATTAAATTATCAACAATAAATATAGACGAGGAAATTATTCCTAAAAGACTTAATAAAAAAGTAAGCATTTAAAATTAGTATTTAATGTAAATTTAAAGCGTCATTTAAAAAGATACAAAATAAAACAGTAAAAACAAAAGCTTGAACGACAGCAACACCTGTTTCTAAAAGAAATAAAGGGACCAGTATAAGTAACGGAAATACGTGTAAGCTAAATAAAATTATAGAATTACTTTTTGCTAGTGTCCAACCAAACCCTGCAATAACTTTTAATAGGGCGTGACCCGCCATCATGTTACCAAAAAGTCGAATTGATAGGCTTAAAGGTTTAAAAATATATGATATTAATTCAATCGGAACAAGTAAAAAGCTTAATCCAACTCCAATACCGCTAGGTAAAAACAGTCCAAATATTTTTTTTCCGTGTATATTTATTGAAATAATATTTATACCTATAAAAAGAATTAAGCTTAAAACAAAAGTTATAATTAAATGACTTGTTACAGTAAAAGTGTAGGGTATCAAGCCTGTTAAATTTAATGTTAACAATAATAAAAAAAGCGTTAAAACACAAGGAAAAAATTGTTCGACTTTTTCATACTTTACGTTATCTGTTAGTACTGAAAAAATAGCCTTAACTATTAATTCAAAAAAAATTTGAATATAATTTGGAACTAGTAATAAAGAGGTTAAAGGTTTAAAATTTAAAATATTTTCAGTAAAACTTTTTAACCAATGTATACTTAAAGAAGCCTTTTGTATTTCTTTTTTTTTTAGATCATTAAAAAGAAATGTAAGACCAAAAATTAAAAAAAAATTAATAATTAAAAAAATTAATTGATTTGAAATAATTAAATTAAAAAAATAAATTTTTGCAACAGGTATAATTAAAAATTGTTCTAACGGGCTAAAAAAAAAATTTTTCATCTTCTTTTTTATATTTAAAAAGTTTAGTAGCGCACTAGGTACCACTTATAAAATTATAATTAATTAAAACAACTTTTTGTTTCTTTTTTTATAATATTAAAAAGAAATTGATGTTTTTAAAATTTTTTCACTTACTTTTTAACAAAGTTTTATATATTTTTTGTAAATTAGGATTTATAAACATACATTTTAAACCTATTTATGTAATAATCTTTTACACTACAAAAAAAATTTATTTTAAAGCCAGTTTCTTACTTATATGCATTCAGCAATTATCTGTTATAAACGTAGCTACTTGACGATGCTTTTAACAAAACAATCAATTCACAAGAGGTTTACTTAATTCGGTCCTCTCGTACTAGAATTTAATCTTTTAAATTTTTTAACACTTACAGCGGATAGGGACCGAACTGTCTCACGACGTTCTGAACCCAGCTCACGTACCACTTTAATCGGCGAACAGCCGAACCCTTGGAAACTTCTTCAACTCCAGGATGTGATGAGCCGACATCGAGGTGCCAAACGGTCTCGTCGATATGGACTCTCAGAAACCATCAGCCTGTTATCCCTAGCGTACCTTTTATTCGTTGAGCGATGGCTTTTCCACACAAAACCACCGGATCACTATGACCGACTTGCATCCCTGTTTGATTTGTTAATCTTACAGTCAAATAAACAATTGCCATTGCGCTCTTTGATAAAGTGTTATCTGAGTTTATTTTTGTACACCTCCGTTACTTTTTAGGAGGTGACCGCCCCAGTCAAACTACCTCTCATACGCTGTTTTCTTTTTAGAATTAAGTAAAACAATAAAGCAAGAGTGGTATTTCAATTTTTAATATTAATTAATATTTTCCACTTATTCTACACAAGCTATAAAGTTTTACAACATATGATTATAGTAAAGGTGCATAGGGTCTCGCCGTCCTTCTGCAAAAAACCCGCATCTTCACGGGTATTTCAATTTCACCAAGATTATACTGGAGACAGCGAAGAAGTCGTTACACCATTCATGCAGGTCGGAACTTACCCGACAAGGAATTTCGCTACCTTTGGACCGTCAGAGTTACAGCCGCCGTTTACTGGGGGTTAATTTTAATGCATCTGCATTATCACTTAGCCTTACAGCACCGGGCAGGTGTCAGCCCCTATGTATCTTCTTTCGAATTTGCAGAGACTTGTGTTTTTGTTAAACAGTCGCTTCTTCCTCTTTAGTGACAATTCAATAAGAATCACTTTTTCTCCCTAAGTTACAAAGTTAATTTGCCGAGTTCCTTCAATATAATTATCTTGACGCTTTAGTATATTCTACCAATCTACCTGTGTCGGTTTAAAGTACGGTTTGATTAATTAAGGCTTTTTCCAGAAAACCATAAAATATAGTTATAATTTTAAGTTATAAAAAATAAAATTACGTTTTTGTCACACTTAATAAAATAACCCATTAATATATACGTTAGTAATTTATCTTAGAGGCCGTATAATATAATTACATTTAATGTTTAATTAAAAACTTTAGATTTTCAGCGACAACGTTTAAACGTTGTTTTAAGCTACTCATGCCAGTATACTCACTTTCAATACCTCCATACGTTTTGCAACGTAATTTCATAGGCGTATGAAACGTTCTGCTACCAATTTAATAATTTTCTTAATTCGGATAAATATTTAAAAGTCTCTTTAAATTTTTGAAATAATTAAATTCGATCAATGAGCAGTTACGCTTTCTTAAAAAGATGGCTGCTTCCAAGCCTACTTTATGATTGTCCTAATTTAATTACATTCTTATCACTTAATAAATAATTAAAGTCCTTATTAAAGAATCTGGGCTGTTTCCCTTTTGACTATAGACCTTAGCGCCAATAGTCTGACTTTATAAATAAAATTAAACGTATTCGAAGTTTTTTATACTTTAGTAAAACATAGTCCCCCTTAGTATAAAAGAGCTCTACCACATTCAATTAAATATTATAAGCTATACTTAGATATATTTCGCAGAAAACCAGCTATACCTGAGTTTGATTAGCCTTTCACCCCTAATCACAAGTCATCTCAATCTTTTTCTACAGATACGAGTTCGATCCTTCAGTATAAATAATATACTTTCAATCTGCTCATGATTAGATCACTCAGCTTCGGGTCTTATACAAATAACTACTTTATCTTATTTAATTCAAAATTGATTTATCTACGTCTATTTTATTATTTAAACTTGCTATTTATATAAACTCACTGGCCCATTATGCAAAAGGTACACTGTAACAACTTTTGTGTTGCTCCAATTGATTGTATGCATTAAGTTTTAGGTTCTTTTAACGCTAAAGAAGTTCTTTTTCACCTTTCCCTCGCGGTACTTGTTTACTATCGATTACAAAAAGTATTTAGATTTAAGAGTAGATTCCTAAATGTAATAAATTTTTCATAATTCATTACTTAAAATTTAATAAGCATATATTTTTTACAGGACTTTTATCACCTTCTTTGGAATTCAAAAAAACTTATTAAGTTAATCTTTTTATTAATTTCGCTCGCCACTACTTTTAATATCTCGTTTGATTTATTATATTTTTAAGTTACTAAAATGTTTTGCTTCACTTAATTTTTTCTTTCTTTTTTACGAATTTTTCCGTTAAGACTACAAGAATTCAAAAGTTTTCAATTCAAGTTTTTGCAATAAACAGTCTTATAATGTTTTGTATCTAGGCAGCCTCTTAATGCAGATTTTTTATGTATTAAATTTTTTGTTCCAGCCGCACGTTCCCGTACGACTACCTTGTTACGACTTCATCCTAGTATTACACTTATAACTTATAAAAGCAACTCTTTTTAAATTAAGTCTTTTAATAAAAGAGTTAATTAATTTAAAAGGTACTTAAACTTAATTAAAAGTATAAATCCAGCATGTGACGGGCGGTGTGTGCAAGATCTAAGTACAAATTCACCGAAGCTTGCTGATCTTCAGATTACTAGTGATTCCAACTTCATATAGGCGAATTGCAGCCTATAATCCGAAAAAGATAAACTTTTAAGATTTACTTAAAATTACTTTATTGTATTACTCTTTGTATTTATCTGTGTAACACGTATGTAGCCCAACCTATAAAGGCCATAAAGACTTGACGTAGTTCTCTCCTTCCTCTAGCTTTAACTCTAGCAGTTTTTAATAAGTAGTTTTTTTATAAGTTAAATAAAAATATACTAATATTAAATAAGAATTGCGCTCGTTAAATGGACTTAACCAAACACCTCACGGCACGCGCTGAAGACAGCCATGCAGCACTTGTATCTTTTCTTTTATAAATATTTTTTTAAAAATATTAAAATAAATTAAAGCTTAAAGTATAAAAAAGTATTCAAAAGTTGGTAAGGTTTAGCGTGTATTATCGCATTAAACTACATGTTCCACCACTTGTATAGATCCCCGTCAATTCCTTTGAGTTCCAGTCTTGCGACCGTACTTCCCAGGCGGACTGCTTAACGTGTTAACTTTTTTTCCAGTGATTTAAAACTCTAGAATTAGCAGTCATATTTGATGGCATGGACTACCAGGGTCTCTAATCCTGTTTGATACCCATGCTTTCGTTCTTTAATGTCAGTAAAAGCCTAGATAACCGCTTTCGCTTAAAGCATTCCTTTAATAATGATCGGATTTTACCCCTATTAATTAAAATTCTGTTATCTTTTTCTCTACTCAAGAAAAAATGTTTTAAAAGCACTTATAATAAATTAAATTAAATTTTTACTAATAAAAATTTTTACCATCTTCAAACGCTTTACGCCCAATTATTATGAATAACGCTCGCTCTCTTCGTATTACCGCGGCTGCTGGCACGAAAGTTAGCCAGAGCTTCTTCTTCAACTAATATCATTATTTTTATCGACGAAAGAATTTTACAGCCAGTTTACAAAATAAACCTTTAGTGCTTTCCTCATTCACGTAATATTACTGGATCGTGCGTTTGCATATTGTCCAAGATTCCCCACTGCTGGCTATTAAAGCCTGAACCTTGTCTCAGTTTCAGTGTGGCTGATCGTCCTTTCAGACCAACTAAAAATCAAAGGCTTGGTTTGCTTTTACCAAACCAACAACCATAATTTTTTATAAAATTTTCTAAAAGCGGCAGTAAGCCTTTATTTATTTATGCATTAATATTACAGGTATTTTTTATTAAAAAGATATTTTAGCATAAACTTTTAGGTATAATTTTATATATTACTCACCTGTGCGCTAATTTTTTAAATTTAACTAGCATGTGTCAAGTATATTACAAGCGTTCATTCAGAGCCAGGATCAAACTCAAATATAAATTTTAAGCTAAGATTTTAAAATAAAAAATAAAATTTTATACTTTATATTAATGAAAAATAAACGTAATAATCAAATACACAGTTTTCATTTAGTGGATCCAAGCCCTTGGCCTTTAATAACAGCTATAGGGGTTTTTACTTTAACATATGGAGGAGTTTTATATATGCACGGATACGATTCTGGTTCTTTTTTATATAAATTTGGATTAATTTTAATTTTATTTATGATGTATACATGGTGGAGGGACATCGTTCGAGAAGGAACCTTTGAGGGTCAACATACGCAACGTGTACAATCTGGTTTAAAGTTTGGTATGCTTTTATTTATTGTTTCAGAAGTTATGTTTTTTTTTGCTTTTTTTTGGGCTTTTTTTCATTCAAGTTTTAACCCAAGTATTTTTATTGGGGGTGTTTGGCCTCCTCTATTTTTAATTCCATTAGATCCTTGGAAAGTCCCACTTTTAAACACATTAATTTTATTAACATCTGGAGCGGCAGTTACTTGGGCACATCATTCTATTGTTTGGGGGTCTAAATCTTACGCCTTTTTAGGATTATTTATAACAATTGTACTTGCAATAATTTTTACGACCTTGCAATATTTAGAGTACATTACAGCTCCGTTTAGTATTTCAGATGGTGTGTATGGTTCTACTTTTTATATGGCTACCGGCTTCCATGGATTTCATGTGTTTATTGGAACATGTTTTTTAATTGTTTGCTTGGCAAGATTATATCTAAATCATTTTACAACCTCGCATCATTTTGGATTTGAAGCGGCAGCATGGTATTGGCACTTTGTTGATGTTGTTTGGCTTTTTCTATTTATAACAATATACTGGTGGGGTTCTTAAAAACCTTTTTGGAAATAAACGGAATCGAACCGTTATCTAATGCTTGCAAAACATAAATTCTACCATTAAACTATACCCCCCCAGTCGGAATAATGTGAGTTGAACACATGACCTTCTGTTCCCAAAACAGATACGCTACCAACTACGCTATATTCCGAAAAATATTTTATTTATTTAAATAATTATAAAATTTATTTTGTAAATCTAACTTTGGTGCTATTAAATTAAATTCTTTTAAAGAAATAGTATTATATTCTTTTAAAATTAATATTTTTCCTAAATAAAAATCAAAATCTATAAAACTATATATTTTTAAAAAAACTTTATTTGTTTTCAAAATAGTATCCACTCGAGGCATAAACTTTAAGTAATTTAAACTTATTATATCGCCTTTTTTTAAAACATAATTTGAGTTAATAAAATTATTATTAACAACAATTAATTTATTATTTATTGCATTAGAAGACTCTAATACACTATTAAAAATATTTAATTTCCACAATAATATATTTAAGGAAAAAAGTTCTTTTATAACTAAATTTGTTTGTATTTTATTAAACTTTATTGACGTTTTAAATTTTTTTTTAATTTTTTTTAGTTTTAGGGCTTTATTATATAATTGTAATAAAGATGTTTTTGCGGACAAGCTAGTTTTATAATTAAATTTTATTTTAATAAACTTTTTATTAAATAAAAGTGTTCTGTACTTAAAATTATTTAAAGTTGATTTATTTAAAGAAGAATACTTATATAAATTTTTAAATTTTTTCCATTTTGTTTTTTTAAATCTTAAAATACGCGTTGGAAAAAAATCAAGTATTTTAGAAGTTTTTTGGTAAATGTTATACTTTTTTTTCATTTAACTTTATTATAAAAAATAAATTTTTTTCACTTTTTTATTTTTAATAACTTTTTTTTTATAAGTAAAATTTTTAAAAAATATAATTAAAAATATTGTTTTAAAAATAGTATTAATTAAATTATAAAAATGATAATTATCAAAAAAATTTGCACTTAAACTAAATGAATTTAATAAAGAAGGACCCGCAACTAGCGAGTTAGAAAAAGAATTTATTAAATTTTTTTTATGCACATTTGAAAATTTAATAAAATAAAAAATACTACTGGTGTATAAACTTTTTTTTTGATTAAAAAAAAAATTTTTTTTTTCTTTCTTTTCTAAATTATAATTTGAAATAAATTTATAATCAAAACGTAAAGATGGATTTATGATTGATTTAAATATCTCATTAAATTCTAGATTTTCAGAGTCAATGTATAGTAAAGATTTAGGCTGGTTTTTAATCCATTTTAATAAACGTGTGGACTGTGATACGTTTTTTAAATATAAATTTGGTTGTAAAAATTTTTTATTTTTCGAAATAGTTAAAAGTTCAAACTTTATAAAATTTTTAATTATTAAATATAAAAAGTTATACTTTTGCATATTATTTTTTTTTAACAGGCTTAATTTTGATTAAATTATTTTTAGATAAAATTCCTTTTCCAGTATAAGAATTAATTTTTTTTAAACGTTCAATTTTTTTACAAAAAGTTGTTAATTCAACTAGGTTATAACTAAAGACGGATAAATTATTTTTATCCAAAACGTTAAATGAAATACTTTTTGGTACATTAATTAATACGGTATGACTGAATCCAATTTTTAAAGAAATAATAAAAGCGTCATTAGAAAAAAATCGAAACCCTAATCCTTTTATTATTAATCTTTTATAAACTTTTTTCATTTTTTTCACCCAATAATTAATAGAAATTATTTTTTGTTTTAAACATTTAAAATTTAAGATTTCAGAAGAAAAAATAATTTTTTTTTTCGTTTTTTTAAAAAGTATTAAAGGACATAATTTTTTATAAATAAATTTATTTTCAAGCATAAAATAAAAAAATCTTTGACCGTTTATAAGATATAAATAATTTAACGAAACAGAGCCGTTTAATGCTAACTCACAAATTTTTTTTATCATAAATTTTTATTTTAATAAAAAAAAAGTTTTACCGCTTATTTTTTTTTTTTTATATTCATTTAATTTAAATATTTCTT